>Ga0210406_10000762_pt1 | contig 42414 bp, 35 predicted proteins | sample IncBWC30MmetaG_FD_155454 | JGI IMG/M metagenome (GOLD analysis project Ga0210406, IMG submission 155454) | Forest soil microbial communities from Barre Woods Harvard Forest LTER site, Petersham, Massachusetts, United States - Inc-BW-C-30-M | ecosystem: Environmental > Terrestrial > Soil >...
CCGCCCACCGACGAACACGCACCCATCGAGATCACCCACTTGGGGTCGGGCATCTGATCGTAGATACGCTTGACCACCGGCGCCATCTTCAGCGTCACGGTGCCGGCGACGATCATCAGGTCACTCTGCCGCGGGCTCGGACGGAATACCTCCGAACCGAAGCGCGCGATGTCGAAGCGCGAGGTGGAAGAGGCGATCATCTCGATCGCGCAGCAGGCCAAACCAAACGTCATCGGCCACACCGCCGACTTGCGCGCCCAGTTGAAAACGTAATCAACCGTGCTGATCATGAAATTCTTTTCGAACTTGTTTTGCAGCCAGGCCATGCCGGATCCTCACAGAACGCCTACTCTGGCAGTCTAGGTAACCCGGGAAACGCTGTCAATCAGGCTGTCGAATTGCTCGAATTGCAGCTCATGACTCTGAGACCTATTTGGAATTCTCCGCAAACTCGGGGATTGCTGACCGACGGGACAACCCGCAATCTGCCAGCAAACCCAAGAAACAAAAGAATTTATCGAATCGATACCGAAAAAATTTCGATCTTCCTATGTCCACCCCCGCGTTTACAGTCGAGCGGCAGGAGAGTGGTTGGATGAATTGCACGGACTCCGCTAAAATGAAAGTGTTCTCGTGATCCGTTATGTCCCTAACCAAGCGGCAAGCGCTGGAGATGTTCGAGTCGGATGATTTGATCGGGATTGGGATGGAGGCTGACGCGGTGCGCCGCCAGCTGCATCCGGAAGGCGTGGTCACTTACATCATTGACCGCAACATTAATTACACCAACTTCTGCACGGAATACTGCACATTCTGCGCGTTTTACCGGCCGCTGAAGGGGCCGGCGGCGAAGCAGGGGTATGTTCTCGACTTCGAGACGATTTACGAGAAGATTCGCGAGACGGTGGAGCTGGGCGGGACGGGCGTACTGATGCAGGGTGGGCTGCATCCGGATTTGAAGATTGACTGGCATGAGAAGATGCTGCGCGGGATCCGGGAGCGCTTCCCCAAGGTGCATCTGCATTGCTATTCGGCGTCGGAGATTATTGCGATTGCGGAGTACAGCTCGCTCTCGATTCGCGACACGATTTTGCGGCTGCGCGATGCGGGGCTCGATTCGATTCCCGGCGGCGGGGCGGAAGTGCTGGATGACGAGGTCCGCTTCAAGATTGCGCGGCTGAAATGCCTGACCGACGACTGGCTCAATGTGCATCGCACCGCGCATCAGATGGGGATGCGGACGACTGCGACCATGATGTTTGGCGTGGGCGAGAACAACGAAAACTTGGTCAATCACTTGCAGCGGCTCTATGAATTGCAGGAAGAGACGGGCGGGTTCACGGCGTTTATCCCCTGGAGCTTTCAGCCGCAGAATACGGCGCTGGGCGGGCGGCACTGGGATGAGGCGACTGCGGTCGACTACCTGAAAGTGCTGGCCATCTCGCGGATTTATCTTTCCAACTTCCTCAACGTGCAATCCAGCTGGGTGACGCAGGGGTTGAAGGTGTGCCAGATGGGGCTACGGTTTGGCGGGAACGACGTTGGCTCCGTAATGCTCGAAGAAAACGTCGTACGCGCCGCGGGCGTGACCAACTGCACGACCGAAGAAGAATTGCGACGGATTATTCGCGATGCGGGGTTCCGTCCGGCGCAGCGCGATACACTCTATCGGCAGTATTTCCTGAACTAGCGATATTTGGGCTCCAACTTCTCGCAAAAGATAAAAGATAAAAGATGGGAGTACCGGGGGCACCCCGGAGGGAGACGGCCTTCGGCCTTTCGCGCGCGAGTCGCCCGCACCACACAAACCTATTTCGCTTCCTCCGGCACAACGCTCAACTCCAACTTCTCGGTCCAGCGCAGGATGGTCAGTGAGCAGCTGACGCCGACGCGCACGTCTGTAAGCACTCGATGCAGGTCGTCGACCCCGGCCACGGGTTGGCCTTCGAGGGCGACAATCACATCGTTTTCCCGCAGACCGGCGCGCTTCGCCGGGCTATTTTCCTCGACTCCAACCACCACGGCGCCCATATCCTTCGGCAAATCGTAGAAACGTACTACGCGGCGATGCACCGGCACAGTCTGCGCGGAAACGCCGATGTAGCTGCGCCGAAGGCGGCCGTCGCGCAGCAGGCGGCTGGCCACGAACTTGGCCGTGTTGATGCCGATGGCGAAACAAATTCCCTGCGCGGGCAGAATGGTCGCCGTGTTCACGCCGACGACGCGTCCGGCGGAATCGACCAGCGGGCCGCCCGAGTTCCCGGGATTCAGCGAGGCGTCGGTTTGAATCACGTCGTCGATCAGGCGGCCGGAATAGGACCGGAGCGACCGGCCCAGGGCGCTGACCACACCCGCGGTTACCGTGGACTGGAATCCGTAGGGTGCGCCGATTGCGATTACGATCTGGCCGACGCGCAGGCGCTGGGAGTCGCCGAGTGTGGCGGCTATTAAACCCGGTTCAGTGACGCGAATCACCGCCAGGTCGCTGGCGGGATCATCGCCAATGAGCGTGGCGGGCATGCGCTGGCCGTCGGCCATCGTCACCCCGATGCGGACTGCGTCGTGCACGACGTGGCTGTTGGTGAGGATCAGGCCGTCGGGTGTGAAGACGAATCCTGAGCCTCCGCCGCGGCGCTCGCGCGGTTCGCCGGAGCGCGTGCGGCCCGCGCTCTGGTGGACTTCGATGTTCACCACGGAGGGGCTCATGCGCTCGACCGCGCCGATTACAGCGGTAGAGTAGGCGTCGAGCAGGGAATCGTCACCCGCAGCGTTCCGGGGCGCGACTGCCGATCCTGAGGACGGTTCATCGTGCCAGCCCGTGCTCTCGGAAGCGAGGGGCGAGAACAGGTTTGCATTAGAAACGGCCGAGAACGGAACTATATCTTGTTGCTTCATGCAGGATAGATGCCGATCGATCTACGGTGGATTCACGGTCGGATTTCCGTATTGCCTGACGGGCGGCAGTCTTGGTCGAGGGAATAGAATCCCCACTTCTGGCAAAGACGGCGAGTAATCCGGCACCCGATGACTTAAACGATGACTTAAACCGGAAAAAAGCCGGAACCAATTTCTTGGTCCCGGCTAGTGTTGGCTGGTTGCCCGGATAAAATCGTTTCCACCACAGGGGCGGAGGCCGCTTTTTTTCTCGTGCTCAGGCAGTCCTGCAGGCCGGCTGTCCACCTTTATGGGTTGCGACAAATTTCTTACGCGCTGCGGCGCGGACGAATGGTCAGGTCCCGCACCTGGGTCAGGATGCTGGACATCTGCATCCCATTCAGCTGCGAAACAAACGGCAGCAGCTCTGCGATAAACTGGTCTTTCATAAGTTCGCAGACTTCTTCCTGGCGGCTGCGTTCGCCGCCGCTGAGCAGATCGGGCACAGTGACCTCCAGTGCACGCGCCAGCCGTTCCAGGGAAGACAGCGTCGGCGTGGCCTTCTCGTTTTCGATTTTGGAAACATAGGTGCGAGGCACGGACATGCGTCCCGCGAGTTGGCGTTGACTGAGCCCGTTGCGCAGGCGCAGGGAGCGGATGGAGGTCGCCAGGTTTAAGTGTCCACGACCGTGGCTGGTCACAGGCATCATCATGGGTGGCGCTACCATGATGGGTACGGGTTCAGGTTCCTCGTCCAGGGACGCGTGGCAGCGTCGGCAATTATTATTGAAAGTACGGAACTGGACCAGCAGGCAGTGATCGCATCGTACGACTTCCCTAGAGTCTACCGGGGCAAGAGTCGTGGCCATCGGGTTGTGGGAGTGCCAGAGCGGGCTACTCCTTACAGCCTTGCAGGAACCAATTGGGGGACAGGTTCCGACTGCAGGCTCAATCTGAGGCATCCGGCCTGTGGATGTCAAGATCAAAATGTTCGAAGCCCGCGAATTTTGCGGGCGAAAACAAGCGCAACCCAGCAAATTCCCGGAGAAAACAAGGGAATATCATGATCGATCGCGAGTCCGCGTGGTGTTTACTAACTGTATTCCTTTGATTGTTGCAAACCATGGAACTTGCTTCGTTTGCAATGCAAAAAACCAAGAAAAAAAGGAAGTAAAGGTCTAAGCCTCAGCCTGAGGCAAAGTTGAAAACGGAAGGGACTAAAAAGAGGTGCGCGTTCCCGCACACCCCTTTGCCCCTCAAGATATTCAAGACAACTCAGCGAGGCAGCATTTCGGGGGAGGGCACGTCCTTGCGGAGTCGCAAACCCTGAGGTTGGCAATGTTCATAATAATCCTCTTGCGCCGAGTTTGCAGCACCACCTTGAAAAATCCACCTTGACAGATCTTTACAAAAGCATTACATTCGGTTCGAACAAATCTCTGCCGTACGAAGGTCATCGGTTTTTCGGGGGGAGAGCCGATGGCCTTCGTTTTTGCTCAGTCCTCATTTTGTTTCCCGCGCCGTGGTCGATGACGAACCGACAAAACTTTACATAGCATTACAATTCCTGATACTCACTCTGGCATGAAGGTCATTGGGATTGCGTCAAAAAAATCCGATGGCCTTTGTTTTTGCTTCATAGGATCTAAGAGCCAAGCGATTGTTGCCGTCATTTCTTCCACGTACCTGTTAGAAGCGAGTCTAGCCGGTCCTGCCTGCCCGTGCTGCCAACAGCCGGGGAAAACCCAAACGAAAAAGGGTGCGCGCTCTCCGCACACTCTTGCCCCTCAAGACATTCAACGCACCCCGCGACGCGGCATAAAATGAGGGAAGGCGCGTCGAGAGCGGTGCAATGTTAGTTTACGGTGAGCAATTCCCGCAATGTCCATGTGTGATCGGTGTGATCGGTTGTGATCGGTAAGGCCACCGGTATGGACTCACGGTATCAACCCTGATTTCCCAAGGAAGCGGCGGGTTAGATAGAGCCTCGTAAACAGCGGAGATTTGCGTAATACGGCGAATCAACGCCGTGCCCTGGAATCGCTTAATCCATATTTCGTTTCGAAACAGGAAGACAAGCCACACAAAGAGGTAAAAATATCAGTATCATGAAAACAATGACAAGAAATGATGCATGGGAACTCCTAACTGAGTTCACTCAATCAGAAAGTTTGCGCAAGCACGCGCTGGCAGTGGAAGCATGCATGCGCGCCTGCGCCCGCAAGCTGGGGAATGGCTCGCCTGAGGATGAAAATCTGTGGGGAATCGTCGGGTTGATTCACGACTTCGACTACGAGCGCTGGCCGAGCCTGGCGGACCACCCTTACAAAGGTAACGAGATTCTGAAAGAGCGTGGATACCCCGAACAGATCAGCCGCGCCATCATGTCGCACGCCGAATACACAGGCGTCCCTCGCGAAACGCCCATGGAAAAAGCCCTTTTCGCCTGCGATGAACTTGCGGGATTCATTACCGCCGTCGCGTTGATCAAACCGGGCAAGTCGCTGGCCCAAGTCGACACCAAGTCGGTGCGAAAAAGGATGAAAGACAAAGCTTTCGCCCGCAAGGTGAACCGAGACGACATTATCGTGGGCGCCGCCCATCTCGGCGTTGATTTGGACGAGCACATTGGATTCTGCATCGAAGCGTTGAAGCCCATCGCGAAGGAACTTGGATTGGATGGAAGTGCGGTGAAGCCCGGATAGTCACGACTGGGGACGATTGGGTGGGGCGGGCAGCTGCGGTTGCCTTGTGCGAGCAGGCTGCTTTAACGCTCTCCTTGCAAAAATAGCGTGCAAGCGTTACCGGTTTCGCCCATAATGCCTAGCTCTCTCCATGGATACGCCGCACAGTGACCTGGAAGCGATTCGGCAGATTCTGGCGGACCTGACAAGTCGGGTTTACCGCCTCGAACGCAGACTCCAGATGGAGGCGCCCGCGGTCGAACGGAGCCCGCCATCGGTTGGCGAGACTCCTGGGAGTTCTCAGACGTCGCAGGTCCCGCCCGCGGCGGGTTTCAAGCCGCAGGTGCCGACTGTCGCTCCACCGCCCAACATCCCGCCCGGGCCGTCGGTTCGGCGAATTGCAGCCGACTCCGACCTCGAATCGCGTATCGGTTCGCATTGGCTGAATCGCATCGGCATCGCGGCGCTGCTAATCGGAATCTCCTACTTTCTGAAATTCGCTTTCGACAATAACTGGATCGGTCCTGCCGGCCGCGTGACCATCGGTTTGCTTGCCGGGATCGGAATCGTGGCGTGGAGTGAGCGATTTCGCACGAAGGGGTACCTGGCGTTTTCTTATTCGCTCAAAGCGGTTGGCATTGGGGCGATGTATCTGTCCCTGTGGGCGGCGTTTCAGATGTATAGCCTGATTCCGAGCGGCGTCGCCTTTGCCATGATGCTGGCGGTGACGGCGGCCACCGCAGCCATGGCTTGGACCGAGGACGCACAGATCCTCGCCGCCTTCGCGCTCACCGGCGGATTCAGCACTCCGCTGCTGCTTTCCACTGGTCAGAATCGCGAGATCGCGTTGTTCACCTACGTGGCGATTCTCGATCTCGGCACGCTGGTCCTGGTCGGGTTCAAGCCCTGGCGGCGCCTGCTGATCATGAGCTACGCGGGCACTCTGTTGCTTTACGTTGGATGGTATTCACGCTTCTACACTCGCAGCCAGCTCAACCTTACGCTCGCCCTGGCCACGCTGTTTTTCGCCATCTTCGCGATTGCGCCGCTGATTACACTGCAACCGGAAGGAGAGACGCCGCTGCTTGCCTCCGTTCCGGCGGTAGTGGCATTTGTGAATGCCGGGGCCTATTTCCTCCAGGCCTACGCCATGATCGAAGAGGTCGATAAGACCTACATGGCATGGTTCGCGCTGGCACTGGCTGCGGTCTACATTTTTCTGAGCCGCCAGGTTCATCAGCGGGCGATTGCTCCCCGGGCATCGGAGATATTGCACTATCTTCATCTCGCCCTCGCGATCGGCTTCATCACCATCGCGATTCCCATTCGCCTCGATGCACACTGGATTACCATTGGCTGGTTTGTCGAGGCCGGAGTGCTTCTATGGGTGGCCAATCGCCTCCGGTCCGACTTTCTGAATCTGTTTGCTCTGGGAGCCCTGGCACTCGGTGTAGCACGATTGCTGTTGATCGATAATTTCCATACCACGCAACTTCTCTTCAACCTGCGCATGGCGACCTATGCCGTGGCCGTGGCGGTGCTGGGAGCGGTAGCCTGGTACGGTGCGAAACGCGATGACGACTGGGCGCGTGCCGTTGCCGCGAGCGCCGTGGTTGCTCTGAATGTTCTTGCCCTGCTCGCTTTCAGCCGCGAAGTGGCCGAATTTTATTCTCGGCAAATGATTGGAGTGCGGTCCGGGCGAGCGAACTTCTTCCCGGAGTTACGCCGCATCGAGATCGAGCGCGACTTTACTTACTCCGCGCTGTGGATGGCTTACGGCGCGGTGTTGATGGTGATCGGATTTCTCCGGCGCTCGGCCGTTGTTCGCTGGCAGGCTCTGTTGCTCATCGCCGCCACGATCATGAAAGTATTCGTCTACGACGTCTCGCAACTCGATCGCGGCTACCGGATCGTCAGCTTCATTGTGCTCGGCGTGTTGCTGCTGGCAATTTCGTTTGTGTATCAACGGGACTGGCTGCAGCTTTCCCCCCGGGCCGGAACTCGAAGGAAAACAGAAGGGACTGCCAGCAGCGCATGAGATCTGCAATCTCATTGTTCCTCATGCTTCTGGTTGCCGGGGCCGTCAATCCGCCCGAGCCTGCCATTCCCTATTTCAAAAATGTCCGTGACGTCCACATTGCGCAGCCGGACCGGCAGAGTTTCTTCATCGTCGACCAAGAACTCTGGAGTCACGCGCGTCCGGATCTCGGGGACCTGCGCTTGTATGAGGGGGAGTCTCCCGTCCCCTACGCGCTTTCCGAGCAACACGGCGGAGTCTCTTCCGAAGAAGTGGCGGCGAAGATCGTCAATCTCGGCAGTGTTTCCGGGCACACCGAGTTCGATCTCGATACCCAAGACCTCGCCGAATACGATCGCATTCGCCTGCGTCTCGATGCGCGCGACTTTGTGGCCACGGCCTCGGTGTCCGGCGGCAGCGCACCGGGAAAGGCCACCGAGGTCGAACTTACGCCGTCCACACTCTATGATTTCAGCCAGGAACAGTTGGGCTCGAACTCGGTGCTGAAGTTGCCAACCTCCAGTTTTCGCTATCTTCACGTCCGGCTGTCTTCCGGCGTTACGGCGAAACAGGTAAAGGGCGCGAGCATCTTCAATGTGCGCGAGCAACAAGCCTCCTGGACCAAGGTCGGATCGTGCGCCGCGCCGCAGCCGAAGCAGCGCAAAACCGAAATCGCCTGCGATATTCCGGCGAGGGTTCCTCTGAGTCGCATCCTGCTGCGTGTAGATCCCTCGCAAGTGAATTTTCGCCGCTCTGTCAGCCTCGAAGATGCCAAGGGTATCGAGGTCGCAACCGGTGAAATCAGCCGCGTGCGCGTCAATCGCGCGGGCACGCTGGTTACGAACGAAGAATTAGCGGTGAGCGTTATGGCCGTGAATGCCATTGCCATAAACATCGGCAATTCCCGCCACCTGATCCTCACGATCGACAATGGGGACAACTCACCTCTCGCCGTGCTCGCCGCCGAACCGCTGGCGCTCGAACGTCGCATCTATTTTGATCCGCAAGGCAAGAGCGCTCTCCGTCTGTATTTCGGAGACGAGAAACTCTCAGCGCCGGTTTACGACTACGCTCGTTTCTTTCACCTGGAGGCTTCACCGGCGCAGGCCGAACTCGGTCCTGGCGCGCACAATGCCAAGTACACGGGACGTCCCGACGAGCGGCCGTGGTCCGAGCAGCATCCGGGGATTCTGTGGGGAGCCATGATCCTGACTGTGCTGGCGCTGGGCATGGTGGCTCTGCGAGGATTACGCCCGTAGGTGCCACGGTAAACCCGCTTCTCCACAACTCCCACAACTGCCAAGGCTTGTCGGCTTGTCGAAGCATCGGATTCATGCGACTATTGGTCGCCTCTACGAAGAGCAGTTCTCGCCCAGAGAAGTGCACACCCCTAGGCGAAGGCAAGCGTGAATTGCGTCCATCCGCAAGTAGGTTTATGAGTCGGAGGACTAAGGACGTTCTCCGATTTTCTTACTATCGTCCGAGGACTCTGCAAAGGAGCCTGACTGTGATCACGCATCCATTGGCGTACCGAGGACTCGGTAGCGGTGAGAGCCAAACTCAGAGTCATTGCCATTGCCAAGGGACTTCGGACCCAAGGAAGGTTCCTCGTTAAGTACTCCGAGGATGAATTGCTGGACATTGAGTCTCGTGCCGGGTTTTGAGTGTAAAGGCCTGTTAATCGTCAGGTGCCGGTCATAGCCATATCATCGTCGTTCCCTTTTCGGATTCCTTAATGGCCTTGGGTATCAACTGACATTTCTACCTCGGCAGCATCGAAGAAGAAGTGCTCGGGCGGGCGTTGCACGGAGCGCGGGTGTTGCTCCTCTTTCTTCTTTGCAGGTGGCTCTACAAAGTGCCTCAGCGTGCCAGTAACTTTTACAGTCTGGCCCCTGCGAAATTGAGCATAGAGACTGTTTTCTTTTGCCGTGCCTGATTTGTTGGCCGCGTAAATATAGGCACCCCAATTGTTGAACGCGAGCCAAAAGCCTTGTTTCCCGTCGTGCAAGGTTCCCACGACCGTGATCTTCTGGCCGACCTTGGGCATCATCTCCCTTTTGAACTTTGCGAAGGCTGGGGTATCGTTCTGTGCGGCGGCCGCTATCATTAGCGTCAGTCCAAGCAGAGCGGCTGCGTATCCGGCTGTTCGCCACATGGTGGGCATTGTAGCGCCGATCACTGTTTTAACATCCCGATTACGGTGCGCCGGGATAAACCGGCATGAAGCAGAGGACGAAAGACGATCCAGAGCGGGCGGGCGAACTGTGCGCCTCGTTCGATTGATGACGCCACCAAGAACATGCTCGACGCTGCAAAGATTGGACGCCAAACCGCGAATAGTCCTGAAGCCCAGCTAAGGCGAGCGAGTACTCAACGCAAGAACGCCTTAGCACAGCATGCGTGGAAGTCGTCGGATCAGCCGGCATGGCTCACTGCCACGTTCTATTCCGAAAAGGTCCAGCCGATTCTGGCCGCGATGTCAGCTTGCGCTATCGCCCGCCAAATCTCGGTTTCGCGCTGGTACGCTGGCCGCATCCTCGAGGGGTATCGTCCGCGCCCGAGGCACTGGCAGGCACTGGCGGGTGTTTCCGCGTAAGGGCAGTGCCGCCGTGTATTTTACCTGCTGCTTGTTTTCTACGGTTTCACCAACGTCGCATCGATGGTAGAGCTTCCACCGGCGGTGACTGTCATTGTGCGCTGCCAGGGCCTCATCTCATCTTTCTCGATTGAGACTTCGTGCTCTCCGGGCGCCAATTGGATAGTGGATGGAGTGCTGCCCATATATTTCCCGTCAACGTTTATGTCACAGCCCGGAGGCGTGGATTTCACGATTACGCTTGCAAGCTGCATCGCGGATCCAGATTCGACACGGGGTTCTGCTTGTGAATTGTCGGCGGCGACGGGAGCATCTGAGACCCCCGCCGTCAGGATTTCCTTCCCTGCGTTGTGCTCAACAAAATCTTTCAGATGCTTGGCGACCGCCTCTGCCATTGATTGCGAGTTCTTACTGCCGCCCTTTTGCTTGGCGACCGAGTAGGCCCACATAACCTTGGTTGAACTCGTTGCAATTAACTGCACAGAGACGTTCCCCTTGTCCTCAATTCCGGCGCAGTAAGCGAATAAACAACGTGCGATTTTCCCGCCCGTGGATTCTGTCTTGATTTCGACAGGTGCGGCTTTAAGCACGTAGTTTGCTTTCGTTTGATCCGTCACCACATCAACGGGAACATTCTTCTTCGAAATTGCCGCTGCTAAGTAGGTTTCAAAGCCCTGTTGGGGTTCAATGTAAACGGTGGGCCGGGCCAGTTGACCAAAGCAGGAGAGCGACGCAGCGAACACGAGCAGGAGTCCGAATTTCTTCATAGCCTTCGAGTATCGTGGGAAGGTTATTCCGGGACAAGTTACTGGCGTAATGATTATCGGAGCTGGCTAGGAGGGTGCGGCAAGAACATCACAGCGGAACGTACGCATTGTGCCCAATGCTCAATGGAAGGAGCTTGGCGGAGAGAAAAACTCTGTCCAACGAAAAAACTAAAGAACCCACTTGACTCCGACCGGCCTTCTCATGGAGGGCGATTACTCAAAACCCCACCGGAGGATAAGTGAAATAGGACTTCTCGTCAGCTACCTAGAATGTTGCGGGGACAGCCTGATCTCAAAGACGCTTGGCCACAGCTTTCCGGTGACAAACAGTCGCTTTCGGATTGGATCGTAAGCGATGCCGTTTAGAACAGCTTCCGGTTCAAGACGATAGACAGGGCTCAGAAGTCCCGTGAGGTCAATCCACCCGACTACATTCCCGGTTTGCAAAGAAATGCGGGCAATGCGATTACTGTGCCACACGTTCGCGAAAATCTGCCCCTCCACGAACTCCAGTTCGTTCAGTTGATCAACCGGAGTCGCGCCGTCGTGGACCCTAAGGCGTCGTTTTTTCTGAAAAGTTTTCGCATCCAGAATGCGAATCTCCGACGTTCCGTCACTCAAGAAGAGTTCGCGGCCATCCGTCGCGAGACCCCATCCTTCTCCTGAATACGCAAATTTTCGCAAGAGATGGAAACTGTTCAGGTCGTATACAAAACCCACTCCTGACTTCCAGGTGAGTTGGAACACCCTGTCTTTGATGGTGGTAATTCCTTCGCCGAAAAACTCGGGCCCCAGATCGACGTGCTGAATAACCTCTCCAGTTTCGAGGCGTACCTTTCGAAGCGATGACCGGCCATTAAGACCCGTGCCCTCATATAGGAAGCCGTCGCGATATGCGAGACCTTGCGTGTAGGCGGAAGTGTCATGGGAAAACACTCGAACGATTGCAAAGGTGTACTCTTGCGGGGAATTCGCTGGAGCCTGACGAGAAGTCTGTCCCATCAGAAACAGACAGCACCCAATCAAGAGGAACAGGACGACGAGCCGAGACAGAATTTCTCTCATCATTGAGACCTTGATTATTGTCGCATCAGGGCAGGATACCTGTTGCAATCGCAGGCGATTACAGTCATTGATCAATGCTTTCCGCGCCAATGCAACACTCGGCCGTTCCGGCACTCTCACCCCCCAAATTAAAATCCACACATCTCCACTCAGCGCCCCCCGCGCCCAGGCAACAAAGGGACGCCGATCTGCACAAAAAGTCGGTTGAGTTGGGATGAGCTGATCTGAGACAGAGTTTAAATTTAAAGATGATCTGATCTGAGTCCCAGTCCAAACATGATCACAGAGAGGGGGGGCGCACTGGGACTATCCCTTTTACCTCTTCCCGTCAAACGGGTCAGGGGGTAGTCCCGCTTCTCCCGCTTCTGGGAAACGTATCGGTTGGCCCGAACCTGTGCTAATATCTGCTGGCATTTCTGCATCAGGGAAAGGGCCCTCCTTTGCGGAACGTGCGCGCGATCTTCCTGATAGTTCGCACTTCAGTTTGCAGTGCGGAGAGCCGGTGAGTATGCCTACGAATAGCTCCACGCCGACCGCAACCAAGATCCTGTTGGGATGCAGCAAGTGCGGCGCGAGCCTGCCGGACGAGGCTCAGTTCTGCCTAAAGTGCGGCAAGCCGGTAAGCCTCCCGCCAAAATCTCCTGCACTCGCCGAACCGCTACCTCCAGAGATTCGGCAGATACGACGGCCGTCGCGTCTGCTGGTTTGGATATTGCTGGCTGCTCTGGTTGGCGTCATTCTGTGGGCCGGGATCAGCGACAGCCCGGGCGCACAGGACGTGCAGGAGTTTGTCGGGTGGAAGCACGACCGGATTATTCTCGACGCGCCTTTTTCCGTCGGTCCGCATACTTTTCGTTATTACAAATTTGCCTTGCCGGAAGGCTCCGTGAATGTGGCGGTCGTGGGGCAGTTCACCTCCGCCACCGACAGTTCCAATGGCGGCAATCGCAGGGACTCGGCCAAGGCTAAGAATAAAGCGGCGGAGCAAGAGCTTGACAACGGGGTTGAGGTCTATGTTCTCACCGACGCTGCGTTTACGGTTTGGCAGAACGGATATGCCACCAGTTCGGTCTACGAAAGCGGCAGGGTCGCTGAAGCGACGGTGCAGGCAGACGTTCCCGCGGGAGCGGGAATTTATTATCTCGTCTTCAGCAACAAGTTTGCGCCGAAGACGGCAAAGACGGTCAAGGCAACGGTCCTGTTGCGCTACAAAAGTTGGCTGCCCGAATGGTCTCGGCGGATGAAAGGGCGCTTTTTGGATTGGATTGGAGCTTGAGTGAGATGGGGAAAAACAGTCGTAGAGACTTAGGCTTGCCAGCTCTCGCGGGCGGCACGAAGACCTAGCAAGCCACTCGCGACGAGGAATTACCGGATGCGCTAGCGCGTGGTTTCTTCGATTTCTGAAATCCAATCGGGCCGCTTCAGTACTTCTCGCGGTTTGGGGCCATCGGCGGCGCCGACGATGCCGTCCTGCTCCATCAGGTCGATCAGATGGGCGGCGCGGCCGTAGCCGATGCGCAAACGGCGCTGCAGCAGGGACGTGGAAGCCTTACCGAATTCCAGGACCAACTTCACCGCGTCGCCATACATGGGATCGTCTTCGGCGTCGCCCTCCTCGCCGGCTTCTCCGCTGCTGCTTTCCGAGCCAGCCTCGCGCTCGCCTTTGGGCGCTTCGAGGAATTGTTGCTGATATTCGGCCAGGCCTTGTGCTTTCCAGAACTCGACCACGGCGGCGATTTCTTTTTCCGTGACAAAGGGAGCATGCAGCCGGTGCACACGCGCTGAGCCTGACGGCAGATACAGCATGTCGCCCTTGCCGAGGAGAGCTTCGGCTCCGTTCGCGTCCAGAATGGTGCGCGAGTCCACTTTCGTGGCTACGCGGAACGAAACACGTGCGGGGAAGTTCGCCTTGATCAAACCAGTGATCACATCGACGGAAGGCCGCTGGGTCGCAAGTACCAGGTGAATGCCCACCGCGCGCGCCATTTGCGCCAGGCGGGTGATGGATTCTTCAACGTTGCTGGAATCGAGCATCATCAGATCGGCCAACTCGTCGATGATGATGACGATGTAGGGAAGCGGCTTCTCGTCACTCTCTTCGTCGAACAAACTCGGCGTGCCGCTCTGATCGAACAGTCGGTTGTACTGATCGATGTTGCGGACGCCCTTGGCTGCGAGCAGTTTCAACCGGCGCTCCATTTCACGGACGGCATTACGCAGAGCGTTGGCGGCCAGTTTCGGCTCGGTGATGATCGGCGTGTAAAGGTGGGGAACACCCTCGTAGTTGCCCAGTTCGAGGCGCTTCGGGTCGACGAGAATTAGGCGCACCTGATCGGGCGTGGCTTTGTACAGGATCGACATGATCATCGCGTTGATGGCGACGCTCTTGCCCGCCCCCGTGGAACCGGCGATCAACAGGTGCGGCATTCCCGCCAGGTCGGCGGTGACGATGCGGCCGTTGATGTCTTTGCCCATGGCGATCGTCATCTTCGACTTCGAGCCCATGAACTCCTGCGACTCGATGTTTTCGCGCAACCAGATAATTTCCCGCTGGCGGTTGGGGACTTGAATGCCGACCGTGCTCTTTCCTGCCATGCGCTCGATCAGGATGCTCTCGGCTTTCAAGGCGAGGCAAAGATCGTCGCAAAGATTGGTGATGCGGCTGTATTTGATTCCGGCTTCGGGCTTGAACTCGAAGGTGGTGACGACCGGTCCGGGATTGATCTGCGTGATCTGTCCGTGAATCTCGAACTCGGCGTATTTTTCGGTGAGCACCTTCGCCAGCAGTTTGAGTTCATCAGCATCGACCTGCTGCTGTTGGTCGGGACGCTGCAGCAGGCTGCTCGAGGGCAGCTTATATCCGCCGGCGGCGATGCGGGGCAGGGTGGTCTTGGCTTTGTTTCCGCTGTCGCCTCGTTCGGTAACTTCTGGATCGGTGGACCGTTGCTGCGTAACCTGCATGGCCAGAGGTTCAGGCAGAATGCCGCCGGATGCTGCCGCGGGCTTTACCGCTTCCTCCTCGGCCATCATGCGTTCAATGCCCGTCCGTCGCGGTTCCGCAACAGCCGGACCTTGCGTGGCTGGCCGCGACGGGATCAGTTGCGTCTTGACTACCGGCTTCGAGATTCGCCGCTGATCGAGTTCTTTTTGCTGGCGTTTTTTGGCCCGCTCTTGCCGCCAATCTTTGTAGCGATTCCACAGTGCAGTGGCGAAGGCGAAACGCGTCGGAGCCCAGAGTTGAATCGCCGCGAAAGAGAACGCTGTCGAGAGATACAGGGCCACGGCGAGCACTGTGGCGCAGACGATGTAGGCGCCAACCACGTTCAGATAATGAATCAGCACGTCCCCGACGACGCGGCCGAGCAAGCCTTCGATGGGAATCACGTGCATCCAGCGCAGCTGTCCGGGCAGCAGCGCCAGCATCGCGGGTACAAACATCACCAGCCAGATTCCGCCGAGACTTTTTGCCAGCGGCGATCGCACTTTCATGGAACGAAACCAGCGCGTGCCGAGCATCGCGGGAAAGATGACTAAGAGAAAGGCGCCGATGCCGAAGAACTGCAGCATCATGTCGGCGGTGAAGGCGCCGACGACGCCGATCCAGTTGCGCGCAGCGTGGGAGCTGGTCAGGACCGATGCGCTATTCCAAGACGGGTCCAGCGGAGAATACGAAACCAGTGCGAGGAAAAGGAGGAGCGCGGAGACACACATCAGGAATCCGATCAGCTCGTTGAGCCGCCGGTTCCCGGTGGGAGTGAAGATGCTTGCCAGATAATCCATGTGGGGCAAATTCAGCAGTGAAGACACTACACTCTTCAACGCCCAATCGGCCAGAGCCCTTACATTATGCCAAGAAGGCCGGGTTCCGACAATGCAGGAAATAGAACGTAGTATTGACCTAGCTTCCTCGTAGAGACTTTGCTGGCAGCGTCCTCCTAGTGGAGTGTATCTTAAATAGCTTTACAGATTATTTCTTTCTTTTTTCTGCCTCGGGGCAGGGTGGATCCGGGCTTGATCTGCTCCATCTTGACCCGCGCCCGCTCGATTTTCGTCATGATGCCCTCGACCGTGGCCGTCCAGATGAAGGGCTTCGGATGTTGGTTCCAGCTGCGCATAAATTCCTCGATCGCTTGTTTTAAATCCGGCACGCTTAAGAAGCTGGCGCGCTTGATCGCTTTCTCACTCAATTCTCTAAACCAGCGCTCCACCAAGTTCAGCCAACTGGAACTAGTCGGAATGAAGTGGCACACAAACCGTGGATGCTTCTTCAGCCACGCTTGCACCTGCGGCTCTTTGTGGGTGCCGTAGTTGTCCATTACCAAGTGCAATTCAATCTGCGGGGGAAACTCCCCGTCCAAGCGGCGCAGAAATCTCAGCCACTCCTGATGGCGATGCCGGGCGTGACATTCACCGATCACCTTGCCGTCCAATACGTTGAGCGCCGCAAACAGCGTGGTGGTGCCATTGCGTTTGTAGTCATGCGTCCTGGTACCGCACCGGCCCTTCTTCAGGGGCAGCCCCGGCTGGGTGCGATCCAACGCTTGAATTTGGCTCTTTTCGTCCAAACACAGCACCAGCGCCTTCTGCGGCGGGTTCAAATACAACCCCACTACATCGGTCAGCTTCTCCAAGAATTTCGCATCCCGCGACAGCTTGAAGGTGCGGCTGAGGTGCGGCTTGAGATTGTGCAGTTGCCACAAGCGGTTCACCGTACTACTGCTGACCTGTTGCGCCTGCGCCATGAGTCGGCAACTCCAATGGGTCATCCCCTGGGGCTTACTCTCCAAGGTCGCTTGGATGATCCGCTCGCGCGTGGCCTGATCGTACTGCGGCTTGCGCCCCCGTCCGGGGGCGATGTGCCAAACCTGCCCGATGCCATGCTCGCGCACCCGCTTGCGCCACAGCAGCACGGTGGGGCGGCTCACCCTGAGCTTTTCGGCGATCGCCACGTTCTGCTCACCGGCCACGGCGTCCAAGATAATCCGGCAGCGCAGGGCTACCTGTTGCGGAGTACCGTGGGCGGATTCCCATTGTTCCAGCTGCGTGCGTTCAGCCGCTGGCAAATTGATCGCCAAGCTCGTGTTCGGCATGGGCGAGATCATAGCAATCGCCGTAAAGTCTGTCAAGTTATTTAAGATACACTAGACTAGGATGATTGAAAGCATTGTAGAATTCGGATCGAAATTGAAACTTAAGTCGCTCGCCGAGTTGGAAAGGCTTAAGTAGCCCAAGATCCCAATCGAAAAGACCGGGGCCGTCGAGAATGTTCCGTCCTGAGTCCCCAAAGCGAGGGTGGCCTGCCGCTTCTGAGGCTTGTTGAGCTGTTGTCGTGAAACAACTTGTATTGAACCAGTTATTGATACTCTTCGGGCCCACACCACTACAGATTCGATCCGGGCGGGGAGAAAAGGAGCCCGTGTTCGAGAAATCCTGTGCATTTACAGTAAATGGAAATCCGGACTGGAACGAGGTGACACCGGAAAGTTCCCATCCACCCAATACCTGGTTGATAAAACCACCCCGATTAAGAAGGGGCTTACCTTTTCCAAAAGGTAACTCCCACACATAGCTCACCGCGAGGCGGTGACGAGCATCCGTATAGGAACGGCTGCGTTCAGCCTTCAAATTATTATCGTCCTGAGCGGCATTACTGGCGGGAGGACCACCGAAGGTCCCCTCGTCTCCCTCGGCGTCATCAATTGAATGAGCTAAGGTGTAGGAAGCGAGAAGGCTGAGTCCATGGGAAAACCTTTTCGTGAGTTTCGCCTGTAAGGAATTGTAGCTTGAACTGGCGTCCACGGTGGTAAAGAGCATCGGCCCAAAGTCAACATACGGTCGCCGCGACTGAAGGGGCGTTGTTCCGGGTTCGGCTTGGTTGCCATTTAGGTGGACGTTCCCTAGTCGGGTTCCTTTGGTGCCGATGTAATTCACCTCGAGAGCCCAATCGGTCGCGAATTGGGTTTGGACCCCAAAACTCCACTGTTGAAAGTAGGGAGTGAGGTAGTGTGGTGTCACGAATAGGGACGCGAAATCATTGACTATAGGTGGGACTGCGGCAGTTCCTGCAAACATCGTTTCAACGGTCGCAGGCGGGGGGGCGCCAAAATTCGTTATATAGAATTGCGTCGGAGAAAAGATCGGATTATTACCCACAAAATGTTGATTGTTAAAATTCGGGAGGTCGTAGAAGATGCCGTAACCGCTTCGAACGACCAATCTGTTCGAACCAGTTGGTTGCCAGCTGATACCAAAACGAGGCGCAAAATCTTTTTTGTCGGGAAAAATCAAAGTTCGACGAGTGCGGCCTGCAAAGCCTAATTGAGATCTCTGCGCCGAGGTGGCAACCAGACAGCGCCCATCGGCGGATTTCAAGTATGAATAAGATGGGTCCGTACAGAATGCATCATTCACCGCATCATCTGCGGCCGTAACGAGAAGAGCATTCGCGGGACCAGAGAATTCGGGGCCTACCTGGGCCAGAGTTACATAGTTGTTGTTTTTATCTATTGCGGGACGACGGTATTCCCAACGCAGGCCCACGTTAAGGGCTACGTTGTGGGTCAATTTAATGTCATCCTGACCATAAACACTAATGAAGCGACCTCCTACCTGATTCGTATCCTTAAAACGCAGGGTACGCGCAGCGTTGTACGGGTAACCAAGGAGGAAGTCGGCCAAGTCGGACACTCCAGCAACTGCATTTCCACCATCAAGTTCGTTGGCTAGCGAAGAGTACTGCCCATTGAAATAGATTTGCCCTCGAGCTGCAACCGGAACGAGCTCCCCTAAAATCTGCCAAGGCTGTATGTCTGCTCCAATCACGATCGTGCTACGGCCATGAACCCAGGTGACATTGTCCTGATATTTCTCAACCATGTCGGGGCTAGAGATTGGACGATAATTTGAATCGCCGACTCCTGAGAATGTGGTCAAACCAAAATAGGGTAAGCCATCAAGGGCAGGCGAAAGAGCGGTTAGGTTTTGGATGCCTAAATTGGCCAGCGTGCCTGAGGGTCGGGGGCATTGTTTACAGTTGACGCGGTCGGTATTGCGTTGGAAGCCGAATAGAGCCTCGTTAATCAGGTTAGCATCGAAGGTGTGAGTCCATCCGATAGCTAGATTCTGCCCTCGAAAATATAAAGTGTCGCCGAAATTAGGCAGGGGAGAATTTGACATGGTGGGGTCTACTATGCCGGCTTGGCCGAAAACATATCGGCCGAATATCTTATCTTTATCGCCAAAATTGTTGTCGACTCGTACGTCCGCTTGACTGTCATTGCGAACGAGTGCCTGTTCATTTACGAAATTCGGGAACCCCGCACGATTTGGGGCTGGGTAGGCGCCCCCAGCGATGAGGGTCGCCGCTACGGGATCGACTGTTGTAATGATGTTACCTGCGATAGGATTGCCCACCAAGGCGGGACTACCGGCATTGGCGCTGCCCGCAGGACACGTGATCTGGGTCTCGCTGGCCGGGTCAAAGAGTTGACCCGTGTCGAAGTTTAAAGACGGAGGGCCACCCGCTCCGCAAACGTTAGCGGTAGTTCCCGTGAGCACACTGCTAAAATTCCCTGCCAATTGTTGCGCTGCGGGAACGGTCGCCGTTCTAGAGACTTGTTGTATCAGCCGTAATCCCTCGTAGTTTCCGAAAAAGAATGTCTTCCTTTTACGAATTGGCCCCCCGATCGACGCTCCGTACTGATTGCGACGAAACTCAGGCTTTGCAGATACTGAGAAGAAGTTTCGCGCATCAAAAAGATCGTTGCGCAAAAATTCGTACGCAGTTCCATGAAAGCTGTTACTGCCAGATTTCGTGATCAGGTTTATCGTCGATCCCGCGGTTTTACCGAAGGCTGCGTCGTAAATATTGGTTTGAATTCTGAACTCTTGCACGGCGTCGGGCGAGGGCTGGACGGCGAAACCGCCCAAGGTTAAATTTCTCGAATCGGCACCATCGATCAGCGTATTGTTGCTCGAGGAACGGGCGCCATTCGCCGCATAAGTCGTCTCGCTGAAAGGCGAACCAATCTCGCTTGAGGCGAAGCCTCCATTGTCCGTAGTTGTGCCTGGCACAAGAACAGCGAGAGACCCAAAGCGTCGCAGATTCAGGGGCAGGTCGACGACTTCGCGTTGCCCAACAACTGTCCCAACGCTGGCGGTATTGCTGTCCACCAGCGGCGCCGCACCGGTCACTTGAATGGTCGCATTCACTGAACCCACTTGTAGTTGCACGTCGATGCGCGCCTTCTGATCCACGAGGAGCGTGATCCCTGAAATCGCGCTGGTCCTGAAGCCCGTTTTCTCGGTCATTAACGAATATGTGGCCGGAGCAAGGTTGGGGAAGGTGTAGCTACCGTCTGCGCCGCTTGTGACGGCGGTGGAAATGGAGGTTGCGAGGTCGGTCGCTGTCATCCTTGCATCGGGGATTGCCGCGCCGGCTTGATCTCTGACGATGCCGTACAGCGCCGCATTGACGGTCTGCGCCTGGCTCCGCAGCGGGATCAGACAAAGCGCCAATACCCCTACGCCGCGAGCCATCCGCGAACAATCAAACCACCCTGGAGCAGTCAATTTAGACATCGCTCGCCTTCTTTCGCTTCCAGATCTGCAAAAAAAACTTGGGGGAACCCACAATCGCCCCCACCTCGGTGTGCGCCAGATAACAACATAAAGCGTCATAATATGTCAAGATAAAACTGTGTAAGGACGAGTTGGAACTATTATGAAAGCGCTCAATTCGACAAATCCGAACAAAGGAAACGCTGTGCTCGACGAGACATCACGATTATTGTCCTTTGCCTGGGTTCTTTCCTCTGAGACGAATCGAATCGAGTGTGCCAGAGTTCGCCAATCGCTCTCGCGTTTCTGACTAGAGCTGGCGTTTCCAGGCGTTGCCCCCCAAATCAATCCCCTGTATACTTCATAACGAAGCGCAAACAGACAATTTAGTTTACGATCGATCACAGACGCACTAAGCTACCACGTTACAACGCTAGAGACTGCAGCTTTTCTTTCGCCTGTCTAGCGAACAAAAGGCGCATCGCGTTCGGAAAAGCTTGGAAGGGGAGGAACTGTTAGTGAGATAAGCGAAACATTTATTGTCATCCAGCGGGCGAAAATCCCGCCTAATCAAAGTCGCGCAGACAGGTCAGTCGAGAGTCTTGCCATTCTCCGGGCGACTAGGGGTGCGAAGCGTAGATATCAAGTAGCCTCCTCGTGTTTTCTCCATTTTCAACTCGCAAAACATGTCGCGAATCGCACGTCACGAAAGTAACTGCGTATTCCGGGGCATGTGAATAAGGATTCCGGGCATGTGAATAGAGATTCCGGGGATGTGAATAATCCGAACCGAAAGAGGCGGGTTGGAACCGGGATTGATATTGACGTTTCTGGATCAAGTTTTCTGAGTAGAAGCGGAAAGCGGTGCTGGACAACCAATGGGGATTTCTCCTCTGGGTAGAGGAGAAACCAAATGTTCCAGAAGGCTCTGTCCATGCGAAAAATCAAAGAAGTGTTGCGTTTGCGGTACGATCTTGGCCTGCTGCAGAACGAGATCGCCCGTAGTTGTTCCACGGGCCAAGCCAGCGTTCATCGCTATCTAGAACGGGCTTCGGCGGCGGGTCTGAGTTGGCCTCTGCCTGAGGATTGGGACGATCGCCGACTGAATGAATTGTTTTTTCCCGCGACACCGTCGGGTGGCCGGCAGCCACTCGTCGGATATAAGCATTGGTTTGGCCCGGCGCTGAACGCTACGAAGTTATGCGATACTGGAGTGACGTGGTACACGCTGCGTCACACGTTCGCATCGCGGCTAGTGATGGCGGGCGTGGATCTGCGCACGGTGGCCGATCTCATGGGACATGCGACGATTCAAATGACGATGAGATATGCTCACCTGGCCCCGAAGCACAAACTAGACGCGGTGGAAAGATTGCTTTCAACCGACACTGACACAAACACTGACACAAAGCAGGTTTCGGAACCACTCGGGACGCAACAAGTGGTTGTATTGCAATAGGATGGGCGCGTAGCTCAGTTGGTAGAGCAATGCCCTTTTAAGGCATGGGTCGCAGGTTCGAGTCCTGCCGCGCTCACCAAGATTTCAAGGTGCTTAGAGGATTTCGGCAGGGTTGATTTCGGGCACCCTCGGACACCCAGAGCAAGCGAGACTCTAGTTTCTACGCCATTGCGGTAACGCCGCGCGCCTTCAATTTCTCCGGGAATTGGGCTAAGACAGCTCCACGAGGACGGAACCGCCAAGAGGGTGCTCGCCCGCGATGGCCGACAAGCTGCGCAAGCTTCTGTTCGCCCTCGAAACGGGCCAAGATGCTGGAGCAGCTCGGCCGGTTTCCCGGCTGGAGGCTGCATCCTCTTAAGGGCGACCTGAAGGGATTGTGGAGCCTGACTGTCACGGGAAACTGGCGGTTGATCTTCCGCTACGACGAACAGACCAACACCGCCAGCGATATTAACCTGATCGACTAACACTAGCTATAGCTAGCAGCCCGAAATGCCCATGAAGAACCCGCCCCATCCGGGCGACCTGATAAGAACCGAAGTCATCGAAGCTCTCGGCCTCAGCGTGTCGAAGGCGGCCACGATTTTGAAAGTAGGCCGCGCGAGGCTCTCCGATCTTTTGCACGGCAAGGCCGCGCTGACTCCGGAAATGGCCCTGCGCATCGAAAAGGCGTTCGGCCGGGACATGGATCACCTTCTCCGGATGCAGCTCGCCTATGACGTGGCGAAGACACGAGAGCACGCACGTGGCATTCTCGATCAAACGATATGCCCCGGCCTGAAGCGCACTGCGCGCATAAGCTACATGTTTGAGAACGGCTTTCGCATACAATCTCGTAGTATGTCAGTTCACCGTGAGGGACGGTCTTGAGCCTGGCTCGCCGCAGCATCGCCACCGTTGTCATTTTCGTCGCCGTTTCTCTGAGTCATGCACAATTGGAGGGCAGCAAGGCGGATACGCAGGCAATTCGCCATCCGGTGCCCTCCATTCAGGACGCCGAGAGTCCCGCCCAGCGCGATGCCCGAATGCAATGGTGGCGCGAAGCCCGCTTCGGCATGTTCATCCACTGGGGCCTTTACTCCATCCCGGCGGGTAGTTGGAACGGCAAAAAGATCCCAGACATCGGCGAGTGGATTATGAATAACGCTTCTATCCCAGTCGCGGAGTACAAGGCCCTCGCGCCCCAGTTCAATCCCACAAACTTCAGCGCTCGGGATATTGTGGCCCTCGCCAAGGCTGCGGGGATGAAGTATATCGTCATCACCGCCAAGCACCACGACGGCTTCGCCATGTTCGACTCCAAGGCAAACTCTTTCAACATCGTTGCCGCAACTCCCTTTAAGCGCGACCCACTCCACGAACTTGCAGAAGAGTGCACGAAGCAGGGGATGAAGCTCGGCTTTTACTATTCCCAGGACCAGGATTGGACCGCGCCAGGCGGGTCCGCCTACAAAACCGGAGATCATGATTCCGCAACCCACCACTGGGATTCGGCGCAGGACGGTGATTTCGACAGCTATCTCCGCACCAAGGCCATCCCACAAATCAAAGAACTTCTCAGCCAATACGGGGGATTTCCCGTCGTCATCTGGTTCGATACTCCCACCGCCAACATGACCCCGGAGCGCGCAGCCGAGATCGTCAGCCTGCTGAACCAGCACCCAAATCTCATCTGGAACAACCGTCTCGGAGGAAGTTATCAGGGCGACACTGAAACTCCGGAGCAGTACATTCCTCCCCAGGGCTTCCCGGGACGCGACTGGGAGTCCTGCATGACCATCAACGACACTTGGGGTTACAAGTCCTACGATACCAACTTCAAATCCGTCGAGACCCTTCTGCACAATCTCATTGATATCGCCAGCAAGGGCGGCAACTATCTTCTCAACATCGGCCCGAACTCCAAAGGCGTCGTCCCGGATGCCGAGGCCGAACGCCTCCATCAGATGGGAAAGTGGTTGGCCGTCAATGGCGAAGCCATCTATAACACTAAGCCAACGCTTTTCGGCCCTGAAGCTGGCGCGTTCAGCCCTATTGAGAAGGACAAGAAGGGCAACCCGAAGTTCATCCCTTCATGGAACTGGCGCTCCACCACCAAGGCCGACAAGATTTATATTGAGATCTTTACTTGGCCGGGCAGCGGCACCTTCCACCTCGTCAATTCACCGCGCAAGGTCACCAGCGCTTACCTACTCGCCGACTCCACTCACAAGCCTCTCAAGCTGATCCAGACCGGCGACAGCGTGGACGTGCAACTGCCCACTCAAGCACTCGACCCCATTGCCACAGTCCTGGTCCTCAATACGTCAAAATAATCGGATGCGCAGCCGGCTCATCCCAACAATTGGGCCCTGAACTCAAAGGTCGCGTCATACTTGTAGGGGAACCCGTTCTCGCGCCGTTGTAATGCGCTTGTGTTCTGTTGGCGCATTTAAGAAGCCCATAGTTAAGACAAATTAGGTCGACGGCAGGAATACGAATACTTGGGAAGAGTGAAGCAGATCGATGCCACGCGCTTCTCGTGGACGCGCTGCTGATCAGGGAAGGCGTCGACACACTCGGCGATATGATCGCGAGCACAGGCAGGACGCTTATCACGATTTTCATCACGCGCCGGCACGGCGACCACTCTTTCGGAAGCGATCGTCTCATCGCGCGATTTCCAGGCGTCGTCGGCGAGAACGTTCGATTGGGCCGCCTGCAATTACATGCAGGACTGGTAAATACGCGAAGCTCGAGTGAGGACCGCATGGTGTCATTGGTGATACGAGATCGTCCGACATTTATTTCTCCACAAAATCTGCCATTGATAGATGTTGTGACCGTCGGATTGTATGCAGGTTCGTTAGAGCGGAATGCTCTCAATATGGTGACGTACGTGCTTGTGGCCTCTGGGCTGCGTTCGCGGACATTGCAGCCCAATGCAGCCTAGATACCACTCATGCGTTAGTGTTAGTTTGTTCGCCCGATTTTGCCACGCTGATTCCGCCCATCGGAGTTGTGAATCCGAGCGGATTATCTCTGAGCGATTGAACGCAGAAAAAAAGTCGTTGCTGTTTGACACCAGCTGGGAACACTAGGTGGTTCAATGTCTCGACAGTGCCGCCAGGGAAGTTGAACACTCCGGCCGCAACGTGGCTGGAGGCAACCTTACACACCAGAATCTCTTTGCGATATTCCTCGGTCGAGAAAAGAATTGCCCCATGCCTGGCTGGCTTGCAGTGTCCATGAAAAGAAAGGGACGACCAATCAACGTCATCCCTACTCGCGTCTCAGGCCGTTCTTTGAGGCGATGCTCGATCCCCCCTCAGAAAGACACGTGGAGGCCAAATTGGATCTCTCTTGGCGGAAGCACGTTCGATGTGATCTGTCCGGCTCCGGCAACACCGATCAAGTTGTTGGGTACGTTATAGTTTTGAATGTTGAAGACGTTGAAGAATTCCGCCCGGAACGAAACCAGAAATCTCTCGCCAACCGGGAAATTCTTGAACACCGAAAAATCCGCGTCATACACGGGCGCAGACCGCAAGGCATTTCGACCAAAGTCTCCATAGGAGTCTACTGGTACCGCGAAGGCAGCCGGATTGAACCACTCGTTCACCATCTGATGTGCCGGGTTCGGATTTCCTATGACGTTGGGCCGAGCATAGTCCCAAAAGCCACTCTCGTTCCCGATGTTGGCTGAGTCGGTTGGCACTGCGAGGTTATAGGGTTGTCCGGACCGCAACTGGACCACCCCGTTTACCTGCCAATTGCCGGCAACGTGATTTGCGACACCATGGTTGAGATATCGCTTTCCCTTCCCGAAGGGAAGGTCCCAAACTCCAGTCATCGAAAGGAACTGAGGAATATCGTAGGATGAGACTCCCCGGCTGGCTCGCGGGTCGTAGTAGTTTTGCAAGTTCGAATCTCCTCCGGCACCCGGACCGTTTTCCACGCCGAAAAACCCACTGCTGCCTTGATCAATGGACTTTGACCAAGTGTAGGACACCAGGTATTGGAAGCTGTTAGCGAAACGGTGTTCCAGCTTCAGCTCTAGCGCGTTATATGTGGAATTACCCGTCGAAGTGCTATAGAACGGTGTGCCGTCATACCAGGGGAACGGGCGCCGCGCATTGATCTGCGCTGGAGTGTCCGTCGTCAGCCCCGGCGTCTGTGCGGTATTCCATAAGCCGGTTGAGGAAAGCCGTGTGTCGTGACTGCCAACATACCCAACAGAAAGCGCGAGGTTCGTCCCCATCTGTCGCTGGATTTCGAGGTTCCACTGTTGTGATCGCGGATCCTTCATATGTGGGTCCATGAACCAGTTGTCTTGGGTCCAGGGAGACGCAGCGGGTAGAGCAAGTGACGCAGATTGACCGAAGGTCTGTTCGACGGTGGTCAGGGGTTGCCCTATCTGATTGAGGGAGGTATTGTTGAATACCCCGCCGGTAGCAGGCCACGAATTGGCTATACCTTTCCAGTCCTGCACCCAGCCAGTCAGTGGATCGTAGGCGATGCCATACCCGGCACGGACGACCATCTTGTCACTCACCTGCCACGCAAAGCCGAGTCGCGGCCCCCAGTCGCTCCAATCGGGCGCCGGTCCCCAAGCCTTCCCGTAGGGCGAAAGCTGAATGAAGTTTCCGCTAGGAATGCTGGCCAATGTGCCGCCGCCAGGGATACAAGGCGGCACTACTCCAGCCTGGGTGCATGGGGGCGGCAGTTGATCCGAACCGATCCACCAGTGACCGTCGATATTCGGCCCGCTTACTACTGTGCCCGCATCGGGGTCGAAGGGACGGCGATGGTCAAACCGAACTCCATAATTCAATGTGAAATTCCTTCGCACCTTCCACGAATCCTGAAAATAGGTTGCCCAGGTCGAAACCCGTTCGCCAACAGCCACCGTTGCAGTGTTGTCTGTCTCCGAAGGAAGCCCTAGAAGAGCGGAAGCTAGAGAGGAGCCGGTCCCGCCGACACCTGGATTCGCAGTCGTGTCGTCGGTAAAAACATACTTGCCGTATGGCGGTTGGCCCTGGTTATTGCCCTGTTTAAAGTACTGAAAGCCAAATTTGAACTGGTGCCCTCCATGGATCCACATCAAAGCGTTCGAGTCGCTGGTAACTGGACTCTCGATGGTGCCGTCTAAATTCAGTCCGGGGCTGTCAGCCAGTACTCCGCCGCCGAAGGGAGCTGCGAGACTGATTGTGGTTCCCCCCGGACTGGTAAATCCCAGCGCTTGCATCGGTCCGATACCAGCTTTGTCGGTCTGAGAGCGTACAAAAGGCCGCTGCGTACGTCCTACATGGTTTTCCAGCAACAGGGAAGAATTAAACGTGTGCGTCCACCCCACTCCAATATTGAGGGCCGGCACGGAGTTGGATGCAGCGCCCGAGACGTCAAAAGGATCGACGTCCACGACGTTGAGTCGATCGTAGCGGAAAAAGATGTTGTCTTTGCCGCCGAGTTGCTCGTCAATGCGGAAGTTGTAATGATCGGAAGTATCTACATGGGGCGCCGTCGCAATGGCATTCAGTATCCCAGGACCAGCGAAGTTGGGCCGCGCATAGTAAGACTGGATGAATTTCAGCATGGTGGTGTCAATTCGATTCGTCGGGATCATGTTTGGGCAGCCGGAGGCGGAAGTGCAAGCCGAGTTGTAGTTAGCCGATGCTGGATCGGATGAGGCGACGAACGGGGTGCGGGGGCTGGTTGCCGGGTCAAATATCGGATTCGTCAGGTTGGCGTTCGAAAAGTCACCGGCAAGTTCCGCATCGGTGGGTACTGTGTACTGCACCTGAGACGCTTGACTGAACCGCCAGCCCTCATAGGCAAAGGTGAAGAAGGTGCGGTTACGTCCATTGTAGAGCTTGGGAAGCAGTACTGGCCCGCTGAACATCGCACCGAATTGGTTTTGCCGGAAAGCGGCGGGCTTGGCCGGCGAGCCGTCGGGATTGACATCCTTGAAATAGTCGCGCGCGTCGAGCACATTGTTCCTGAGGAACTCCCAGGCGGCTCCGTGAATTTGGTTGCTTCCGCTGCGAGTCAGTACATTGACGACTCCACCGAGCACGCTGCCAAATTCTGCCTCGTCGTCGTGGGACTGAACTTTAAACTCCTGCATTGAATCAATAATCGGCGGGATGATGTACGTGCTGGTTCCCAGTTCGGTGTTAACCACGCCATCCAGTAAATATAAGTTGGTCCGGTTGTATTGCCCCTGAATTGACGGCTGAGAGAAGCTTGATGTGGGGACGCCCAGCACCCCCAAATCATTTACGGCGACTTGATTACTTTGTGACGTGCTGACAGGCGTGGCCCCGGGAGTGAGGGTCAGCAACTGGCTGAAATTGCGTCCGTCTAACGGCAAGTCGTGGATGGCTTTCTGTGATATTACCGTGCCCACGTCAGAAGTGGTGCTCTGCACCAGTTCCTGCCCGGCTTCAGCGGTTACCGTAACCGACTCCGCGATGGATCCCACCTGTAACACGAAATTTCGCGAGAGATTGTCTTGCACATTCAGCGTCACCCCCGTGACTGACACTGCCCGAAAACCCTGCTTGGTAATGGTCATCACGTAATTGCCGGGGTTGAGTGACGGGATTACATAAATGCCTTCTGCGTTCGTCTTCATCGAGGTCACAATATCGGTATCCGTGTTCCTGATTTGAACCTCTACATCAGGCACCACGGCATTGTTCTGGTCGGTCACACGTCCGGACACGGACGCCTTTTCGGTCTGCGCGAACGAAAGCTGCGATCCCAAACCAAGCATCAGAATCGCAATCACAAACAGAGCGACAAAGCATGTCCGCAGGCGAACACAGAGTTTTTCTTTCACGCGCGCTCCTCCTCGTTCGCCAAGTATTCCTGTTGCTCGCGCGATTTGTCCCAATTGCTAGACGATATTTCACGAAGGGCCACGATTTCTTTCGTAGGGGTGCGCGGGAAAGACCTCGTATCAGCCGTATCAGCACGGAGGCTTGTGCGGTGAAACGAACTAGCTTACTTAAGGATGGTTCGGCTGGCCGCGCAGGTACGCATACATCAGGCTCGAACCCTCCGGATGCGAAAGATCGCTATCCGGCAGGCCGAAAGTAACGAAGACCGAATCGATTTCCCGCAGGATCTTTGCGTCGTCGCATTTAAACACCCAACGACGCTGGGCCTTATCATCCGAATAGAAAATACCCAACCTTTGGGCCTGCCGGTTCGGTCCTTCCTTTTTGGCCCAGACCTGGTACTGATAATTGGCCTTCTGCATCTTTGCCTCGTTCAAGTCGTACGCGTAGAAGATGAGGGACCTGCCCTCAGTGAAAAAAATCCGGCCAAAGGCGGGGCGCGCTTTCCCCCGGCCATCGGTATCCACCACGTCCACGATGTGGAGATTGCGCGCACCCATGAGGTCCGTAACATCATGACCCAGGCTGAGCAGTTGGCGTTCCTGGTCGAGCGCGGCGGACGTTTCTCTTAAGCCTTGATCGAGATTCTGAAGCTTCACTTCATCGCCCATCAGTGTCGCTTCCATATCCCCCGCACGCCGGCTTTGCGCGCTGGCTTCCTGAATGGCATTCGCAGCCGCAACTTGGGATTTCGCGAGTTCCTGCTGAACCTGTTCCAGATGCATCTCCAGGGAGATGCGATCAGAGTCAAGCCGACGGCGATCTTGGGACGTCGCTTTCAGATCTGTCTCGCTCGCAATCAATTGATCGTCGGCCTTGCGCAGTTCACCGCGCAAGCGATCGACCTGAAGCTGGAGCTTTGCATTTGCAGCTGCTAGCTGAGCGACAAGATCGGCAGTCGCGACCGGAATCTCTGTCTTCGGCACATCGTTACGTTGTGGTTCCGAGGCAGTCCGGTTGCGATTCCATGAATCTCTCCAGTGCAAGTAACCAGGCGACACTATCGTGATCAGAAGCACTGCAACCGCGATTGCCGTCGCTGTCACCTGCCAAAGGCGCGGCCGCGAGAAGGCGAAGGGAAGAGGTGCAGGCAGCTTAATTTGCCGATCTATCTCGGAAGAGAAAACGATTCCTTCCAGTTCAGCACGATGAAAGAACCGGCGGGTAAAAAGTTCCGAGTTGAGGCATTCCTGAGCTTCTTGGGGGGATAGAGTCGGATCTTGCTTCGCTGCCACGAATTCGTGCGCCGCGACGTTCAAGTAATCGACATAGGCTTGGCGGCAGGCATCACATTCCGCGACGTGCTGTTCCAGTTCAAGGAGTTCCTCCCCCGTCGCTTGTCCAATGCTGGCGGCCGCGCAAAGTTCTTCAAAGTGTTCGTGTTTCAACACGTCTTGCCTCTTTCAAGGGACAATGGCTGCTCTCGCTCTTCCCGTTTGCCGGTCAGGTCGATGTACGAGCGAAGCTGCTGAAGACCCCTGTAATAATGGTGGCGTACATTTGACAATTTCTCATTTCTTCGCCGCGCTATCTCTTTGAAGTCCAGACCTTCGAAAAAGAACATCTTGATGGTTTGCCTCTGCGCGTCCGAAAGAGCCTCCAAGGCTTGGGCCGTAAGCCGGCTTGTCTCCTGTGGGTGAAGGCGCGTCGGCGACCAAAAGCTGTTGGCCTCATCAATGGCGCTCACTTCAGTCTTGCTGTACACATGCCTCACCAGGAGGTAGTTCAGGTGATTGGTGCTCCGGCTATAAGCGTATTGGAGAAGCCATACCTTGAGAGTCCCTCTGGCGGCGTCAAATTGTCCCGCCTTGCGATAAATTTCCAGGAAAACCGATTGAGTGACGTCCTCCGCTTCAGCCGCATCTCGCAGGATGTGCAACGCGGTCACATGAACCAGGCGATGGTACCTCTTAAAAACCACCGCGAATGCATCCGTATTCCCCATTTGGAGCTGCTGCATCACACGCTCGTCGTCGAGCGCCAGGAGATCCGTATACGAAATGCGGTCGTGGCAATGGTAGGAACTCATGTGTCAAGATGCAAAGGGGCTATGGGACGCGTTGGGTATACCACAGAAAGACGCGAAAGAGCACGCCATAAAATTTATTTTCTGGGTGGGACAAGATGTCTTCCCCAGCGGTATACCAAAAATATGTATCGCGGGAGCAACGTGTAGGCTCTCGAACCACTAGCCCATGCCAGGCGGCCAATGAAACCGTTCACGATGAAAGCCCGCATGATGCTATTGAAGTTACTTGTCGTGCTGGTTTGTTCAGAATTGCTCGCGGCAGGACAGTCCCCGCTCCGGAGAGCGAGCGAACTGGTCGCAAAGGGCTCCCTCAAGGAAGCTGAGGTGATGCTGCGCCAGATCATCGCAGCCGATCCGAACAGTGCTGATGCGCGTATCCTGCTGGGAACAACTTTGGCCCTGGAAGGTGTTCGGAGTGAATCGGTGGAACAGCTGACGGAGGCCGTGCGACTGCGTCCAAACTCGGCGCATGCACACAATAAACTGGGCATGGCATTCGGCCGGTTTCTGGAAGTCAGACCAGCCCGCCAGGAGTTTGAGAAAGCGATCGAACTCGATCCGGATCTAGCGGAGGCTCACATTAACCTGTCGTTGATCCTTGCCCAAGCTGGCGCGCTTATTCCAGCCGGCGAACACCTTGATCGTGCGATCGAGTTGCAAGGCAACACTCGAACGGCGGCCTATGCGCACTATCTGCGGGCCAAGGTTTGGGGTCAGCAGAACCAGAACCAGAGGGCCATTGCGGAATTTCAGAAAGCCGTACGACTGCGCCCTGATTATGCCGAGGCCTGGTCGGATCTGGGGGGAATGCGGCGTCTCGCCCTGGATCGCGCGGGAGCCATGCAGGCGCTGCAGAGGGCAGTCGCGCTGAAGCCGGACGACGCGTTGGCTCAATATCGCTTGGGCCAGTTGTGCCTGCAAGACGGACAGGCACTCAAGGCTGTCAAGCATCTGAAGCAGGCTTTGTCCTACACTCCCGATGATCGCGCCACTCTCTACAACCTGATGCTCGCCTTGCGTAAGACGGGGCAGTTGGAGGAGGCAAAACCTATCGAGGTGCGAATGGCTGAACTGCAGCATCAAAGTGACCGGGCTTCAGAAGTAGGACTAGCCGCAACTGGTCTGAACAGCGAAGGAGTACAACTTGAAAAATCAGGGGACATCCGCGCAGCTCTCGCCAAGTACCGGGCTGCTCTCGATCTGGATCCCACCGGTTTCGGCTTCCGGTTAAATTATGCGCTCGCTCTATGCCGGCTCGGCTTGTGGCAAGATGGAGTTGTGGAACTGCGCGAAGTGTTGCGACTCGATCCCGACAATGCAGATGCCGCTAAGGCAATGTATATAGCCAGGGAACAAGCAAAAGCACAGCCCGCAGACCTTCGCAAACGTCCCTGAATTCTAAGATCCATCCAGAATCGCTCTCGGTCGTTGAAGAAGCCCTGATGAAGCTGATCCGATTTGGCGAACCAGGTCGAGAAAGTCCAGGCGTTGTTGTGGAGGACGCCATCAAGTGGTCCGAAAATCCTCTCCAAACCGAGGCAGGTAAGTCATTCGTCACCGGGCAGTCGTTGACCTGATCGGAAAGGGTGGGCACATTCGCACGCCCCATCTCGGATGATCTCGGATAGAGAAAAGTTTCGATGGGACTGGGGAAGACTCTGTGCGGGGTCTTCGATCGCCGCTGTCAAGAAATCTAAACGAAGCCCTTCCGATTCCATATGAAGTTGAATTGTGAGCCGGTTGGCGGCAGCATCCCAGGTATAACTCAGAGGCTTTCGCTCGTTCACTACAATGCTCACAACCGGGGGAATCAGCGCAATCTGATGCAGGCGAATGGCGCCGATCAGAGCGTTTTGAACGGTGATTTCTTTATGGCGAACCGACATTTGTGTGTTGTTAAGATCGATCCGCAGACCCGGCGGATCCTGAGTGTTCGTGATTTCCGGTCGCACAGGACGCGGAGCCACAATCTCCAGAATCGGGGGAATCTCTTTCGAGCTGAAGTTTCACCCGCAACACGGTCGCAGGATAATTCGGTGCGCCGGCCGACTCGTGTGCTTTGAGTTTTGCGCTGTCAGCCCTTCCTCCAGATACAGTCAAGAGAAAAAGCAACTGAAGACTCAGGCACGCAGCCGTTTTTTGCAAAAGCACTCTCCACGGGAGCTGGTTCTTGGCGCAGAAGCATTGGATTTCCGGAGCAGCGTAGCCTGGGATGAATCGGCCGTTGAGCTGGAAAAAAGCTCATGGCAATGCGAAACTCAACGCCACTCGGCTTTCAAAACTTACCGAAGCACCGTCCCGAACCAGCGGAGTAACTTTCCACTGTCGAACCGCTTGGGCAGAGAGCAGAGCAAGCTGGGAATCTCCGGCAACTTGGCTGAGACAATGTACCGCACCTTCTTTGCCGACATTAATGTCAAGAATGAGCGTGCCTTGTAGACGTTGTTCTCGTGCCTCTTCCGGATAGTCCGGTTCGATCCGGTTGAGCAGATGTTCCTCGGCAATATCCTCGCTGACGGTCACCGGAGTTTCCTGATCTGTCGATTTTGATTTGGCCCGTTTTCGGCAGCCTGCTAGGACAAGCGACCAACGTAACCTAAAATTAAATAAAACTAAGATGTAGGCTTTCTTACGGAGAGACGTTTTCGCGCCTAGCGGTGCGACCACGATCATCCTTGCGGCACGTGGGGTGTCGTGCGAGCGGCCGCGACGCGGAAACGTGAGGGCGAACAGTCACCAGAGTAGGGATGATGCGAAAAACAATTGTCTGCTTGTTTTTGTTGGTTGCGCCGCTTCTGGCGCAATCTCGCTTTACCGGCGCGACTGCCGGGGCTACAGGTCCCGCTTTTGAGACCAGTCTCGGCTTTGTGTATTTCAGCCTGGCCATGCCATCCCAACGTGTAGGGCTCACCGGGATGGACGGTAGCGGTCAGGTCAAGTTCAGCTCGCGCTGGGCACTGACGGTGGATTCCACCTACGCTCGCACCGGCGATATACTCGGCACCGGACACAGCGCCAGCGTGATGGACTTCCTCGCCGGTCCTGTGTTCTATCCGCTCGTGTTCAGGAACTCCGATATCTTCGTTGAAGGCCTGGGTGGCGCCAGCCGCATCAACAGCGCAGTCCCGGTGAGCGGATCTTCGTACCTTGCAGGGTGGGTAACTCGTCCTTCTTTCGCAATTGGCGGAGGAGTCGAACGTTCCCTTTTCGGACCGGTCGCGATCCGGGTCCAGGGTGATTATCAGCGCACGACGTATGGTTATTCCCCTAATGCGATTCAGGGCCAAAACAATGTGCGATTGACGACGAGCATCGTCTACCGCTTTGGACACCCTGAATAGCAACTTTCGGTACCAAAACAACCAAAACACGTCGGCAACGAACCATCCTGAGAGCCGCGACATGACGTCGTAACTGCTGCGGGACTGCACGTTCGTAATTTGAAAGTATCTGACAGCCGAGGGCAAAATAGGTTTGCCCACCACTTCGTCCCGCACTGGTAGTTTCCTGTCTGGAAGCAACCGCGGACGGCAAATTGACACTGGCCGAAGCGCAATGTGAACAGTCGGGTTTCGCGCAAAAGCGAAAGCGGGGGTAAATGGAACACTCATCCGCAGAAGTACGCCACGCTCCAGGAACGCGGCGATGGCCGCGCCAGCAGGTCGATCTGCCGGTTCGCATCATCGCGCTGAACGATGTTCGAACCACTCCGATTCCTGCGCGTGGCAGCGCCATAAGCAGGGCAGGTATGGCGCTGCGCGCCCTGGTCGCGCTTAATCCCGGTGATTTGATGCTGCTTCAATTTCCAACATCAGCGCCCTCGCAGGTCAAAGCGGTCGTTCGTAATCGCACTGGCGAGTCTTTGGGACTGGAATTCCTCGCCCAACTGCCTCCGGAAAGTGAGGCAATGGTCCGAGCAGGGTTCCTACCCAGTTCAGTTGTTGGCATCTCGCCGGAATTGCGAACAGATGTGCGCAGTTCATGCAACCCACAGACGCTCTACGCCGGGCTGCGTCGAAAGCGGGAAGAGCTAAGAAAGGTGCAAAGGGAGATCGAAGCCCTCCACGTGGCAATTACGCTGCTCACTGATAATGAAGAACAAGAACAAGTCTCCAGACTTTCACCGCCGTGTCCCTCGGACCTGGACTCGAGGCCACGGCCGTTACGGCCTTAACAAACGAGCAGGATCAGCATGTCGTCCGATTTTTTCAAGCGCCTCTTTGTCAGACTCTACCCGCACCGGTTCTCCTGGCCCTATTAGCGGTTTGCACGGGAAGGACTACCAGGTCGCCTCATCTGTGGTACTGCGTTCGCACACGACTGGACCAACCTGCGTGGTACGGCTGACCCTGTCGCCCGATTCGCATGCTCAGTTCTTGCCCGGGAAGCGATCCCTCTCAAATAGTTAGGCCTGCTCGAGAAACTCGCCTTCGCTCAAATCAATTACGAACCACTCGATTAGCGTCGATGTCCGTCCAACCGGCTACTCCGGTCGGTCGACCGGAAAAGGGAGCCATTTCAGAGCCAGAGGTGCTGGGATCGTCACCTGCTCGCGATTGTTCCTGACTCACCACTTCTCTTTAAGTCGTCGAGCTTTCTTTGCTGTTCCGGCGTGAGAAGTCTATAGATTTCCGACTGCATACGCACCTTGGCCACGATGAATTTCGCCAACAAAGCCGCTTGTGCATCGGCTAGAGTTTTGATTTCCTTTTTGTTGCTGCGCTGAGGATCAAGAGCCAACATCTTTTCCCTTATGTTGCGCGATTGTGTCAACAGGGGTTCCATGTGGTGGCGTTCACGCGTCATCACTTGCTGGATCGCTTCCTTCTGTGATTGAGTCAAACTTAAGTGTTCAGCCACTGCCGCAGTGAGCTCGAACGATGAAAACGGCAGCTCTACCAGCACGATTTCGTTGTCGTCAGTCGGAGAAGCTTCGCTTTGATCATCAGGCGCAGGAACTTTGGACAGATCCTGTTCCTCCATCTGGCGCCATGCGCTGAGCAGTTGGAATTGCATCTGCGCGATGAGATATTGCTCGCCGCTTAAGGTCTTGCCCTCCTCGCTGCTCATCTGTCCTTGTTGGACAGCTTCCGTGATCCCTGCGAGGTTTGCAGAGAAGTTTTGTGTAATATCTACCATTGCCACCTCATACTCCTGTAACACTTGTTGTGGTCCGGGGGACGCGGGAGCATTCGGCACATTGGTGGGACCCGGGTCCGGAACCAGCGAATTGGGGGTACCGGCAAGGTTCGTCGGAGCACTATCAGTTCCTGATTTGGCCTGCGCCGAGCTAACGCCTGGAATGACAGTCATGATGATAACAATGAGAATTAACTTTACTTTCATGTTCTTACTCCTTGGGCTAACTTGTTCTTCCACTTCGAGTCTTAAAGATGACGCTTGTTATGGCTCTCGAACTATCGAGATCGAAGAACGAGAACGGATATAACGAACAGCCGATCACTGCTCAAGCTACTTCGCCTTTACGCTCAACCTTTCTCATTTGCGGCCTCCGCGCAGTCGCGTCCTGGACCTCGGGTCCGTTACATATCATTTCAATTCCGGACTCCCGATAAATTGGGTGGACGCCACGGTCACGGGGAAACATTCTCCAGATCAGCAGAAACAGTCCGACCGGCGCCAGGCTTAATGCTACTAAGAAGAAGTCGAACATAGACATCTCATCTCCATGTGGATCGAGTGATCTGAGCCCCGCGGAGCGTCGCGCAAAACTCAGGCCGCATCAATCCGCCAGATCCCATGTTGCATCCGGATCGTATTCGGTCATTGCATTAGCGATCTTTTCGGTATCCGGACCCAAATCCTTTTGATAAACGACCCCGTTTTGATTCACGATGAAGGTCATGACGCCTGAAGAGCGATAGACGGCTGGATAAGCTACAAAGGCGAAACCGCTTACCATCTTGCCGTTCACCAGGTAACTCTTTGCTCCACCCTCCGCGCTGTTTCCTTGAGCCGTCAGAATACGGAAATAGTAACCATTGAAAGGTACGGGACCATGGGACGCGGTCGTCCCGTTTTCTACACCTGCGGAGGCAATGAGCGTGTCGAGAGAACTGGCGGATTGCTCTCCGTTTTCGGACGAGAACAAGCCATCGAGGCCATCGTTGTCGCCAATGAACTTCAGCGCGTACCTATGTTCGTCCTTACTTGCCCTTGCGTAGTGCTGGTCTTCAGCATTGAAAAGCTGATAACAAACATCGATAGCGGCCAGTTCATTTCCACCGACTCGCCGCGCCAGGATCTCTCCTTCGCCTATGTTCGTATCGAAATACCAGACGCCATTTTTCCGTACGAGAGGGATCGGAAGCGGCCAGTTTTCAGCGCCTACGGAGAGAATCATCACATCAGTCCGCTCTTTCGCGACACGATGCATCTGCTTATATTTCGCAACGAACCTTTCGCGCTCTCTCCTATCCTCAGCAGGATCTCCTGAAGAGGTTAGGCCCTTCCCTGCCGGTCCGAGAATCTCCAGCAATGCACGATTGTCGGTTTGTTGCGCCGCCGCGAATAGGGCTGCGCTAGCTTCTTCCGGCGAGCGAAACGATTGCTGATTCAACACCTGCGCAAGCGTTAGCTGGCTCCAGGGTATGAGCGTCGCCAGGATCGAGACCGCCGCCAACCGCAGTCCAGAAACTCGGAACCGTAGATCTTTTTCCACTCTTGTGTTCCCTTTATTCATGATTATTTCTCCATCCATGTTGCTGTCGAGTGACCCCAGAAATCCAGTCAACGGCGGCCGCCAAAGCCACCTGCGTGAAAACCACCTTCATGAAAGCCACCGCTCTGCAGGCTCGAGTGACCGCGATCTGAGTAACTGCGCGTAGTGCCCCCGTGGTCGTATCCTCCAAACGTGCCGGAATGCGCGCCAGCTGGGGCGTGCGACTCTGAAGACCCACGCTCGGCCGCGCCACCGTGAAATCCACCGCCACGGGCGTCTCCGCTGCGGGATCCTTCATTCCCGCGCCGAGTTTCGGAGTCGTGGGATCCTTCGTACCCACGCCCGGCACCAGAGTTGTGGAACCCTTCATAGCCGCGCGCCGCTCCAAAGTCGCGGAATCCTCCACGCCCCCTCCCGCCGGAGAACGTCTTGCTATTCGAAATGAAAGTGTTGTGATTGTAGATAAGGGTTCGGTGGCCCCAATCGCATCCCCAGCCATGCCATCCCCAACCGAAACCAGCGAAGAATCCGATTGCGAAACCGACACCGAAGGAGACGCCGGGGCCCGCAACATAGAGCCCAGGATATGGGTACCAGCCGGGCCACACGACCACTGGCGCGCCGTAGACGACCCATGGATCGTATGCCGGTACGTAAACGACTTCAGGGTTTGCAGGTTCAACGACGATCGTCTTTTCTTCAATCTCTACCTTCACCTGTTCGTTGCTCTTCAAATTCCCGGCTGCCTTCGCGCGAGCCCGCATGACTTGCACGGCGTCCATCGCGGCCTCTTGTTGGTTCACGTAAGCTTCGCCAAGGGCGGACGTCCAGGATAGGTTCTTGTCCATGTTGGCGAGCACGGAGGGGAACTGGGTGAGCGCTTTGATACTGGGATCCCAAGGTTGCTGGTCGACGGCGTTGGCCAGATCCTTTCCCTTGAGGGTCGGATGCTCTTGCACCCAGCGCTCTGCCTCAACAATTTCGGTAGGATACGTTGATGCTGCGAGTATCTGGGAAACCAGCGCGTCTGGATAGAGCGCAATTGGCGCAACCAACTGCTGCAACTCCTCGGGGGTTCGCTGCTCGACCGGAGGAGAGCTGGCTTGTCCGAGGGGTTGGTCTATCGGAGTAGCGTAGATGGCACCAGGCGCAAACAACAGCCAAGATGAAAGAAACAGCGCCATAACCTTCTGTAGGATTTTCATAATTACCTCCTTGTGTTGCCTCACCAGGAACACCACTAGTTGCCTATGTGCTCCTTCTCTGCCGCCAGTTGCACGGGGGCCGGACCCTTCTCCGGGTCGCGTTCAGCAAGCCGAGCGAAGTCCTCGGCACTGAACGGATACGCGTGGGCAGATTCTTGCCCTGTTGAACTCAGCGTCAGATCGACGCGACGGTTGTAGGCAAGCACGATATTGCCCACTTTTTTTGCGACCCTTTCCCGCATTTCGCCGGCAAGGTCACTGCTTTGGTTTAATAGCTGTTCTACCTGCTCTGCAGTGAGATTGTCTTTCTTCCCAAACGCCTGTACGTCGATGCTCGATTCTGGAACGCCCTGCCCCACAAGGAAGCGTTTCACTATTTCTGCGCGCCGTTCCGAAAGAAGCTGGTTATAACTGCCGGGTCCGCGGCGATCGGCATGACCCGCGAGAATCAAGCGAGCATCCGATTTGTACGTCAAATATTTCTTGAACTCTTCAGCTACGGTTTTGAGTTCCTCTTGCTCGCTTGGCAGAAGACCGGCGTCCGACTTGAGATTTGTTGGCTGATCAGTCGGAAAATAAACGCTGCGCATGGCAAGCGCGCCGGGCTCAATTGCGCCCACGATGTGGAGTACAACCGTTCGCGTCTCGCCGCCGCCACAATCGTTGGTCGCATTCAGAGTGTAGGTAACGGTTTCATCCACCGATCCGGGATCGTTCTTGTGTGGCGTGACCGTTAATGTGCGGCTGCCGCTCGCATCGACAGCGCCCAAACCATTAATCGATATATTCGACGCGTTTGTAGAGGTCCAATGCAGCGCCGTACTAGCGTCCTCGACAATTCTGTCGCCCACGCGCTTATAGTGAATCTCTGCCGGTGAAAGCGACAGATCTGCGTCGATTGCATTGTTCACATTAACCGTGGCGTTAGACGTTGCTTTGCCGCCCGGCCCCATCGCCGTCAACTCGTAGGTCGTTGTCTGCTTGGGCTGAACGGTTTGTTCCCCGGAAGCCATGACCGCGCCAACAGGGGCGATTTCAACTTGCGGTGCGTCGGTGGAAGTCCATTTCAGTTGCGACGTGTCGCCGCAATTGATTTGAAAGTTGGAGGCCGACAGATCCGCGGAGGGCTTCGCGACCGCTACGGTCGCGCTGGCGACGCCCGCGGCGAAGCGTGGAACGCTGGAGAGTTTCTCTCCGCGATGCCATGGCTCAGATCTGCTGACACCTTTGGGTACGTCCACCATGACGCGCTGATTGGCGACTACAACAATTTGACCTGACCAGACGTCCTTGTCTCCGCTTTGTATGGTCACTTGATAAGTGCCAGGCGGAACGACGAGCTCCTGCTTCCACCACAAGAAATCGGTATTAAACTCGTCGCCGTGGCCAACAAAGAAGTCTGGAGTTTTGCCATTCAGGAGAACAGCATCCCGGTCGGCACCCTTGATGGCTATGGCCCCGAAAGGACCAGACGCCGTTTCGCCGACCTTTTCCAAGGCGACGTCGAGGTCAGTGGTTTTCCCGGCAGCGACCATAACCGTCCGCGTGATCGGAGTGTATCCGTAATTTGCCAATTCAATTTTGTGTTCGCCTGCACTTAGTTCCAAGCTGGGATGTTTACTTGCCTCGCTGACAGCGCGGTCGTCGACCCAGAGATACGCCTGTTTGGGATTGACGTGAAGGCGAAGTGTTCCATCCTGTGCGGCGGCTGACGTCCCGGCCGCGAAGATCACGAGAAATATCAACAGCACGACGTGTGGCGAAAAAGATCGAGATGTCATTCTTGATTTCCTTTCTGCAAATCCTTTCTCAAACAAGCAATCAAACTGCCGCCGCAAGGGCAACGGGCAGAGCGTTGGACTGTGAACCTATTTGTTGCTCATACCGATGCGTGCTCTCGCTGCCTAATCAACACCAGTCTTCCCGATGCAACGCGCATGCCAACCGAAGCAGCGCTAACTCCGTCAATTTCAGCGCGGATTGCACCAGGGATTGTGTCGAGACTGTGGAAGTTACGACAGTTTCGACATCCGAAGGCAGCCAAGCTACGGAGGGTGTTCATAAAAACGTGCAATACATGTAGACAACGACGCGAGTGTCAGGCAGCTCGCACTCAGATAGCGAGTCCGAACAGGCTCAGCCTGTTCTCTTACTTTGTTCCGTACGACGTGACAGACCGGAGTCAGAATTCGCGGTACTGTTCGAAGGTTGAATGCGGAAAGGCCGTGTGAGCATCGAGCACGGGCGCGAAGGCAAATTTCCACGGTGCAGCAATCTCTGCCCAGGCCAAAAGTCGATGTGGGGCGTCAAAATTCAGCCGTCCACGCTCTCTCCATATGTCACGGCGATGGCTCCTTTACTTACTATCCGACAGTCACTGGGGCCCGCTTTCACTCAAGATCGCTGGGACTTTTTTGCCGCTCCGGGCTGAGAATCTTGTAAAGTTTGGGTCGCATGCGAACATCCGCGACTTTTGCAGGTGACTTGCTTCTGTCTCGGCCAGAGATTCCAGCTGCTTCTCATTTACGTGCTTGCTGCCGACCACAAGTTACTTCTCTCGTGTACTCCGAAGCACCCGTCCCACCGGATTCCACAATAGGGGTACTAGGGCAATCATCACAATCCATAGGTCGAACTTTGCGCGCTCGATCGCGAACTCGATGAGGGCGGCGAAGAGGATTGAAAGAAATGCTATTCGCTTCATAATGCGTGTCCAGATTCAGGAGATCCACCGTACCGGAATTCTCTTAAACACCCTTGTCCTTTTCCGTATTTCGCCGGTGTCTTTCATCGTTCGCTATGCTGGCCGCCGCCGCCGAGGGCAAATTACCAGCCGTCAAGCGGAAGTCGCTTTCGTTGAGTCAGCGCTAGGCGATCGCTTAATGCTTCTACGTCGCGCAGCGTGACGATCTGCTCGATATCTCGTCCGAAGAGAAGATCCAGCGTCCAACTCATCGTTACTCTGACCTTCTTGAGAAGTCCTGGAAGCTTCGCCAGGTAGATCGTGCGCCATAACCACCATGCGGTCAGCCCGGAAAACTTGAATCCAAATATCATCGCCACAGCGGAGCGGTGACCGATGGTTGCCAAGAGCCCCATCGTTCTATACCGAAACGGCTCGAGCGGAAGGCCGAGAATCGCACGTTCCATGTTCTTGGCGGCTGCCAGTCCTTCCCCGCGAGCCGTGTTGTGCCGTAGGCGGGTGAAACTTGCCCTTGTTCCCATCCGGTACGGCCGCGCAATCACCAGCCGCCCACACTCCACTGACTCCTGGAACAGAAAGGTATTCGTCTACGCGAAGGCGGCCTTTCTCTTTCTCGAAGGGCAAAGCCGCGATAACCGCATTCGGTTTCACACCGGCCGTCCAGATGAGAGTCGATGACGGAATCGAGTTGCCGTCACCTAGCCTGACAACCGAGCCATCGTAGCTCGCGACGCGCGCACCCTTGATGACCTCGACTTTGCGCTCGCGGAGTTTCCGCTCTGCGTACCGCCCCAGTTCCTCGCCCAACTCAGGTAGCAGAAAGCCCTCTGGATGAACGACAACCACCCGAATCTCTGCGCGAGATAACGAGGGGTAAAGTTTCCCGGTG
>Ga0210406_10000764_pt1 | contig 42363 bp, 34 predicted proteins | sample IncBWC30MmetaG_FD_155454 | JGI IMG/M metagenome (GOLD analysis project Ga0210406, IMG submission 155454) | Forest soil microbial communities from Barre Woods Harvard Forest LTER site, Petersham, Massachusetts, United States - Inc-BW-C-30-M | ecosystem: Environmental > Terrestrial > Soil >...
GAGCGATGCTGCGGGAATTCCTGGTCCATAAATGCTTCTACCCGGTCGTCGTCAAAAAACAGATATTCATAATCCGGATTTAGCAGTCTTAGATTCGCCATCATAGCCCGGATATGCAAGGGCTGGACGACGTGCTTGCCGGTCTGAATGATCCGCTTGGGGATTTCGTAAACCATCTCTCCTCTGGTTTGCACATTCGCCGCCGCGCTACTGGCAGCAGTTTAAATCACTTCAGAAAAACTTCTCATTCGGCGGTTCCTGCCGCTTGAATCGCTCCAGCCGAGTTTCACGCCCTCCGACCGGGTCGAAATCCGGGCCCTACATGTAGCGAGAAAATGATCGGCAACGGTGTGTCCTCGCAGCTCCTTCCGCCTGTTATCGGTTCCTTTGAAAGTAATTCCAGATTGCGCTCGTACGGGAATACACGGCTTGCTCCGAACGACCTGAATTGATACCCGCACAAGAGGCAACGCCGAGGGCGTGGTCAACATCTGTCTCAGGCGCAATAATGTCATCGAAGAAATCGTTTTCAATTGTCGAGGGGTTTTGCGGAGGGGGAGTTGTCGGGATCCCCAATACCGCCAGAAGGAAGAAAATCCATAAAGGAAACATCATTCTGAATCCTGCTTCAGCGTAGTTGTACACTATCTCGGAAACAAAAAACGCAAGACCGATACTGCCTGCCTGCGGATCAGCGCGGAGCGTAGCAATTACTTTCCGGTAGCCCAGCACGATCAAGGCTGCTAGTAGCGCGACACCAATCCATCCGAGGTTCAAATATAGTTCGAGATAACCGTTATGGGCTTCTGTAATCCCGTTGAGAGCCCCGTTATTGGCAGCCCAAAATTCTTCGACCCGTTTCCCGACCCAGAAGCTCTCGTAACCCGTTCCGATTAGCGGGTTGCCCGCGAAAGGGAGAACGGCGCTCCAGATCGCCGTCCGGCCCGTGAGTGTCGGGTTCCGGCCTAGACCTTTAATAATATCTCCGCTTGCATCGAAGAACAGCGCAAACAGGGAAAACCCGACCATCGCCGCCACCAGAATGTGCACCACCGCTGGCCTTCGGGTCATCATCGGCCGGTTCGCCAACACCAAAAGTGCGCTCGCCATGACAAAGCAGGAAATGGAGGTCATGGAATTGGACATCCAAAGCAGCCAAAGGGCCATCGCGAGGATGATTCCGTAAGCGGTTAGCAACTTGGTTCGGCGGGCGACTCCTCGGTCTCTGTACACAGCAAGAAAACGCCATAGGAATCCGAGTCCGAAGATTAGACAGATTACCCCGAGAGTGTTCTTCTGCAGTGTGACACCGCTATACAGGTTGAACCCAAGAGGGGTGTAAGCTCGTCCTATGGATGGGTAATACTTGATAAACAGGATAGAGAGTGGGAGGAGGACAAAGCCTAGTCCACTGAGTAGTCGCTTAAATGCAACGGCAGGCTCGGGATCGGTCAAAACAACCAGGACCATAACCAAATCGCCAATACCCTTGCTCCAATGCTTGAAAGCGACCAGCGGATGGTCAGCCCAAAGAATGCTGAGAGCACAATATAGGAAAAAGATCAGGATCGGCACCATCTTGCCGAACAGGGGTCTGAGCTGTTGGGTTCGGTGGGCAAGGACGATGAGCCCAGCAATCAACAGGAACGAGAACACGGCAGCGTCAACAGGACTTCCTTCGACGTAAACTTGCGCGGTGCGTGCCACCGAGAATCCCCGCAATCCGAGTGCGTCCAACCATAGGGAAGCAGGGCGTGAGCAGTTGATGAACAACCAGGCTACAGGGATCCACAACGCCTTTGAAGATCTAGACCCCTTGTCACGCTCGAGGACAAAGAGTCCCACGATTCCGATGAGACAGACGAAGGCCATCAGGGGCGGCGGCATTTGCTAGCTCCTAGATCCTTTCCTATATCACCGTGATGCGTCATCTCGCGTCTAGGAAGAGGCGTTGTACCAACTCCAACGTCAAGACTTTATGAATCGCGGCAGTGTAGTTCCGGTTCCCTTTGAGGTGCCCACGTACGATGGTTTCGAGACCGCGCCGCTCCAGATAAGGCCGCGAGAGTGTGCGGGAGTCCAGCAGCATTTCCTGCACGTACTGGGCGAGATTATCGCGGTACCAGACCCGGAAATGATAGAACTTGTGGCGGCCGAGGAAGAGCCGTTCGGGATGGAAAGGCGAAAGCAGATGATCGATTCGTGCCATCCACTGTGGCATGCCATGATCGTAGGCATACTCCGCCTTGAAGGTAAACTCGAGCAATGCGCGAGAGATTTCTGCCGACGGGCCTCCACCGTTCCCGGCAAGGCCGCGATCGGTCCTGATCTGCAACAAACGTGCGTCCCCCTCGGCAATTAGGCGCAAACAGATATCATTGTTCATACAGGCAGAGTCCGGCGCACGGAAAACTGTCTGCACAAAATCGTTGTCTAGAAAAGGCGAGCGCAAAGAAAGTTGTGTCTGCTCAAGTGCGAGGAGGCCGTAGTGGTGCCAGGGGGCCTGCCGGAATACAGCGAAGGAGAGGGGGTGAGTGCGAAGTTGCGAATCATAAGTATTCTTGGCCGCTTGAACATGAGAGAGAAACTCCGGACGGAACAAGCCCGCGGCAGGCGGTACGGGTTTGAACGCGCGAACACGACGGAGGACTTCGCCACCATAGTTACCCGTCATCCGAACGGGGGCGATTTCCCTGGCGCACTCATTCACGTAGAGATCAGGGGAGTGAATGACCTCGACGCATCCATCCGTAAGGTAGACTGTGCGCTCAGCGTAATGGGAAAAATGCGAGAGAAAGCTATCGTCTACCGGAATGACTCGGTGCGATTGATTACATGCTCCGGCCAGCCGACGAGCAAGGAGTACGTCCTGCGAATCCCGGAATACGCTACCGAAGGAGTAACAAGGAAGCGATTCAGGGGAGGGCTTCTGCCAGGCCAGAATCATCCTGCTGTCTAAACCACCGGTCAGCGACATCGCGAGTGGCTGGTTACCATTGAAGTAACGAGGCAGGTTTTGGGAGAACACCTCACGGAGTTTCTGGTAGTAAGCTTCAGGCTCCAACGGTGATTGGGTTTCCCACTCTTTTACCTGAAAGTACTCGCCCTTGCAGTCCAGCGAACCCCTGCGAAAAGTCCAGGCCGATCCCGGCGGCAACACCTGAATCCCGTCAAAAATCGTTCGGTTCTCGAGCACACAGCCGCAGGCAACGAACTCTCCCATGCTCCGAGGATCAACTTTGCGAAGTTCCGGGCGAACGGTCAGGATAGCCTTGGCCTCCACCGCAAAATAGAAGGCTTCCTTAGACTCGTGATAGTAAACCCGGTTCATGCCGTATCGATCGTTGAAGAGGGTTGCGGTCTGGTTCCTGCGGTTTACCACTAGTCCTTGGAACCGGCCATTCAGGCCCGCTGGAAACTTCGGATCTTCTTCGCAAAGATGAACAAGATAAGATGCTTCCTTCGGGCCGACGTCGTGTCCTCTCTCTTTGAGCCAGCGGGAAATACCCGGCTCAGGAAACTCTTCACCAGAAAACACGAGATGCACATCGCCACACTCGTTGCTGAGCGGCATGTCAGCGGAAAAAGAACCTCGGCGCTCCACCCATCCGACGTACACCCCCAAGGATTCATCGATCGACACACCCGATACGTAAAACGCCTCGTGACGGACCGACTCCACCATCCGCTGCAACTGCGGCACCGCCCATTCGCGCCCCATTTTTGTGATAAGACCGACAATCCCTGGCATGATTGACCCCTAGGAGGCTTCTCTCGAGACTCTGAACTTGGAGTCGTACCAGGCATTACGGAATTCGCGGAGCTTATCGGCTACGGCGCTGGGAAGATGGTCGACAAACCTGTGGTGCAGACCGAGGCGAAAGGCCACAAAGCCGAGACGCGTCAAAGGAACATAGTAGCGAGGCAGCTCAACCCGTTGGAACCCATTTACTTCCTTGAATTTGCTGATACCATCAGGACGCTTATTGCTATAGGAAAAGTTTTGGTACAAAAGATACGGGATACTATTTTCACTACAGGATCGGACGGCTTGTGCAATCAGAGCATTCGTCGGAGCTTTGTCTCTGTGCCGGACCATCGAGAGAATGTTCATCAGAATCGCGTGTCTTTTGGTTTCATCAGTGACGAGTTTCACAAAACCAATCAACGTGTCAGCTAGGAACGCGCCGATAAAAATGCTACGGTCGAGGTATGTAGCCTCCTCTTTGCGCACTGTTTCAATGTCTTCACCGTAATGAGCGAAGGGCCTTCCCTGGCGGACCGGCGTCTCATTGTAGATCTCCCAGATTCCCCGAACAAGCGCATCATCGAATGGCACTTCACGGAGCACGACTCCCTTCTTACCGGCTTGTCGGGCCCGACCGCGAGCTTCCCACCGAATTTGGCGCGACCACCAATTGTCGAAGCTGGACACCGGTAAAACAGCCAGATTGTCCCACTCCATTGGGTAGTGGAATCTGGGTTCAGTCATGGACGATTCCCGCAAGTTGTCAGGTAATTTCTGCAAAAATGTGAAAATGTCTACTCGTTCTCCGCATTCCCGCAGACCCTTAAGGACTGCCTCGGGATCATCTAGGAATTCGTATTTATCTGTGTCGAGGCGGGCGATCCGAATCATACGGCCTTGGACTCTGATGTACTTGCCACAAACATTCACGAATCACCTTCCTCCTTGAACACAGTTGCATGGACACGCCTGCTGCGGGTCTCGTTCACTCACGCAAGTTCAAATCCTCGAAATCGTTTCTGGTTGCAGCCGAGGACTGGCTAGCCTGCGACAAACTGGATGGGTCTAAGGCCCTCAGCCTCTGTTTTCGAACTGGAGTTGGAGCGGCGGGATCGGGATCGAACCGCCCTCTCCCGGCTGGACGCCGAGCGCATCCCCTGATGCTTCCGCCGCTCAAGATCACCTGGATGATTAGGAAAGTTCGAGTAACCTACCGAATCCAGATGACCCAATTCAGTTAATAAAATCGAGCCGTCATTGCTCAGACTGGACTACGCCCAATAATAGCCAATTGTAACCTTCCTCTAACTTCGCTCGCAACCGCAAGTACGTTTGTGTCGGGCCACTGGGTGCGAGCCGAATTGAATGCCGCCCTGCGGGCAAGAATTTGATTTCTCGCCAAGCCGGGTAAACGATCCACATTGCCAAAATCACGCATGCTAACGGAGAAACCAGTGTCGTAAAAACGGCCCCGCTTACCTTCAAGACGGCTAAGGGATTTACGTGGAGAGCACCGCGGCCCGTTCTCCGAAAAATACTGCCGGCGCGGCCAGCAACGACCGAACCAGTCCGAATGCTGCGTAGTGCCGGCCGTCAATACCGGGAACACAGTGGTTCGGATGGCCGGGCTGTTGCGGGTCACAAGGTTCTGCGCTCATCGATCCTTCGTTCACAACCGATTGGGCGACGTTAAGCATCGCAAAACCATTGGAAAGGCCGATGCGCCCAGAAGCGGCCAGCAGGTAAACTGCGGTAACAAACAGGTAAAGGCTAAGATAAACACGCTTGATCGGCGCTGAACCCACCGTCATACAACCCTCCCGATGCCTCTAGGCGGGCTGGGTGGGCCATCCGAATACTAGTCCGACAGCTAACAAGCCAAGGTTTTCTTTAAGCAGGCGGCCGTCCTTTCGCGCGGCTCCGAGACTGCCTGACGATTGAAGCCGCTGTTCGCCTCCCCCGCTCAGCCATTTTCAGGACCGGCAACGCTTTGCGAACTACGTTCTGGCTCAACGGAACTCCGAATGCTTGCGGGTAGCATCGACGCGATCTCAAGCAATCGAGCACCGTTTCCTCGGTAACATTTGCATTGATGTCCAACACCATTGTCAGCGGAAACGACTGACGCTGCGTATGGAAATCCAACCCAACGAACGGGATTGCGCGGGCGTTGTGCAGCAGAGCGGGAGCCGTTTGGCTTGGTGCCCATCCATCATACTTTCTATTCCAGATTTCGATTCCCAGAAGTCGTTGGGCCCAAGATGGCTCAAAAGACTTCCACGCGTCTCGTCTGGATGGGTGCGCAAGCACAGCCAAGCCCTCAGCAAGCTTGACTGCCTGCAGCATCTCGCCCGTCGGTAAGCCCTCCCCCAAAAAAGGGATTTTTCCCCAAACGAGAACGTGAGTGCGGTTGCTGGCGTCGCTGTACTCAATTCCCGGCACGATCAGAATTTTGTCAGAGCTCGCTTGCGCGCAAGCGGTTCGATATTGATTGAGGCGTGACTCTGAGAACCCGCGGTCGTGTTCCGTCATCATCAAAATCCGACAGCCACGATTACTGAATTTGGCGCTCAGCGCTTCTAGAGACCAGCTTCCGTCGTACGACCACGTTGAGTGCACATGACAAGCAGCTAGGACTTCCATAGGCTCTCAGTTTCTGGCTTTGAACAGATTGTCGTGAATTGTGTAATAGCAATCAGCGAAGAACACCTTGGGGTCATCACGGCGCCAGTTATAAAAAGTATCTCCTCGTCGAACTCGCAATACTCCTCCTAAAGTCTTGCAAAGTGACGGTGGGTCGACCAGGGCCGATGACTTCGCGCCCCGCAATACGAATAATACGTGCATGAACTCGCGGCCAATATTCCTGCAAATCATGCCAGGAGCAATGGGTAACGTTTTCCCAATCTGCGAACCCGGGTCCATGGCAAGTTTTACGCTCCATGCAGGGTACTCCAGTCCCTGGCGGCGAGAGAGCGCCATGCTGCCCCAAGAACGGCCGTTTAGTTCAACGAACCAGCAAGTTCCTTCACGGTCCCGCAACAACTCGATCATAAACAAGCCGCGCCAATTGGCTGCTACAATGAGCGCCTTTACGTTTTCCTTGAGATCATCGGACACCGAGGCCGAGATGCAGGCGCTTGATCCCGAGCCTTCAGGATTCATCATCCTCAATCTTCGGTGTGCGCTCCAAGCCCTGATCCCATCAGGCGCTGCCAAACCGAAGACACCCTCGCCCGTTCCCGCAATAAAAGATTGAACGACGAGCAAATTTTTCTCAGCCCACTGCTCAACAGCGCGATTTAGCTCGCCGAGATTTGCGCAGATCCAATTTCGACCGCTTCGCACACGTCCGCGATCAATGGGCACGCATTCGGCAGGTTTCAGAATTATCGGGAAGGATTCCGCCGCAGCAAGATCAAATATTTCCTTCGCTGTTTGGGTCGCTATCGTCTTGGGAACATTGAAACCCGCTTTGCGTGCCGCTTCAATCTGCAGGTACTTATTCAGAGCCAGATCGGCAGCGGCGCCCAGCGGTCCAGCCAAAAGCCAAGGCTTCACTAGCTGCACGTTGCCGCACAGATAGAGCGCTTTGTCGTCTAGCGGCAGAAGCACCAATTCCCCACCGTCAACCTGGGCACTCAAAGAGATCAATAGCGAATGTAGGTCTGATATGGACGCTTGGAGATCTGACTCAGGCGCACAGATCTCATGGCAGACAACGTGCCGGCTGTAGCGTAATGCCGACGCCCGCCCTTTACGGGTAAAGGCAATCACGCGGAACCCTCCATCCACAAGGCTCCACACCACTTCGGGTGCGGATAAAGCTTCCGCAAAGCCTACGAGGACCGTGGTTTGTGGCATGAGGTAGCGGGCGGCGATGGTGCCAGTAACCGGGCAAACCGTGGATTTCCGGACTCTTCCATCACTGTATGACTGCCGTTGGCTGCTTGTCGCTTTCAGCCTGCTTAAGTGCTCCGAAATCGCCTCCGCGATGACTCGATGTCCATTCTTGCTCGGGTGCATGTCGGCTGCGGTACGGGCATAGAGTTCTTGACCAACAGGATTTGACTGGCCAGTCCTTGCAGAGTTACTTCTCCGTCGCTCGAATTCCAAATTTGTGGGTTTCTTGTATCAAGACTCCAAGAAACAGCTTTGTTTATCCCCCCAAACTCATCTACTCCGTTCTTGAACGTTCTGCTCGCGAGATCGCAGAAGAGGGCGCAATCCGGATATCCGCGCTCAATCGAAGGAATTCTTCCCCCAAGAGGAAGCTGTATTCTCCGCTGACCACGGGATGCGTCTCCAATTCGATCGTGAACTCGTTTGCCAAAGAGAATATTCTCTGGAGGCGGCTGGGTGGCACGAGCGGTGGTAACGAAAAGAAATAGTCAGTGAGTTGGTGGCGCCGGGCCAGGAGGCGGTCCACTACGTTTCGATAGAAACGGTTGCCAAAGCTCTTCTCTCCCGGCTGAAATGAGAAATTTCGCCGAACCATGGTTCCGGACGGGAGAAGTTTTCCCAGAAGCACATTGCAGCAAAGGTGCATGTGATGATGCCCGTCCAGACGTGCCGGCTCTCTTCCATAGAGACGGCAGAACTCGTCCCGTTGTGCGGCCACGAGGTACCCAAAAGAGCTGGCGAGCCCGGGATGAAAGGCGACTTGGGCAAATCGGTGACGCCCCAGATAGCGGGACACGCGTTGCTGATGCTCGATGAGCCGAGTCGGAGTGCCGGGCGCCGAAAATGCCGTTGTAAAATTCAGATGAAGGCCAGCGTCAATTCCTTGCTCACGGGCGGTTGCCGCGGCTCTCTCCGAATCCTGCATAAACACCATTGCGCTCACCGAAGAAACGCTTCCCCGATGGATGCACTCGAGGGTCCGTTCGGTGTTCTCATAGTCTCGTCCCCAATCATCGGCGTTCACGATAAGAACGCCGCGGTGAGGAGTATGGCCATTCGGTCGGCCCGACTCGACGGTGGGGCCGGGGCTGGTCGCAGGCTTTAACCCCGCGGGTACAAAAATCTCACCCGGTGGCGCCGCGATCAGTTCTCCTTTACGCTTCATCGCTTTACCTGATTCGACGAAGTCTCTCCGAAGCACAAGCAAGAAATGAGGCTGATGATCTGAATCAAGCGCACGGAGGAGGAGCCTCCACGGACTTCTCGGAGGGAATGTCACTGCCCTTGAAAAATCTCCTTAATCGCTGCATCTGCTCGCGTCTGTAGAAGGCTACCAGTTCGGGGGAGACCGGCCTTTCCACTCGCCGGATCAGTGCCCAGACGTAACCGGACACCAGCATCAAGCCGCCGAGGACCATTGGCTTCTTGGTCATCTGATAACCCGCTCTGCACAACTCCCACATAGGGTGGTTTCCGATGACGTAGTCCTTCCGTCCATTTCGAAACCTCGCTATCAGCACACTGTTCCGGGCCGTTCCCATCTGACGATGGTGGAGACATACTTTCTCCGTAAATGTCCTGGTCTTCCAGCCCTTCATTCTCGCGGAAATGACTGCAATGTGATCGATGCAGCCCCCCTTCACGGGCACATATCCGCCGATCTGCTCGAAACATTCGCGGCGGAACAGCTGGCAAGCTCCGGAAACGTGCTCGATGCTGACGAAGCGATAGTCGTAGGTTGGGTTTGTGCCTTCTTTGAATGGCGTTCCAACCAGCCCTAAAGTGCGGTCTTCGGCCAGCTTGCGAAGCAGGTAGGAAAAATAGTCTTGGTCAAAGGAGACATCGGCGTCCAGGCTGCCAAGAACTTGATAGTCTAGATCCTGCACCCTGGCGTAGCCGGCATTGAAAGCGTGAACTTTCCCAGCAAAGTGCCGCTCGCGACGTAGTGGCATACGGACAAGCTCAATCCATGGGTGCTCGTTCGCGTACTCGCGCACAATTTCGTCAGTACCGTCTGTCGAGCCGTCGCTAACGATAACCCATTTGATCGGCGGAACGGTCTGCTTCACCACGGATTGTATGGTCAGCTCGATGAACTGAGCTTCGTTGCGCGCGGGAGTAATTAGAACATAATCTGGAAGCTTCAGCATACTTATGCCTCAACAGGCGCCTTTGTTTCCTTTGTGACCGAAGCTACCGGGAAGAGACCATCCCGTTCCAGGCAAGGACGGGAAAGAGTCCGAGCTTCCAGCTGCATCTCCCGAACGTCTTCGAAGCGGGCATCGCGGTACTAGACCCGAAAATGGGAGAACTTGTTGGGGCATACCGTAATCATACGCATATTCTGCGTTAACGGTGAATTCGATGAACCCCTGGGAGACCGGAGCCTACAACCGTCCTGCATTTCCGCCGAAGCCGCGGTCCATCCGGAGCAAACTCTGCCTCAACAGATAACTGCGCGAGCATCGCGATGATGGGGCCACCGTGTAGACGACATTATCGTTATTCCAAACAATCTTAGCCGAGCTGACCAGTTTGCAGAGGCATTGGGCCGCGAGCCTCGATCTGTGACTGCTTTGCACGGAGTTGAACGAAAATCGCGTCCATGATTTTAGCGGTTAGAAGAATTTGGCGATACGGAATGGGTGCTGGGCCGTCTTCAAGGATCGAACGGTAAAAGGCATCGATCAGATACTTCTTGCCGGACTCCATGTGAAAGTCCCTGGCCAGAAATGTTCCCAGATTTGCGGTCAAGTTTCCGAAATGCTGCCGTGCCATAACGACAGGGGGAACGAACATCTGAAGATAGCTTTTGTATCCCTCTCCTCGCAGCTTAATGAGCGTTTCTGTGTCCTGATCCACCACAAGACCGTTCTTGGTGCCATAGATTCGAAACTCGTGAAGGTCGGGGCGCATCTGCGAGGAGAATGTGAAGTATGCCGTTGTGCCTGCCTCCTCAGAGACAATAACTCTGAGTTCATCGATGACTTCGCTTTCACCCATTCTCTTGAGAAACGGACTCACAAAGCCGTGTGCTATTACCTCTGGTGAGTCACTGTCCAAAAACTCTGCGATCCTAGCAATACCGTGGCTAATAATATTCTGCAACAATTTCCCGGGCAGCCTGCGAACCCAATGGTTTGGATCGCCTAGGAGCGCTCCCGCATAGCCCGATCGCCCGATCTTATAGCAGAAATAACTGTCCATGTGCACTGGACCCTCGCCAAGAAAACCGCTCTGGACAATGCTGCGCATGCGTCGCGCGACATGGCTGAATTGAGAGTCATGTCCTGCTGTGACTTTGAGCCCTCTTTCATTTGCGAGTTCAATCAGTTTCCGGGCCTCGTCCTCGTAGATTGTGAACGGCTTTTCCACATAGACATGGCATCCCTCTTCCAAACAGACTTTCGCGATATTAAAATGACTCTCCGGCGGCGTCGTAACGTGAACAACGTCGGGCCTGGTTTCATTCAAGAGTTGTGTTAACTCGCTAAAATACTTTTTGACCGGGAACCTCTCGTAGAGCTGTCGCGCCATAAGCGGTTCCCTGTCACAGACCCCGACGATTTCGCATCCCTCGATCCTTTGAAGCTGCAAAGCATGCGCATCCGCGATCTTGCCGCATCCTACGATAGCGACCTTAAGCATCGAGGCCTTCGTTCCGGCTTGCTTCGAAATAGCGCCTCAATCCCTCTGCCGTGGGTACGCTGGGTGTCCAGCTAAGTCGCGCTTTCAACTTTTCGTTGCTGTACGTGGTTTTTTTCCAAAAGGCGTGCCAGCCACTGCGACTGAACGCGGGCGGCAACTGGCCCTTAGACCATGTCGCGTATCGCTCCCACAGGTAACAGAGAGCATAGCTCACGGCGTGCGGGACGTAGATGGACTTGAATCGTCTTACGTTTCTTTTATATTGGCGCAAGAACTGCCGACTTGAAGGGAGATCGTCGTCCACTATGTTGAAGATTTCGCCATTGACACCCTTCTTCAATCCGGCTAGTGCGATTGCCTCCGCACAGTTATCAACGTAGGTTAGCGGTATTGTGTTTGAACCACCGAGGTGGAGAAAGACACCGAACGTGTCGATTCCCACGCGGCCAGGGATCTTTTTGCCGGGGCCGTAGACAGATCCGGGCCGGACGATCACATACGGGATCCCAAACTTCTTCCCATATTCTGTAACCATCTCATCCTGCCTGACCTTTGAGAAAATATAGGCGTCCCTTTGCCAGGGACGCTCTTCAGTCGGACACGACTCGTCCAATAGCCTCCGCAGAGGCTTGTGCTTGTTGGTATAGACCGCGAACGAACTCGTGCTGACAATTCGACGCAGGCAGCCGTGACGAAGGGAGGCTTCGAGAAGGTTACGTGTCGTGACCACAGAGTTCATGAAGGCGTCAGGAAAGGACTTCTCGCCCGTGCCCGCGGCCAGGTGAAAAATAACCGCGACGTCCTTAGTCGCAGCCGCGCAATCCTCGCTCGACAACAGATTCCCTTTGAGCAGTTCCACTCGTGCCCCGTCGCGGCGGGCCTCGCAGAGGGCTTGAATTCTGGCCATTTTGCTAGAGGGTCTGGCAAAGCATCGCAAATTGCGAAAGCCGAGATCCAGTAAGTGCCCAACAACTCTGGACCCGATGAATCCCGTTGCACCAGTTACCAGGATGAGATCGTTCTTCCCAACTATGTAAGTGTCGTTTTCTGCGTGACTCATATCTTGCCATTAGTTCGTGACATATGGTTCCCCTACTGGGTTAATACCGACGAATGCAAGCAGTCTTCCGATGTGGTTAAACAACCTAACGAGGGGGCTCATGACCTTGCCACGTCCCATGACTAGCGCGAAGGGCAGCGCGATTGCCCACGCTGGGACGGCGATCATCGAAATGGCAATGTCGCGCGCTCCGAAGGTTGGATGGAGCCTGCTGGTTGCTCCCTGAAGTAACGCTCTCCTTATCAGAAACGAACGATTCCAACGTGCAGGAGGAACAACCTCATACGCCATGGCCTCATGGCACCAAATGAAGACGTGTCCTTTTTCGATCAGCCTTCTGAAGAAATCCTGATCTTCGCCCGTCCGGAACTCCGGGTTGAAACGCTGCGCGCCTTCGTCAAAGAGTTGCCTCTTCAACAGCACGTTGCCGGTCCGCCCCTTCCGCCAGTCAATCACAAATCCTGTCGGGTAGCTCGCGCGCTCGTAAAACTTGCCGTTCACGACCCACTGCGGCGGTTCATCTTCAAAGTGTGGTTTCACTGGTCCGAGGACGCCGTCGACGCCGTACTTTTTCAGGGCTTCGAAGAGGGTCAGCAGCCAGCGCTTGATCGGAAACTCGTCATCGTCGATGAAGGCGATCAGACCGCCCTGGGCATTCTCGACGGCGGTATTTCGCGCCATTGCGATGTTCTGCTGCGGCTCTATACAATATTTGATGGCAATCGTCGACGAAGCTGCGACTTCTCCCACTATCGGCTCCGCAGATCGTAATTGATCGTTGTCGACCACCACGACCGAATAGGTAAACAGCCCACCGGTCTCCTGGCCACGGAGTTCTTCCAACAAGCGTTTCAGAAGCCGGGGACGCTTATAGGTACAAACACAAACACAAATGTGCTGGGCTTCACTGCTCATTTGTAACAATTGGCACCATTCTACTATCGAACGGAGAGAGGCGGATCCCCCACGGTTTTTTCAGGCACGCCGTTGCCGGCAAAAAATCTCTTCAATCGCTGCATCTGCTCGCGTCCGTGGAACGCCACCAATTCGGGAGAAACCGGCCTTTCTACTTGCCGGACCAATGCCCAGACAGACGCTCTGCTTCACCACGGACTTTATCGTCAGTTCGGTGGATTCGGCCTCATTGGGAACCGGAGTGAGAAGGACGTAGCTTGGGAGGGTCAGCATGTTTTTATGCCGGTCGTTCCCTCTTGCATAAACGTCGGATTATGAAGGATCAACTTCTTCAAAAACTGCACCCAGTGCAGCCAATCGTATCCCCCTTCCAGCTTGGCTCGCAGTAAGGAGGTATCATCCCAATTATTTACAGGGAGCTGGGGCAGAAAAAACTTCTTACTGTTGCGGCTAGCCCTGCCGAGGATCGTGGAGACGCCATAGTCGAAGCCAATGTTCTGCAGGATGTCTTCCAGAAAGCGGACAAAATTCCTGTCTTCCTCCGGAAAAGCAAAAGGGTAAGAAAACGAATCAACCGGGACGCCGAGATTCTGTTCGATGATCTCCTTCGAGTGGCCCAATTCATATTCGATCTGATCGGGATTCATCGAGCGCAGGTCCGGGTGGGTGACAGTATGTGAACCAAACTGGATGCCGGCTTGTTGCAGTTGTCTGACTTCTCGCCATGTCAGGTAGTCGGCCCCTGCGACGCGCAGAGAAGTCTGCCGAATACGACTCGTAACCAAAAACAGAGTAGCGCTAAAGCCGCATTGCGTGAGCACATCCATGGCATCTGTGTAGAAATCGCGATACCCGTCACCGAAGGTCAGCACGACAACCTTCGATAGGTGCTCCCCTGCAGTCAGACCGGTCCATGCCTCGGCGAGCCCAATTGTGCGGTATCCGGCGTTCCTGAGGCAGCGCATTTGTTCTGCAAAAACTGAGGGCAGCGTATTGATGTGATAGTAAGGGTGCGACATCCCAAAGAGATTGTGAGAAATGCTGTGGTACATGAGGATCGGCACACGAGCCCCGGGCTTGGGTCCAAACAAGCGGACCAATGGGGAAGTCAGATACAGCGTAGCCAGCCTGTCTAGACGAGGCATTGTGTTTTGGTTTGTAACCACGAGTTCAAACGGGAGCTTAGAAGGTCTACCTAAGACAATGCGATTGTGAGCGCAAAAATTAGAGGGCGAGTCTCGACCAGCCTATCGATGCGAAGTGGTCAACTTTGCACCGACGAAATCCTTCACTCGGGCAACAACCACGTCTTGTTGCTCCGGCGTTAGCTGCGGGAACATCGGCAAGGAGACGATTTCGGCTGCGATGCGTTCAGTCACGGGGTAATCGCCCTTGTTGTGGGGAAGATTCTCGTACGCCTTTTGCATGTGCAGTGGAATGGGATAGTGGATGCCAGATCCGATTCCAGCCTCCGCCAGATGGGCCTGAAGTGCTTCGCGATCCCGCACCCGGACAACATAGAGATGATAGACCCCCTTTGTCCAAGCCGCCTCCTCAGGAAGCACAACCGAGTCCTTGGCGTCCGCCAAGAGTCTGTGGTAGCGGTGTGCGAGCGTGCGGCGCGATTCATTCCATTTCGCCAGATGCCGCAGCTTCACAGAGAGCCAACCCGCCTGAATCGAGTCCAAACGTCCGTTGTAGCCTTCGATATCGTGGTAATACTTCTTTGCTTGCCCGTGGTCGCGAATCATTTTCATGCGCGCGGCCATGGCTGCATCGTTGGTCGTTATCGCGCCACCTTCTCCACAAGCGCCTAGATTCTTGCCCGGATAGAAGCTAAACGCTGCGGCCTTTCCGATGGACCCGGCACGTTTCCACGCGTTGGCCTTTTTGGAGAAATACTCCGCGCCATGCGCCTGGCACGCGTCTTCAATCACGAACAGATTGTATTTCGCCGCCAATTCCTGAATTGGATCCATATCCGCCGTCAGTCCGTACAAATGCACAGGCACAATTCCTGCAACGCGCCGCTTTGAGGTACGTTCGATCAGTTTTCCACTTGCACTATCGAAATCGCAGCGCGTCTCCAGATATTCACGAAGCTTTGATGGGTCCAGCGTGTAGGTCTGTTCGTGAATATCGACGAACGCGATCTGTGCACCGGCTTGAGAGATCGCTTCGGTCGTGGCAATAAACGTGTGCGGAACAGTGATGATGATGTCACCAGCTTGGACGCCGGCAGCCATATACGCAAAACGCAGAGCATCGGTGCCACTGTTCACTGCGACACAGTATTTCGTATCGGAGAAGGCCGCGAACTCGCGCTCAAATTCGTCAACCATCGGGCCACCGATAAACCCAGCCGTGGCAAATGCCTTCTTGACGACCTCGAGGAGTTCGGTCTCCAGCTCTTGATGAGGTGTCATTAGATCAAGAAACGGAATTTTTGTCGGATTAGCCATATTCTATTTTTTTGCCTCGTTCACGAATCTCAGCAACTTTGCGGGATTGCCCGCCACGATCGCGTTCGCGGGCACATCCTTAGTTACCACGCTACCGGCTCCCACGATCGCATTCTCGCCAACCGTAATGTTGCTTAGAATCGTGGATCCAGAGCCGATCGACGCACCCCTGCAGATTTTTGTCTTTTCAACCTTCCAGTCCGCTTCCGTCTGCAAACCGCCGCCAGCCACGGTTGCCCGCGGATAGGTGTCATTGATGAACGTCACACTATGGCCGATAAACACGTCATCCGCGATATCCACACCCTCGCAAATGAACGAGTGGCTGGAAATCTTGCAGCAGCGGCCCACGCGCGCATTTTTTTGAATTTCCACAAAGGCGCCAATTTTCGTTTCGTCACCGATCTCACACCCATACAGGTTGATGAACTTCGACAACTTTACGTCTTTCCCCAATTTCACGCCGGGCGCAATGCACACGTACTCATTCACAGAGCCACCGCCTGCCCACGACTGCGGACCGAGCGGTCTGCGGCTTCCAGAATCCGAACCACGCGGAGGCCTGCTTCTCCGTCATTGAACGGTTTGCAATTCTCCTCGATGCACTTCACAAAGTAGGCCGTTTCGGCTCTCAGGGCCTCCACCTGCTCAAGCTGCGGCGCCCACATGTCACCCGAGCGGTAGCTGACCAGCAATTGGTGCAAGTTGCCGGGATTGGTGGACATGCTGACACCCTTGTCGTAAATTTTGATTTTCTCATCTGCCTCAAGATCGTTCCATACCAGCATTTTTCTCTCGCCACCAATCAATGTCGTTCGCACCTTTACCGGTGAGAGCCAGTTCACGTTGACGTGGGCAATGATGCGCTTTGGGAAGTACACCGTAATGAATGCCACGTCCTCAACGCCATTCAAGTGCGTTTCCCCCGTAGCGACAACCGCTTCCGGCTTCTCTGAAATCACATAATCCATGATCGAAAGATCATGTGGCGCAAGATCCCAGATCACATTTACATCGTGTTGAAATAGGCCCAGATTCACGCGTAAAGCGTCGTAATAATACAGTTCACCCAGTTCTTTCCGATCCACCAGTTCCTTGATCTTCCGCACCGCTCCTGTAAACAAGAACGTGTGATCGACCATGATCTTCAGGTTTTTGCGCTGCGCCAGTTCTATCAGTTCTTCTCCCAGGGCAACACTATCAGTGAACGGCTTCTCGACGAACACGTGCTTGCCGTTCTCTAACGCGCGTTTCGCCAGTTCATAATGCGTCCAGACCGGAGTAATCACGGCGACGGCGTCAACTGTCGGCGAAGTGAGAATCTCGTTTTCGTCAGTGGTGAATTCTATCGACGGAAACATTTTTTTCAATCGACCCTCGGCCTGCGGATTGCGATCGGCTACAAGCGCAACTTCACAATTGTCCTGAGAGTGGAAATTTCGAACGATATTAGGACCCCAGTAGCCATAGCCAACCACACCGATACGCATTTGTGTCTCCTTAGAGCCTCAATAAAGCAACTGGTGACTGTGCTGGGGACGAACAGAAAAGAAAAAGGGCGGTATTGTTATTACCAAACCTCCTCGAGGGATCGCATAATGGGCGTCGCCCCTGCGGGGGTTCTCAGCGCAGAACTGCCCTGAGTTAGTGGGCCCCTTCACCATTGATAACTGCGGCGGGTGTTTGCGCCAAAATCTTAAGATCGAGCCAAATGGACCAGGCCCGCGCATACTTCAGATCCAGACGGACCATATCGTCAAAACGTGTGCGGCTGCGTCCGGTTACTTGCCACAAGCCGGTGATACCTGGTTTGATTTCCAGAACGCGCCGACGGTGCCAGGCTTCATAAGCCCGAAACTCGTAGGCGATGGCAGGGCGCGGGCCAACCAGAGACATCTCTCCGAAAAGAACATTCCAGAACTGAGGGAGTTCGTCCAAACTGGTCTTACGGATGAATCTCCCGATCGAAGTAACTCGCGGATCTTTCTGAATCTTGAAGACCGGCCTTGCAGCATGGCTGGAACTGCCGTCCACCTGACCGGCAATGAATAGTTCGACGTATTGCTGGTGGATCTTGGGATCACAGTCGGTGCGCATTGAGCGAAACTTCAGAACCGTGAATGGCTTGCCGTACTGTCCCAGGCGCTCCTGCTTGAACAACACCGGACCCTTCGAGGAAGCCTTAATGGCCAAGCCGATCGCGAGGTATACCGGAGAAAGAACGATAAGTGCTGCGCCGCTGCCCACGACATCGATGAATCGCTTGATCGCGAGTGGAACTTTCTTCGTGCTTTCCCTCTTTTGAAATTCGGGGTACAGCGCAATGTTCGCCGAGTGGTCGTTGTCTCCGTGTGGGTATTCCTCAGGGAAGAAGTGGAAGGAGACCGAGATTGACGAACTCCTCTCCAGTCCGAGGGCCGACTCAAAAATATTTCGAAGCTTGCTTAGGAATCTATCTTGCACCACTTGATTGCTGGCTTTCCCAAGCTCGGTTCCAATGACACCTAGCAAATTGTTTTCCAGATACCATCCGATGATGTCGGTCTCTCGAGTGGCTTCGGAAAGAGCATTCGTCAATGCCAGGATGGTGCGATCCTTGTGAACGACCGCGAGCGTTTTTGTCACGTCGACCAGGATCAAGACGAATCGCTTATCGGCACGCTCAGCCCGGCGGCGCTCGAGGTACAGCATGGACACAAATGCATCCTCGTTCAACAGCATGCGGGCAGGAGTATTGCCCATGTCCGGAACGGATAGATGCGCCCGAACCTGTAATTTGGCTTTTCTCTGCGGCCGTTGTTGTTCAATTTCCATTGGACTCATTTCTCTTGCTCCGCTAGCAATTGAATAGACCTAACTAGCCAGTGACACGCGAATCGGGCGCAGTATTCGCTGTGTCACGCTCGCACGTACGACAGCATCCAGCGGTGTTAACCAAGCACTATCTACTTCCATCGCAACGGATCTCTGAAGCAGAGTTACCGATAGCACTACGCGATGATTTCCCTTTAAGCTAACGAGAATGCCTTCCAGCCCGGTCAAGGTTCCGTAGTCCACTCGCACACGTCTGCCTACATCCAGATACGGCCAAGGTTCCTTCGATACGCCGGACGAAACCACGAGCTGCAGCGCATGGATCTCCTCGTCGGATACGGGAATTGGGGTACGTCCGTTGCCAACAATCTGCAGAACTCCTGGCGTAGTGATTACTGATCTGCGATCGCAAATGTCAAATCGGCAAAATAGGTACCCAGGAAAGAGGGGCTGCTCCAATTCCTTCACGCGATCCGACCACTTTCGCATGCTTCGATAGGTCGGCAGAAGGCATTCATATCCCTGCCCGGTGATCTGGGATGCGATGTAGTTTTCCTTGCGTGAACGCACTTGCAGGGCATACCAACAGATACTCGGCGACAAAGCGCTTGCCGTACCTTCCATTAGAGTTTCCAAATCCCTGTCCCAGTCCTGAACCCTTGAATTCGGCAGGCTATCGCCGTTACAGTCCCATCGGGCTTGGCACAAGTTATATGGCAATTGCCCTGCCAGTTGGAATCGGGGAAACCACGTAGACACCGATTGGCCAAATTCCTATATCTCTGATAATAGGGAACTTAAATATCGCGCCAATCAGCTATCTTCGAGTGCTTGGGGCACTCGGAAAGGGAAAGAGAAAAGGGATGTCCTATTGTTGTAATCGACTTCCGTACCATGCGTCCTAGGGCATGCTCAGATCAATCACATAAACGCCACAAAACAAACATGTTAATCCGGCTGTCTCCGAGCGGACCGTACTCAGCTAAGCGCAGGTTTTAGCGATCAAATCTACTCACAGAAACTTGCGCGGCACATATTACCATCGCCAATGTGCCGGGAATTTTGAGACAATCCGAACGCGCGAGTGAGGCGATTCGCAACGTGCTGCACAAATCTGCCTCCCCTGGCGAGTTGGCACGAGGAAATCTTTTGGGTATGGCCGGTTCACGCGTGCAAAAAAAGTGGCTGCTGTATCTCCTTTGGATATTGCTTTGTGTACTGGCCTTCTGGAAACCTGCCTATGCCCTGTTCAGTCTGGCGGAGCAAGATGAAACTGCTTCTCACATCCTCCTGATACCGTTCATCGCTGCATGGCTCGTCTACACGGAACAAAAGCAGTTGCGGTTGCAGGATTCGCTGGAATTACGTGCTGGTTCGGTCTTTTTTGTTCCAGCACTTTTGTTAACTATTCTGGCACTGCAGTGCGCATCGTGTACGACGAAAGAAAGACTGTCGGGTTTCATTCTAGCCCTGATCCTTTTCCTGGTCGCGGGCTTCATCGCCATTCTCGGCAAAGAAGTGGCAAAATCATCGTGGTTTGCTTTCGCCATTCTGCTCTTCTCGGTTCCCCTTCCCGAGAGTCTCTTGAACAAAACGATCTACTGGCTGCAGTCGGGATCCGCGGCGGTCGCGGAACTATTGTTTAATGCCAGTGGCGCTCCAGTGCTGCGACAGGGATTCTATTTTTACTTGCCTTCGGTGAGCATTGAAGTTGCACAGGAATGCAGTGGGATCCGTTCCAGCATCGCTCTGCTTATCCTGGCACTCCTGGTAGCTCACTTCGCCTTCCGCCCGTTTTGGAAAAAGGCGGTTTTTGTGCTTGCCGGCCTGGCAATGATGCTGATCAAGAATGGCGTCCGCATCGCGACGCTCACTTTGCTGGCCAATTACGTCAATCGCGACTTCTTGTACGGCAAGCTGCATCACCAAGGAGGGGTTTTTTTCTTTGTGATCGGTTTGGCCTTACTGTTGCCCGTGTATTGGTTGCTGCGGCGCGGAGAAAAGACACCGGGAATTTCTGAGAACGCGATGACCAGCGCTTGAGAGCCATTCTGCCGACTGTATTCCTAAAGACCCGAATTTCCAATCTGAATTGTCATACGAATCCGCGGGCTGTTCGTCGACATCTCAATGCACACGAGTTCAGTTGGATTTACCCCAAGCTGGCAGCGTCCACGCATTTGCATACCACAGGCACAATCCTCAACTTTCCTCTGCCACAGTTTTGCGGTTTTGGGCCACACAGGAATCAGATGCCCCCTGAGGCGAGGTGAGTACCGTACTGGAGTACTTACATTTCACAATCTGGCGTCGGTGAGTCAAGTTTTAGGCTACGAGTTTTTGTTCTTCGCAACATCGGTCGATCTGCCTCTGTAAGTCTGCAGGGTCATGGCTTCACTCTACATTTGTTTGCGAAAGATCACCGGGGAGCCCGGCCGTCAGTCCGGGCGAGGAAATATAGCTAATTGGACCGGTGGAAGGAAGTTCAGTAGTAGGCCTCAAACCGTCCTGCAGTGAGAGCAGGCTGACACCTAGCCTAGAACGCCTTCCACAAAAAAAGTAGAAGTCTCGTGTTTTGTTAAATATCGTGCAAGGACATGTACCAAGGTCACATCGAATTGCACAGCTAGTGGACAAGCATGCGCGACTTCTTTGCATAGCGGCATTCATCAGTCAATTGTCGCAGATCCGCTCACGCAGTGATCGAACCTTATTTGCTCTGAACCGCGAAGGGAAGTGCGTTGCCCAAATTAGACCCTAGTCTCCATACCGATGTCCTTTCGACGTCCATTCGGACACTCATCGCTTTCTTAGTTTTTCTTTCATTGTTATTGTCATTCCCACAGTTCACCTTAGCACAGAGCACAACCTGCAGCGCTTCACGTGTATTTTAGTGCTGCCAGCCTCGGCGTCCTCACCTAAGGCGGTCCCTCGCTCCCGATGCACTCGTAATAGTCTTACTTGTTACGCGACAGGAGCCTCCACACGGGCATCCCGTAATTGAGCAATATTTGTTGTACCTGCTGAGGATCTTCACTGCGCTGCCACTCACGATATAAAGCTTCGAACTCGTCGACGTACGCCAACACCGCGGCACGGATGCGATCGCGTGATTCGGCATCGAGCGCACCGGGTATTTTTATGTCGACCATGCTACGTAGCTCCCTAACACCACGGGAAAGTTGGTAAACATCAGGCGCGTCGACCGGCAGAATGTCCGTGTCCAGCCCTTGCGCTGCGAACATCTGCATGTATTCCGGAAGCCGATAGAACTCGGCTACGTCGTAGGGTTCGGCAAAAAGCTGGTCGTAGCAACGTTCGGCCTCGGGGTGCTTGAGCAATGAAATGCCAAAAATGGAGTAATGAGCATCCGAGATCACGTGATTGAGAGCCCGGCTGTTTGGGAGGGAAGTGTAAAGTACTCCACCAGGGCACAGCATACCGGCGACGATATTGGTGTAGCTCCAAGGATTATCAACGTGCTCGATGACGTCATTATTGGTGATGATGTCGAATCGGCCGAGCGAGGCCATGAATTCTGCGTCCATGACGCTGCCGGACAAAATCCGCGCGTTGCACGGCACGTCGAGCAACAGCGCCTTCGCGAGCTTTAGCAACTCGGGGTCGATCTCCATGCCGATTGCCTCCGCCGCGCCTGCCTTTGCAAAAGCGATTGGGAATCCCCCATAAGCGGTGCCAATATCCAGACAACGAACTCCATCAATGCTCCGATAACGCCGAACGATGGCAACGGCTTCTTCGCCGCGGGACACGGTGCTGAAGGCGTAATCGGTGAAGGCGTCGAACCGCGGATGCTTGGGATCCAACCGGCGTAGCATCGAGGTGCGCTGGGCCTTGGCGAAGTGGGGCCGGGACCAGCGGCGCCGAGCATAACGCAGTTGCGGCAGAATTGGTTTGAAAACGGTTTGGAGAGCGGACTTCAGAATGGACATGAAACGTATTCTGCTTTCCCAGAAGCCATGCGCTGGCAATAATGAAAGGTTTCGCTTGTGTACGTCAACCTCCGAATCGTGACCCTCTGTTGCTGAGAAAGCGGGCTAGAAACTTCTGCCTCTTGTAGCGAAAGAAGGGGTCGTCATCGCCAGCAAGGCAGTTGTGACCGCCTCTTTTTCTGATCTCGGTGGCGACTCGGGACCAATAAAACTCTGGATGGTACTTTCCTTGATCCACTGCTTTGCTGCTTTGCTGCTTTGCTGCTTTGCTGCTTTGCTTTACTTGGCTGCCGAAACCTGGTGGTAGCCTATTCCTTACGTTCTGTGGAAGTCAAGGCCGCGAGTGTCCGTCTTTTTTGTCCAAGTGCGCGTAGACCGCATCGATGCTTTGAGGCTGCGATTGCTATTAAAAATAAGGGGCGTCCCGGCTGTTCTTATCTGTGCGGCAGCCTTTCTCATCTTGAGGGCAAACATTGTTTTTCAATTCGTTGCTCGGAAATCTCCGCTCCGCCTGTCAGAGAGATGCGACAGAGAAAAAACACATATATCCGTATATCTCTGCTTCGCACGTCGCTTCTGGCTGAGGCGCTCGGCAATCGCCCACAAGCCGACCACTTACTTTTGGAATGAGTTTTCCAGTGGGCCGGAGGAAGGACGCAATGCAGACAAATGCTCGCGCGTTTAAAGGACCTTCTCAATTCAGAAATAGAACCAAGCCAAATTTAACACAATGGTAATTAAGTTAGGGCAAAGGCAATAGTTCCAATGATTTGGCAGCTATACGGACGGGTACCACGTTCACGCGCAGTGAGGCCGAAGGTGTGATAAGAGGCGGCGAAACGAGCTTACAACAAGTGCCTTGTCCAGATCTTCAAGCGGCGCGAACCTCATGAACGCGACTTTGGTCAACACTAACCTCGGAAGAGCAAATCTGACGGATTGTCGCACGGCGCGACGCATACTCTCGGCGGGACCCACTCACACCTAATTGACGGGAAAAGATCCATCGCGGCACCTCAAGTTCGGGCGAGTATAAGCCACGACCAAGCCGGTAGATCCTCGCCTGAATTTCCACGGACAACTATTCATTAATCAGATAAGTGTTTGGGCGATTCTGGCCCTTTTTCCCGGAATCCTGGCGAAGTTACTTGGTATATCTCGTATTCAACCCCGAACTTACTAAGAAGAGGAGATCTGAGTTATTTGCGCTGCGCTCTCTGGCCACTTGTGGAATCGTAGCCATAATAGTAATCGTTGTAGGCGTCGCCCTTTTCAACGCGATTGAGCACAACGCCGAGCAGATTCTTATCACGGAACTCCGAGGATGCCTTCTGCGCGATTTCGAAATCGGTGGATCCCGCTCGGACCACAAAGATTACTCCGTCACACATGTCCGCCAGGATGCTGGCGTCATGCACGGCCATGGCTGGCGGGGAATCCAGAATCACCCAATCAAAAACTTGCGACATCCGTTCAAGAAGGTGTCTCATCCGGTCACTGTGCATGAGTTCGCTCGGATTCGTAATTTCTTGTCCACCCGGAATCAGGCACAGATTCCCGCTCGGTCCTACCTGGGTAACTTGACATTCGTCCGCGTCCCCCCGCAGATAGTCCGATAAACCCGGTCTGTCAGGGGCCCCTAGGAGCAGATGCAGCCGAGATGCTCGGAGATCGGCATCGATCAAGAGAACCCGGCGGTCCGTCTGGCGTACGAAAGATTGCGCAAGATTCGTCGTAACAAACGTCTTCCCTTCTCCCGGCATGCCACTGGTGATCACCAGTTTCTTTAATGGATGTGCCGCAGCAATCTGATAGAGCCGTGAACGCAGCGTCCGGAATTTCTCAGCGCCAATCGCGTTGAGGGACTGCAGGGAAAACGCATTTGCCTCTGCTCCCATTTTCCACCCGGGACGTGAACAGCGCTTAGCGAACTCCTCGAATCGCAAGTATCGTGCATCGGTCCCTGGAGCCACGCCTGTCAGCCCCTCAGGGCGGTGCCCATCGACCGGTGGCGCTGTGGCCGCACCTGGAGTCGCCAGATCGAGGAAATCGGACGCCGTCCGAATGGGCGCTTGGTCATTGCGTTCCTGAGCGGCTTTCTTCAATGCTTCATGAATTCGGCTCATCTTGTATTGTTCCCAATCCTTCCCGACTTACTATGCTTTCACAGTGACCGGTTCGTCTTGGATCTTCACAGAATCGCTGGGCCCCGAGCTGCTTCCATGCACACCGGGATCAAAGCATGGCACCGTGGTTAAAACGGGCAACTTCAGGCAAGTCTCCACGTCTCGCTCCGTGTACATGGCTTTATCCAGCATAGCCAGGAGATAAAGAATTCCAAATCCCAAGGCTAATCCGACACCCGTGCCGCCGCCTATCAGAGCTAGACGCTTGGGAGAGGAAGGCGAATCCGGCAAGCTTGGCGGATCTAAAATGCGAAAAGTCTCGCTTTGTTGTTGGTGTTCAAGGCTGGTCGCCATCGTTGAACTGTCGCGCTTTTTCATGAGATCGTTATACAGTTCCAAAGCCGTCTGGTAATTCCGGGTAATTTCCTTGAACTGCTGTTCGACCACCGGGCTGGCTTGTACCCGCCCCTGCATGACGCCGATTTGGTTCTGAATCTGGTTTTGTCTTTTCGCAAGCTCACCAATGCCGATGTCATCTTGCTTGATCTTGGCGCGAAGTTGTTGGATCTGAGGGGGTTCATGAAGTGGTGCCTGCGCAGTTGTTGGTGCTTTGGGCCCGGGTTCTTGCGCCAGTTTCTTCTTGACTTCTTCAATCTGAGACTTCACCTTGAGTACGTCCGGGTGCTCCGGCGTGTAGCGGGCCAGAAGGTCAGAAAGCTGCGCCTCAAGCAGGGTGAGCTGTTGTTCCTGAGTCTCAGGATTCTGATTTCCGCTTGTCATCTGTTTCCAATTAGTCTCCTGCTGGCTCAGCAAGGCCTCGTTGAACGCTTTCTCCTGCTGCGCCCGGCTCAGCGCTTGAATCACTGCCTCTAATTGGGTATTCATGCCATTGAGAATACTCAAATTCGTTTGTTCTTCCTGAGGAAGCGAACCGAGGTATTGCCTTTTGAATTGCGCCAACTGCGCGTCTTGTTCGTCGAGCTTGGTCTTCGCTTGATCCAGCTGCTGGCTCAAGAACTGTGTCGTGTCCACAGCCTGTTGTTCTCTCCTCTTGGAGTTTTGCTCGATGAACATTGACGTGATGTCGGTACAGATTTGCTGAGCCACGTGCGGATTGGGAAATGTGACGCTGATCTGAAACCCAGGGGGTTGCTTGTTCACCGAGCCCGGCATGGGCTGAATCAACTCGACTTCGACCGCTCTTCGGAGGTTGTCCTCGAGCTCCTCCATGTGCTCTGTTCCACGTTTCTCTGGATAGAGATTGAGTTTTTGGATAATGGGCTCCAACCGTGACCTGCTCAGCACCTGCTCCTTCATCGACGCCAGTCGGTGGTTCAGGTCATCATTGACAACCGGCTTCACGTATTCAACGGGCACGGTGGGCTGCTCCACCAAGACCATTGTCGTGGAGGTATACTTCTTTGGAAGAATCAGGGCTGCCAAAACGCCGAGCAACCCAAGCAGTAGCATACTCGTCAGAGGAATCCACCAATGCCTGCGGAGACTCCTCTTCACATCCGATAGGGCAATCTCGCCATTTCTTACCATATTTCCTTCGCCTCAACTCCAGGGATAATCTCTCATTCTAGACTATTTTGCGTCCCCAGCTCGCATGAATCCCATACCAAGGAGTAGCACGGAAGATGCCACCACTCGGTCAAGCATTACCCACCGGCGAATCCCAATCCTCCCCTAATCTACTGTATTTCAATTACTTGCGGAATCCCGTATCGCTGGTATGTAGGAGGTTGCCAAATTGGCGGCGCGAACAAGCGGGCCGGATGGAACTAAACTATCCAGATTGTCCCTTCATTTGCCCTCCGTCGCATGGCACGGGAAAGCCATTGGCCCCTCGGCCGCCCCGGCACGATACCTGCTGTCTTGGAACAGCCACCGATCTCGTTCATTCTGGGGCTTTTGAGATGCGCTAAGATATACGTTCATACAGACGGACCTCCTCAAGGGATAGAATGGCAATGAAAAAACGAAGAAGGATGCTCCCGTGACTATAAGAATGGTTCGCGCAGCCAAGCCAGCCGGCTATCTTTCTCTCCTCCGAAAAGCATCCACAATTCTCCTTTTTCTTGCTTCCATTCTCGCCGTTGGGTGCCATCGTGATCCGAACGTCCAGAAACAAAAATTCTTGCAACAGGGCATTCAAGCCTTTGACAAGGGAGACTATTCGGCAGCTTCGATTTATTTTAGTCGTGCCATCCAGGTTGATCCGCGATTTGTTGACGCGCATTTTCGCCTTGCTCAGACATACTCAAAAATGGGTAGCTGGCCCTCGGCTTATCAGGAATTACGGCGGACTGTCGAGCTGCAACCTGAGAATTGGCAAGCCCAACTGGAGCTGGGACAAATTGAGCTCGCTGGTGGCAGGCGACAAGATGCCAAGGATCGCGCCCTGGCCATCCTCAAGAGTGTTCCTACAAACTCCGACGCACAAATTCTCCTGTCTAACGCAGATTTAAGCCTCGGAAATCCTGCCGACGCTCTTCGCGAAGCGACCGCAGCAGTATCCATGGCCCCTGACCGCCCGGTGGTCTACCTTAACCTCGGTCAAATCCAATTCCGCACCGGTAAGGCTGATGACGCGGAGCGCAGCGTCAAGAAGGCGCAGTCTCTGGACCCGAAGGCCGTGCTTCCCTACATGACATTGGGAACGTTCTACCAGCAGCAGAAACGTTGGCTGGACGCTGAAAAACAATACCAGACTGCCATTCAGGTTGCCCCAAAGGATCTCCTCGCTCGAGCCGCCCTCGCCAACATGTATGTGGTGCAAGGCCAACCCGCTCAAGCAGAACAGACTCTGGCCGACGCCAAAGAACAGCTGAGCTCCGACCCCAAGGCTTACCGCATGTTGGGAGATTTTTATCTCGGCCATGGCAATATGCCAAAAGCGCTCACCGAATTCGCATCCCTCTCCGCGAAATATCCTAACGATCTTTCCATCCGCAAGACCTACGTCCAGTTGCTGCTCTTGAATAAGCGCTTCGACGAAGCCGCGCAACTTAATGATGAGATTTTGAAGAAGTCCCCACAGGATACGGAAGCATTGGTCATGAAAGGGCAACTGCTAATCCAGCGGCAGAAAACAGACGAGGCGATCACCACCCTGCAAGCGGCCTTGAAAGCCTCTCCGGACAATGCCTTCGCGCACTATCAAATGGGACTGGCCTACAGGGCGAAAGGCAGTAACGAGCAGGCCGACAGCGAGTGGCGCCAAGCGGTTAAGTTGCGCCCCGCGCTCAGCGAGGCGTGGGCCGCTTTGGGTGCAAGCGCCACCGCCAAAGGCGATTGGAAAACTCTGGAAGACGTGAGCGATCAGCTGAAAAAGTACGCGCCGAATTCCGTCGAGGCTTACTTGGATCATGCAACCGCCCGAATCAATCAGGGAGATTCTCTCGGCGCCGAGGCGGACCTTATCCACATCCAGCAAATGGCCCCGCAGAGCGCGCTGCCTTACTCAAAGCTGGGGGAACTTCGCCTGGCCCAAAAACGCATTCCTGACGCCGAGAAACTGTTTCGCCAGGCCCTCAGCCACGATCCAGGTTCCGTCGAGGCGCTTCGCGGATTGTCGCAGGTTCTCATACTTCAGAACAAGCCTGCCGAAGCCATGAAGCTTGTGAACGAGCAAGCCGCGAAAAATCCCAATAATCCTGCGCTCTACATTCTGCAGACAGAACTATTTCTGGGTGCAAAAGATACTGACCAGGCGCTGGCCTCTGTTACCCGGGCTGTGGAATTGGACAAGAACAGCACCGGCGCTATTGTGCTTCTCGCTCAAATTCAGGCGGCTAAAGGCCAAACAGATCAGGCCGTGGCAAATTATCAGCGTGCCATCGAGCTGTCCCCCAACGATGCTCGCCTTCACTACGCTCTTGGCAGCCTGTATGAATCGATGGGCAACTGGCAGCAGGCCCAGGCCTCCTACCAGAAAGCTCTTTCTATTCAGCCAGAGAATCCCTTAGCAGCGAACAATCTTGCCTATTTGCTGCTCGAACACGGCGGCAGCCCCAACGTTGCTTTGACGTTGGCGCAAACCGCGCGTAAAGGATTGCCGAACTTGCCAAACTCCGCCGACACTCTCGGCTGGGCCTACTTCAGTAATGGCGCCTATTCCGTCGCCGCGCCCTTGTTTGAAGACGCCGTCAAAAAAGTTCCGGGCAATCAGACCTATCGATACCACTTAGGGCTGACCTATCAGAAACTGAACGATCCCTCTCGCGCAAAGGTCGAACTGCAAAAAGTGATCGACCTTAACCCGAAGTCACCCGTCGCAGACCAAGCCCGCCATACCCTGTCTGAATTGGCCGGCGGTTGATTCCCGACGTCAATTTCTCCGTTCCACTTTCGTCAGAACGCAAAACCGTCGATGGCGCCGCGAATCGTCATTAGAGCGCCCGGCCTGAATCCTGAGTTGCAGTTACGAGCAGCGCCGATATCCCCGGTATAGTTAAAGTGATGAATCAACCTCGTTCGAACGATCGGCGCTTCCGCTATTGGATTCCGGCGATCATCGTCGCTGCGATGATCTCGCTATTTTCCACCCACTATTTCAGCGGCGAGCAGACTGCCAGATTCTTTGTCCCCATCCTGCACTGGCTTTTTCCGGGCGCAAGCCCCCATATGCTGCGCCTGATGCACATCGGCATACGCAAGCTAGCCCACATCACCGAATTTGGCGTGTTCAGCATAACCGTCTTCCACGGAATCCGCGCCGGACGTTCCGGCTGGAGCCTCAAATGGGCTCTCGCCACTCTGGTGATTGCGGTAGCCTATGCCAGCTTGGATGAGTGGCATCAGTCCTTCGTGCCCTTGCGGGAACCGCGGCTACGAGACGTTGCGATTGATGCCTTTGGTGCGCTGTCAGCCCAGACGCTCGTCTGGTTCTATGCCATCTGGAACGGATTCTCGTCCCGACGGCAGGTACCGTCGAGCGTATCTGACAAGTAAGCGGTAACTCTCCAGGAGCTAGGGAATAATCGCCTGAGCTTCGTTGGAGCTAGAGCTCTCAATTCCGTTCTCATCCACGGCCGTGGTCACATAGAAGTAAGTGGTGGCGCTCAGTACCGTGTCGTCCACGTAGGCTAGCGAGGTCAGCGGGGACGTGGTGATCCGCAGATATCCTCCGCCGCTCGTCGTACTGCGATAAACGTGGTACCCAGTAACGTTGGACGTACTTGCGTTCCAACTTAGGGCGACCGTATGGCTGCTGGGCTGTACTCCAGTGCCGGTGAGCGTGATCGTCGCGGGCGACCCTGTTGCGTTACTGGTGACGGTCACTGTTCCATTGACGCTGCCCGCCGAACCAGGACTAAAGGTGGGAGCAATGGCAAGAGTTTGCGTCGGTGAAAGCGTAACGGGAGTGCTCGCCCCGTTCACTCCAAAGCCGGCACCACTTGCAATGATCTGCGAGATCGTCACGTCAGAATTCCCAGTATTTGTTATGCCGATACTCTCCGAAACAGATCCGGCGGTTTTCACATTCCCAAAGCCAATGCTCGTCCTCGTGAACGCAAGCGCTCGTATCGCAGCTACTCCAGTCCCGCTCAGGGCCAACGCGTTGGGCGAAGAGGGCGCATTGCTGACAATCGATACGCTTCCCGGCACGCTCCCCGCGGCTGTAGGCAGGTACTGCACATTGAACGTACTCGTGGCCCCTGGATTTATGGATGTCGGCAGAGTGATGCCGTTGATGCTGAACCCGCTGCCAGCCGCCTTCACCTGGCTGATGGTCAGCACACCGGTTCCTGGGTTGCTCACCTGCACGGTCTGAGAATTCGCGGAACCGACGGCGACACTGCCAAAGGCCACGCTCGACGGATTCAATCCCAATGCTGCCTGCACCCCGGTGCCGCTGACGGCAATCACGGCGCTCGACCCTTGCGAAGATGTCACCGTTACGTTTCCGGTGACGTTTTCGGCAGTGGTCGGAGAGAACGACACATTCATCGCTTTTGCCTGCCCAGCGGCAAGGGCTAGCGGCGTCGCGATTCCGCTCGCGCTCACATCTTTTCCGCTCACCGTGATCTGTGAAATCGTGACATTGGCGTTCCCCGTGTTGGTCACTGTCACGCTCTTGGAAATGGAACTCCCGGCGTTGATGCTGCCAAAAGCAAGCTGCCCCGGGTTCGCCGTCAGAGTCAAAGATGTCGCGACTCCCGTGCCGCTCAAGGCCACCCTGGCAGGCGAATTGGGCGCGTTGCTGGAAATCGTCACGGCTCCCGCGAGATTGCCGGGGGCTGTAGGCGCGAATTCCGCAGTAAATGATGTGCTTTGTCCAGCAGCAAGGGTCGCAGGCGTGGTCAGACCACTCCCGCTATAACCCGCCCCACTGACGACTAAATTCTGAATGGTTAGTGACGCCGATCCATTGTTCGTTATGCTGAATTTTTGCGATTTCGTCTGCCCTTCAACAAGGCTCCCAAAATTAAACGCTGCCGGCGAAACATTCAGGCCGGCCTGCACCCCACTGCCCGTCAGAGCGATCGCAAGCGGTGAACCCTTTGCATCGCTAGCCACGCTAATCGTTCCCGAGGCGCTCGCCACCGCGGCGGGAGAAAAACTAACGGTCAGAGTCGCGCTCTGAGAAGCGTTCAGGGTGGCTGGAACTAATATTCCATTCGCGCCGAACCCGGTGCCTCTGGCACTGATCTGGGAAATCTTTACAGCAGCGTTTCCGGTATTTGTGAGGACTACCTGCTTTGCAGCGCTGCTTCCTGTGTTGACGTTTCCGAAGCTGAGTGCCGCTGGATTTGCTACCAACTGTCCCATTCGCGTGTTCGTACCGCTTCCCGTCAATGGGATATTGACAGTTGGATTCGCCAGGTCATTGCTGGTGATCGCTAGACTTCCGGTGGCAGAACCGGCCGCTGTCGGAACAAACGTTAGAGTCAGTGCTGCCGTTTGACCAGAGCCAATTATCTTCGGCGTGGCCATCCCGGTAACGGAGAATTCCGAGCCCGTCAATACGAGCATGGAGACCGTGAGGTCCGCTGCGCCTGCATTCGTGATCACCAGATTCTGCGTCCCTTGCGTGCCCACGCTTACACTGCCAAAGTCCACCGACGGACTGTTGAAAGAAATCTGTTGTTGCGAATTCACCCCTGTCGCGCTGAGGTCCAACACCACAGGTGCGGTTGCCGAATCAAACCCAACCGACAGCGTTCCGGTCAGCTTGCCCATGGCTGAGGGCTTGACAGAAACCGAAACGTTAGCGGTCTGTCCCGACGCAAGCGAGAGCGGCAGCGACCCGGCAGACAGGGTGAATTGCGGGTTCGATACATCAATCTTGGTAATTGCGACCGGACTTTGGTTAGGATTCATGACGGAGACCGTCAGCGTAGATTGCTTGCCTAGGCCCACTCGGCCAAAACTCACCGTGCCCGGTGTCAGCTGCAGGGAACTAGTATGTCTGGTGTTTCCACTCGGCCCGCTAGCGAAGCCTGTGCATCCATTCAAGAATACAAGCAGTACAAAAAGCGCAACTCCGAGGGCGGGAAGTTCCCCACGACTCAACGATCGTGTGCGGATTGAACCTTCAACCTGCCGGACCTCTCCCGCACCGGCGACTCTCATGCCTAGTTCCTCCATGGCATTTACTATCCACGGAGATCATATTAGTTTTGGTACTATGTTTCCTACTGGCGGGACGAACAATTTCGGGACAGTGATCCCCCTGTCCCGGAACTAATCTCTAACCTGCCCACGCGGTCACTGAGGCTAACCGGAGCCGAAGGCCGCTATTAACACACACTAAGTCCGTGATTTGAATCGAGCCGGAGCAGGTGTAGGGCGCCACGTTTGACGCGTTGGACCTTGAAATTAACCTCGAAGAAGCAGAATTGCGTTTGCTCTGTCTCCAGGAACTTGTTGATAAGCCCTCTGGAATCAGAAGATCGTTCTAGACAAGTTTCTGGCGCTAGCGCCGGAAGACACAGTGAGGGCTAACCAGGAATTCAGGATCGCGCGATAGGAATGGTGCTCTTTTGTGTTTTCGCGGTTTAGTTGCTGGTTGCCCTAGTCACGCAGGCCGCGCACTACGCCCCTCGTCTGTGCGAGACCACTGTCGCGTATCTTGTAAATCAGCGCCCGGTAACTGATCTTCAGCGCTTCGGCCGTCTTTCGTCGATTCCACTGATTTGCCCGCAACGTCTCAAGAATAACGTTCCGTTCCATCTCTTTGATGGCATCCTTTGCCAAACGCTTCAGAGTAATCGGTGCCGCATCTCCTCCCGTCACCGCAATGCGCGGCCGCTTCTGTCCCTTCTCCTGCTGGATCACGGCCTCTGGGCCAATCAACACGTACCGAGCCACTCCATTGGACAGCTCACGGATATTTCCTTGCCAATTCAGGCTCTGCAAATACTCCATCAATTCCGCCGGAATTGGGTCCGCCTTCATGCCAAATTGTTTCACAAATTGCTGTCTGAAGAACTCCACGAGCAATGGAATATCCTCTCGCCGCTCTCGCAATGCCGGCAATTTCAAACGGAAAACATGAATCCGATAGTACAGGTCCCGGCGGAATCTTCCCGCTTCTATCTCTTCCTCAAGGTTTTTGTTTGTTGCACACAGTAACCGGGCGTCGACTTTGCGTTCTGACTGATCGCCGATTCGCGCGAATGTTCCGTCCTGCAGAAAGTGCAATAGCTTGCTCTGAAGATTCAAATCCAAATCGGCAATTTCGTCCAAGAACAGCGTCCCACGATGGGCCAATTCCACTCGCCCCGGCTTCGATTGCAATGCTCCTGTGAACGCGCCTTTTTCGTACCCAAAAAGCTCGCTCTCCAGAAGTGTCCCGGGAATTGCCGCACAGTTCACTTTGACGAATTCGCCCGCACTGTACTCTGAATTGACATGGATCCACCGTGCCAACGCTTCCTTGCCTGTGCCACCTTCTCCGCAAAGTAATATCGGGATGTTCGTGCGGCAAATCTTTTGCGCGCGGTTTCGTACTTCCGCCATGGCCCTGGAAAGACCAAACAAAACATGTTCCGGGGGAACCAGGTTCAGTCTTTCTGCATTTCCATTCTTCTTGGCGGTCTCTTCGGCCATAGTCATTGCGCGGTTCTGGGTGCACATCCGTGCCCAAACAGCCGACATGGCGAGATGGCCAAATAGTACGCTCGCAAAAACTAAACCGTTTCTTTTTAAGATGATAGATTTCAAATGCTAGGTGGGTACTACAACCAACGACACATCACAATTGACAGTTAGTTTCCCTGAACGGGAACTCCCGGCACAACGGCGGGAACCTTTGTTCTCTTAATTTACCTTTTCCCTGTTTTCCTTGTTTCGACTCCATGGCGCGCGGTTTACGATCTGGAGTTCTCGCCTCGGATGATGTCGTACCTCTCGATGACCGCCGCTACTCCCAGTCGCGGCTCACCTTCTTCCACGCGCCTCTCCACTCGGACTACTTTCCCTTGGGCACGTACAAATACGTCGGCACCGTGGGTGATCTCTGCCGGCAAGGTCAAAGTGATATCCAATTCGGAACCAGCATCCACATCCTTGTCGATTACGAAGTACAAGCCCCTGGTCGAAATGTCGCGGGTCCTGCCGTCCTGTCGCCCGATAATCTTCTCTGCGGCGAAGCGAATACTTATCGGGAGTGTCAGGTCATACCGTCTAGCGGTCCGGCGTTCTGTCATTACCCCCATTTCGTGACTCCGTCCGTGGCCACCAGTCTTTGCGCCACTCCAGGTATGATTCTCATTCCCGCTCTCTGCGCTACCTTCTTCCTTCTGTGGCAGCACATTTGAGCGGCTAAAACCCTCTCCACTCTCTTGTGTTCAGATATTTCTCTACCGGCTATTTCCGCACAATACAGATTTCACTGGACGGACTTTCAAGATGAGCCCATGCACAGCTATCTTCCCTGCTTGCTTCCGTTTGACACAACTTCCTGGAAAGACAGCTCTGCTTGTCGCGCTTGCTTTACTTTTCGATGCGCACAATACCTTGCTTCAGGGCTATCGTGCAAGGTTTGTTTTTGGGTGGCTTGTCCGGTAACAGCGACCGTACCAAGCGCCGCTAGCTACCGGCCTTAACCCCAATTGGCGTAGCCGTACCATCCTCAGGCGCTTGCGGTTCTTCTGGTTTCGCTGCGGAGGTGCGCCGGGTTCTTGGCGTGTCCAGATTGAACTGCCGCATCTTATAGAGGAGCGCCTTATAACTGATCCCCAGCATCTTGGCCGCATCCTTCCGGCACCACCTGGTTTTTTCCAGCGCGTCGGCAATCGCTTCCATCTCCGCTTCGTCCTTCAGACCGCGCACCAACGCCTTCAACCCTTGTTCGCGCGGCACATGCGATTCTTCTCTGGGCGCGGTCTTCTGACGAAGTTTAGACATCTCGATCAATTCCCGCAAACTGCCTTCATCATCTTCAAGAATGACGTAGCGTTTCACGAAATTTTCCAACTCCCGCAGGTTTCCAGGCCAGGGATAATTCATGGCCGCATCCACCAGGTGTTTGGAAGGTGTCTGCTTGGTCTTGCCAAATTTTTCGCTGTATTTTTCCAGGAAATGCTTAAACAGCAGAGGAATTTCCGACGTGCGCTCCCGTAGAGGCGGCACATTGATGGACAAGACGTTCAACCGGTAATAGAGGTCTTCGCGGAATCTCCCGTCCTTCATGGCCTCCTGCACGTCCACGTTGGTCGCTGCCAACACGCGGACGTCTGTTTCTACCAGGTGGCGGCCGCCGAGTCTCGAATACTGATGGTCCTGCAGCACATGCAATAGCTTCGCTTGCAGGTGCACAGACATTTCCGCGATCTCGTCCAAAAAGATTGTGCCCTTGTTGGCGAGTTCGAATTTTCCGGGCTTTGCTCTCACCGCTCCGGTAAAGGCACCCTGCTCGAATCCAAACAACTCCGATTCCAGCAACTCACCCGGCAGCGCCGCACAGTTCACTTTGATAAATGCCTGATTCCGTCGTTTCGAGCGAAGATGAATCATGCGCGCAACGACTTCTTTGCCTACGCCGCTCTCGCCGCAAACAAAAACCGGCACGTCCACGGGAGCAATCTGCAGTATTTGTTGACGGATCCGTACCATTTGCGGGCTGGCCGCGAGAAAACTCAAATCCTCGGTTACCTGATCGCAGTAATCGCGTAGCGCCTGATTCTCCTGTGTCAACTGCTTCTTTTGACGCGACTTCAGCATCGCCGCGTCCAGCTCCGTCTTTTCAAATGGCTTGGTCAGGTAGTCGTGCGCCCCCAGTCGGATCGCTTCCACCACCGTACCTACCTCGTTGGAGCAGGACAGCATAATCACGTTCAGGTTGCGGTCCATTTGCATCAGTTCCTGCAACGTTTCCAAGCCGCCCATCTGCGGCATCAGCACATCAAGAATAATGAAATCCGGCCGCTCCCCTTTGTTCACGCGGTTTATCGCTTCCTTACCGCTGCCCACCGCTTCCACTTCGAAGCCGTCCACCTCCAGCAGCGTCTGCAGATATTTCCGGATGCTCGGTTCGTCATCGACAACAAGGATTCGTTCTTTGACTGCCATTGGTCTTCCCCTTTTCTTTCCCCCGTTTGCTAGTTCTGGTCCATCGGCAACAAGAACGCAAACGTGCTACCACGATGTTGTTCGCTTTCCACCCAGATCTTCCCGCGGTGTGCCTGGACTAGCCGTTTCGCAATTGCCAGCCCCAATCCCATCCCGGATGTGTTGCGATCCACGCGAACAAAGTCTTCAAAAATCTCTTGGTGATGCTCCGGAGCGATTCCGGCACCGGAATCCATCACGCTCACCTCCACGCTATTCGGGCGCGGGAGCCGGAATCTTCTCCGCTCCTGAACAGGCGCCACCTCGGCAATGCGGCGCTCCCAAAAGTGAGGCTTGGCGCGCAACGTCACGGATCCCCCGGCTGTGGTATGCTTCAACGCATTGTCCAGCAGATTTGCCGCAACCTGTTGCACCTTCTGATAGTCGAATCGGAATGTCGGAATCGAGGGATCCAATTGCGTTTCCAGCTTCACGCCTTTTCTTTGGAAGCCCTCCACCCGCAATCTCGCTACTTCATCCAGACAGTCGCGCAGGTCGTTCTCTCTTAGCTGCAGCACCAGTTTTCCGCTTTCCAGCGCCGAATAATTCAAAAACATCGAGACGAGCCGCACCAGTCGTTCGCAGCTTTCCTTGGATTCCTCCAAAATGTCTTTCTGTTTCTCCGTTAGTCTTCCCAGCGAGCCGGTCAGCAGAAGGTCGTAGTAGCCTTTTATAACCGCCAACGGTGTCTTTAATTCATGGGCAGCCGAAGCAAGAAAGACGGTTTTCTGACGATTAACTTCCTGAAGCTTCAGATAGGCCGCGAGCAAATTCCGGTAAGTGATTTCCCGTTCCTGCAACAGCTCCTGAACCGTAAGTTGCGTTCCTGCACTGGCACCTTTATCAGCTGCTTCGTTCACGAATTGGATCACCAGCCAATCCGATTCCGGAATCCATTTAACACGCGCGCAAAAACTCCTGCGGTTCACTGTTCCCGCCAGTTCGATCTCGTGCTCACCTTTCTGAATTCTCTGTGAGATCTCCTGAGGATCGGCGTGCAGCATTTCACTGAAGATATTCAGCGAGTCTTTTTCGGATTTTCCCTGCTCGGCCAGGAATTTCCTTGCTCGCGCGTTGGCCACCAGTACCAGACCCTCGCGATCAGCAACCACCATACCTTTGTCGACAGTCTCCAGCAGGGTACGAACCCGTTCCAAGGGTAGATCGTGTGAGGCCAACGTAGTGTCGTCTCCTAATGGCGTCGCGGCAGCGTTGCTCATGTTCCTCAACCCGGACTCCCTGGCAAGTGGAAAATATTTTCCCTAGGCGAGGCCTCATACTTACAAAGCCTCCTCGTCCTGTCAATGGTAAATGCGTTCCATTTGCACATTTCGGGAACTCCCCTGCTCAAACCTTCCCTGAAAGTCCGCTACCAATATACGCCGACTTTGATCCCCGTTTTAACTCTATTGTAATCAAAATTTTACCTGGGGCTTCGGACCGGACCGAACTGGCACCCAACCTGCTAACTTCTGTACTAGTGCTCAGGTACCATAATGGACATCCGCCTCGACCAAATTAATGAGGAGTCTCGCTTGGATTCCTCACATATCCGTCGCTCGCCGCGCCTGCGTCTCCAAGTGCCTGTGTTTATTAGGGCTTCGGATGCCACAGGCTTGGAATTTATCGAGCTGACAAAGACCCTTAATATTAGTGCGACCGGAGCCTGCATTACCTCCTCGCATATCTTGCGCCCGGAACAAACGGTGCACTTGACAATTCCAGCCCCCTCCCCAGCCGCTTCCAGTCTCGTTCCCAGCGAGACTCCCCCGATCATCGCTAGGGTAAAGCGACAAGACATCTTGGGCGATGTTCGGCTCTTTGGATTGGAATTCCTGCGCCCTCTTGAGTAATTCTGTATCCCTTACGGTCTTCGTCTCAAATTAGGCTCTGGAGAGTCCAATTTGACCCTCCGTATTCTTTCCTTATAATCTCTCTCTTCGAACTCCCATATCTCCGTATTTTGTAATAGGATAGCCACGTCTCCGAACCTGTCCCTGATTATTAAGCAGTTTGGTTGCACGCACAAACATAAGTGGTACCTGGCTTGCTTTCATTCCGGTCAGTTACCTTAAGTATCTTACTGTGCTTGCCCCAAACCCCCGCGGGGACGGTCAGAAAATAGGAAAAGTCGGCTATGCCCAGCCCCGGTGCCTCAGTGGCCCCGCGCTTACCTATGGAAGACGCCTATTTCGAGCTGCTTGTAGACACGCTCGAGAGTATGGATATTCCTGCGCGCAGTCAGTTCCTGCAGCGCTATTTTCGCGCGACCACGCAACTTGACCTTCGCGAAACCCAATGTGTGCAGGTTTGGGAAGAAATGCTCTTGCGCCGTCGCGAACTATCGGAGCAGCTGCACCGCTCCGTATCGCTCCATACGGCGCTCATGGACGTTCTCTCCAGCGCCGGGCTGATGCACGTTCCGGTTCTCGTGGAATACGGAGAATTCAAGAAACTCCAGGTCAACGCGGTTACGGATCCCCTGACGGGTCTCTACAACCGCCGTCTCTTTACGGAATCTTTTGAGAAAGAACTCAATCGTGCTCGCCGCTATGGGCTGCCACTCAGCATCGTCATTCTCGATCTTCACCGCTTCAAGGAAGTGAACGACAAGTATGGCCATCCGCGCGGCGACGACGTCCTTCGTGCCGCTGCCAGCACTCTGCAGAAGGCCTTGCGTACCTCCGACTCTGCGTTTCGTATCGGCGGAGACGAGTTCGCTTTGTTACTTCCGCAGACCGACGCAGCACAAGCCCTCGCTCTAAGCCGGCGTGTCGGCACAGTTTTCGCGGAGACGCTACAGCCTCTGCACCTCGCCGTCAGTGTCACCATGGACCATGGCGTCGGCACTTTTCCTCCAGACGGCGACCAGTCGGATTTGTTAATCCGCGTTGCAGATGAACGCCTCTATCGTCTTAAACACGCCAATCATTCCCGTACCGCCGCCAGGAGTAGCTCGCACCGCAGTTCCGATGTCACTCAGACTGCCACTTCTCCCGAACCTGTTTCCATCGAATCGGTCCGAACTCCAGAAAAATCCCCTACCGAATCGCCGATTGCGGCGGCAAGCGCCACGCATCCTCTCACAAACCAGACACTTCCCCCGACTGACGCTCCCAGCTCTTACGCAGTTCAGCGAAAGGCAGAGCGCGTCTCCATGGTCGGAACGAATGCGTATGCTGTTATTGGGGACCGCGGGGACCGCCGTGCGCGCGTCGTTGATCTTGGTTTTGGTGGTGTGGCTCTCGAATTAGATCAGGCAGAAGATCTATCGGAAAACATCCTGGCTATTCTTCATGTTCCGATTCTTCCTCCGGTTCGCGTCTATCTTAAGCCAGTCTGGAGGCGGCGCACGCCCGAAGGAGCGTTCCGCCTCGGCTGTCACTTCATTTCCTAGCCATCGACCAGGTTGTCCAAGCGGCGGTTTTGGGCGGTTTTGCGTTTCCGTGGCTTTCCTCTATAATCATAGATTGTCTCGTGACCTAGCGACGCGGCTGTAACCATCCTCTCTTCGGTTCCCGCGCAGACCGGCCACGATAGATTGGAGAACAATGAAATCCGGTATCCACCCCGACTACCATCCCGTCACCGTCCACTGTGCCTGCGGAAATACTTTCCAGACGCGCTCGACCGTTAAGGGCGACATGCTGCGCGTCGAAATCTGCTCTGGCTGCCACCCGTTTTTCACCGGCAAACAGAAACTCGTCGACACCGCCGGGCGCGTCGAGCGTTTTAACAAGAAGTACGCCAACATTCCCGCCGCTGCAGGCAAGAAGTAACATCTATTTTCGCACTCACTGTTCAGGCGGACCGGTCAACAACCGGTCCGTTTTCTTTTCTACCCTTTTGTTCTCTCTTCCCCGTGCGTGTAGAATGACTTCTCAACGTGGCTACCCAATCGCGCATGTTCGAAGGTTCGGCTTCTCCTGATTCAGTCGAGACGGCACCCCCACGCATCACGCTCCGAAACGCCTTTTCTCATCCCTTCGATTCGGCGATTGCGGCCGCCCGAACTTGCTACTCCTCCCGCCTGATTACTTCCGACGAAATCACCGACAAGCAACGCCTCAACATCGGCGCAGCCACTTTCTATAGCGGGCATCACACCGTGTATCAGCACGCGCAATTCGAATTCGGAGTCGAGAACGTTAGCCGGCAATTCGTGTGGTCCTTTCTTCACGCCCATCCCTTCTACAACTCTGAGCAGCAGAGCCAGCGTTACGTGCGCCTTGACCGCGCCCAAGCCTACATCCCTCCCGTTTCTCTTTTCTTCGACGAAGCATCGCGTGCCATCTACGAAACTTCCATCGCGCGCTCCTGGTCCTACTATCGCGAATTGTCTGCGCTTCTGGTTCCCGACGCGCGCAGCATTCTTAATGACATCTGGCACATTGGCCCGATGTCTCATCCCAAGCGTATTCAGAAAATCGAACAGTCGGCAGGAAAGCGCTCCATCGAAATCGCGCGCTATGTTCTGCCTCTGGCGGCCTTCACCACCATGGTGCACACCATATCTGGCATTGTGCTCCACCGCCTCTGGCGCATGTGCTCAGCTTCGGACACACCCAGCGAAGCGCGCGCCGTCATTGGCGAAATGGTTGCTCTTGTCCGGCGAGTCGACCCGCAATTCTTCGATCGTTTCGGCACTGCGCCTCTCGAAGAGCTCCCGGAATGGAAAGATTTCACGCCCACGAAATCCAATGCCAGTGCCGAATCCTTCATTCGCGAATTCGACAAGCGCCTCAACGGCAGGACTTCCCGCCTCGTGGACTACTCCGCGAACGCCCCGCGCGTGATGGCCGAGGCCTACCGGGCCGTGGTGGGACTCCCAGAGTCGGCTTGCAGCGACGACGAGGCCATCGACCGCCTGCTCAATCCTGCTCGCAACCTCTATCGCCTGGAAACTCTCAACATCGGTGTGCACGCGCCGCTCATGCGCGCGCTGCAGCATGCCAATTACACTTTTGCCAAGAAAATTAGCCACACCGCTGACAGCCAGGATCAACGACATCGCATGGTGCCCGGCTCGCGTCCCCTGCTTACGCTGGCCGATACGCGTGATCCGGACTACATCGCGCCCATGCTGCTGGCCGGCAATTCCCGCGCCGAAGAAGTTTACGCGCGGGCCATGCAAGACGCTTGGGCCGCGAAGAACGAATTGCTCGACCGCGGGGTTCCACCGGAGATCGCTCTTTACGTCCTTCCCAACGCCAGATCCATCCGCCTCGTCGAAACAGGCTCCCTTCTCCACCTTGTTCACAAGTGGACCATGCGCACCTGCTTCAACGCACAGGAAGAAATCTACAACGCTTCCATGGACGAGGTTGCGCAACTCCGCGAGGTTCACCCGCAACTCTCCCGTTATATTGGCCCTCCCTGCCATCTGCGCGTCGGCATCACGACTCCCATCTGCACCGAAGGTTCCCATTTCTGCGGCATCAAAGTCTGGTTGGACTTTCCCAACATTACCCGCCGAATTTGAAGCGATGTCTCTCGAACTTTGCGTCTAATAGCTAGAGTCAATCAGAGGCGCCCATGCCCCTTTCTCGATTCCGCCAACTCTCCTTCCTGCTTGCCGCCGCGCTTCTAGTACCCTGGTCTTCTTCCGCATACGATGTGGAACTCTCCGATACCGCGGTCCGAAATGCATACTTTCTTGGCCAGCACCGCGATGAACAAACACGGTCTTTCTTCGCGTCGTACGTCCGTAATTTGCCGCTCCCCAAAAGTGGCCCCTACATTTCGCAGGTACGTTTGCTCACGCCCTTGGCGCAGGTCGTCGAAGTCTCCCAAACCACCTCTGGCCCCTACAGCGCACAGCAAGCGCAACTCGACTACCGCGCCCGTGGTGACTCCATCCTTCTCGAAATCCATATCGAATTCACGCCAACCTACAATCAGATCGCCGCACAACGCTCTTCCAGCAATGCCGCCGGAGAAAGAGGAATCACGCTTCGCACGGATGATTTTTGGCAGGATTTTCGCTTCGGCATCAAACAAAAACAAGACTGGATCGAGCCTCGCTCAACCCACGGCGAGCCACAATATACATTAGCGGATGGCTATAGCGCTTCTGGCAGCTTGATCGGGGCCTGGGTCTGGGTCGAATACGACGCCCGCAACGTGCCTTCCGACGACACCGAAGTCCACGTCTTCACTCCTGATGGGC
>Ga0210406_10000765_pt1 | contig 42319 bp, 35 predicted proteins | sample IncBWC30MmetaG_FD_155454 | JGI IMG/M metagenome (GOLD analysis project Ga0210406, IMG submission 155454) | Forest soil microbial communities from Barre Woods Harvard Forest LTER site, Petersham, Massachusetts, United States - Inc-BW-C-30-M | ecosystem: Environmental > Terrestrial > Soil >...
TAGGCATGTCGCATCCTTTGCGGTGGCGCCGCAAGGGGTATGTAGAGACGAACGCAGGTGCCGGCATTCAAGCTCGTCAATACCTCGAACTCATGACCCAATATCTCTGCTGTTTTTCGTGCGATGGAAAGTCCGAGTCCCATCCCTCCATTCAGTCCGCCGATGCGTGAGCAGAGGCTGAATGACCGGCGCAAGTCTTCCTCGGAGATTCCGGGACCGGTGTCGGACACTGCCAGAATCAGATGTTTACCTCGGATCGCTGACGCAACCGTCACTTCTCCTTGGGTGGTGTGTCTCACGGCATTTCCAACCACGTTGTTCATGATGACAGCCAAGAGACGCCGGTTACTCTCCACTAAGCAATCTGCCTGATCGACACTAAACCTTAGACACTTCGCTTGAAAGCAGATCCGCCGCGACGCAGATGTAGTCGGCATCGGTAGTTGGCGGACTGCCAGCTGCCCGTCTATGCATGGCTGCGGATCTCATTTGTATGTGGCGGAGGAAAATATACTTAGGCGATCTGCAATTCTTGTACGGCATTGCCGTCGTTGGCAGATTTCCACCAGTAATGAGAAGTGACGCCGCCGGAGCGTTTAAGATGATGCGTCTATGAGATCGGTGACTCATTTCGCTGTCTTGCTCGGGTGCCTGGCATACGCACCCTGGGCAGCGCACGGTCAGGCCACCTCGCGACTTGCGCAGATGGTCACGCAAGCACAAGTCGATCCCGACACTGTCCGTGTGAGCGTGACGGAGGCCCATGACTTGCGCTTCATCCGCCGCCTGAGGCGAGAGGGCCTTTCCCAACAGCGCGTGACACACATCGTTCAGGATGATCGGGGGTTCCTCTGGTTCGGCACTCAATATGGCCTAAACCGCTACGACGGGTATAGCTTCAGGGTATTCAAGAACGACCCGGACGATTCACGGAGTCTATGCGAAGTAGACATCCCTGCACTGTTCAAAGACCGCACGGGCGCGTTGTGGATCGGGTGTGACTACTCGCTCGACCGCTACGACCCGAGCACGGACACGTTCGTCCACTATCCGCTTGACACCTCCAGGACCGCCAACAAGGGCGGCACCGTGAGGCACATCAGTCAGGATCACGCCGGCGTCCTGTGGCTATCAACCGCAAACGGCTTGTACCAATTCGATCCGGGCACGGGACAGGTCAATCGGTTCGAGCACAGCGATACGAACCCTCTTAGTCTCAGCAGCAACGATGTCAAATCGAGCGGCGAGGATCGCTCCGGTGCGTTCTGGGTCGCGACCAGCGAAGGGTTGGATGCCTTCGATCGTGGCCGCGTTACCCTGCACGTGCCGCTGCGGGAGCCGCGGGACCTCTCGTTCTTTGAGGATCAGTCAGGTGTGTTCTGGGTTTTGTACGCATCGGGCAACGGTCTTGCAATCTTGGACCGCAATGCGCGGCGCCTCACGCGCTATTCGTTCGGCAGACAAAATCTCCCGGGGTTCCCTCTGACCGGTGTGAGTTCGATGCTCGAGGAGGGCGATGGGACACTGTGGATCGGCACCTTCTCCGATGGACTCTTGAAGTTCGATCGTGCGCACCGTCGATTCAGCCGTTACCGCAACGACCCCACGAACGGTGAAAGTTTGCCGGAGAACCGAATTACGACGCTCTTCGAGGACCATGAGCGAAACGTTTGGGCTGGTTTCGGCGCAATCGAGCCCGGCTTTTTCACGCGGCCAGCGCCGCCATTTGCGGCATTGCCGTTTGATTCGGGCAATTCTGCCAATCTCGGGGAGACCTTGATCGACGTTATTTATGAGGACCATGCAGGGATTCTCTGGATCGGCGCCACCGGGGCGCTCAATCGCCTCGACCGCAACACCGGACGCTACACTCACTTTGATGTGCCAGGCCACGGGATCGCAAGTGATGTGTTGTCGATCGCGGAAGACCAGTCGGGAGCGCTGTGGGTGGGAACCTCCGGCCAAGGCCTATATAAGTTGGATGCAGCTACGGGACATATGAGGGCGTTCCGACATTTCGATGGGGACACGTCGAGCCCGAATAGTGAGACCGTCATCCAGCTCCTCGTCGATCGTGCGGGAAGTCTATGGGTGAGTACGATAGATGGCCTGTATCGATTCGATTCAGCGACCGAGCGCTTTACGAACTATCGGCATCGCGGGAATGACCCGTGGGCCTCTTATGAGGCCATTGCGGAGGACGAGCATGGAATGCTGTGGATCGCTGCCAAGGGTACCGATCTGTTACGCCTCGATCCTGCCTCCGGCGAAATCACGACGATCGTTCACGGGCTAGGCGAAGGCACAGCACGAGGCGCAAGGATACTGAATTTGCTTCGGGTAGATCACGGCGGCGCGGTTTGGATCGGAACGCAGAATGGCCTGGATAGGTTCGATCCCTTGACGAACACGTTCACGCATTTTTCGGAAAAGGACGGCCTGGCAAGCAATGCGGTGAGTTGCATGCTGGAAGATCGGCGGGGGGATCTGTGGATGGGGACAAGCAAGGGCCTATCGCGACTGGATGTCCGGCGCCGGACCTTCATGAACTTCACTCAGGCGGACGGTCTGCCCGGTCCCGATCTCACCGGCTGGAGCGCATGCTTTCGAAGTCCGAGCGGTGAAATGTATTTTGGAGGCTTTGCCGGAGGCGTGGCGTTTCGGCCGGAGAGCGTCACGGACAGCAACTATATTCCACCTGTTGTGCTGACCGGGTTTCAGCTCTCGGGGAGGACGGTCGCATTGGGGGCGGGATCGCCTCTCCGGCACTCGATCGACTACACGAATAAAGTGAGTCTGTCGCATCGCGAGCACGGGTTCTCATTCGAGTTCTCCGCGCTCAGTTTTCGAAACCCGGAAACCAATCGCTATCGCTATAGACTGGAAGGGTTGGATGAGGGATGGCACGAGGTCGGAAGCAATCAACGATTCGCTAGCTACACTACGTTGCCCGCGGGCATTTACCAGTTTCGGGTCCAGGGGGCAACCAGCCGCGGTCCGTGGAGCGAGCCCGGCCGTACGGTCAGCGTCACGATCGAACCGGCGTGGTGGGACACGTGGTGGTTCAGGGCGCTGGTCGCTGTCGTCAGTGTGTTGCTGGTGCTGGCCATATATCTTTCGCGCGTTCGCCAGATCGCCAGGCAATTCGAGCTTCGGCTCGCCGAGCGCGTGAGCGAGCGCGAGCGCATCGCACGCGATCTACACGACACACTGCTGCAGGGTGTACAGGGCCTGATCTTGCGCTTCCAGGCGGTTGCTCAGCTTATTCCCGAAAGCGAGCCGGCACGAGATTCAATGGAACAAGCGTTAGATCGGGCCGACCAGGTCCTGGGCGAGAGCCGCGACCGAGTCAAAGACCTGCGAAGCTCGGACGGTGGTGGGATTGATCTGCCCGAGGCACTGGCAGCGGAGGGTGAACAACTCGCTGTGACGTACCCGGCACAGTTTCGGTCAAGCGTCGAGGGAGCACGTCGGGATCTGCACCCGATCATCCGTGAAGAAGTATTGCTCATCGGGCGCGAGGCGCTCGGCAACGCCTTCCGGCACGCGCGGGCCCAACACATCGAATCGGAAGTATCCTACGGCGATGCAGCGCTGCACGTTAGAATCCGCGACGATGGCCAGGGCATCAGCAACGATGTGCTCCATGCAGGCGGAAGGCCGGGACACTTCGGTCTAATGGGGATGCGCGAGCGTGCACAGAAGGTTCGAGCTCACCTGGATATCTGGAGCAAGCCGAGCGCCGGCACCGAGATTGACCTACGGGTTCCGGCGGAGGTCGCGTATCGCAGATTGCACGGTGAATCTCGCGGCATGCAGTTGTGGCGCAGACTTTTCCGTGGCCCGGTTGAACCGCATTGAGGTTTAACAAATGAACTCGGGTAAGCGACATTCTGCCGGGCCCTGCGGGCCGTCCAACCAATACCATCGGCTAATAGTGTTGCGGTGATGCCTGTGATGTTATTACTCCAACTTCCGGTGTTGGAGTACCACATGCCTCGACAAGTCTCTTCTTTGGACCTCGCCGATGCTCGACGCATCATCGCAGCCGGCGAGCGCAGGGCGATCGAAATCCGTATCCCATACAACATCGCCGTGGTCGATGCGGGCGGCGGTTTGGTGACGCACGTACGTATGGATGGCGCGTGGCTCGGAAGCGTCGATATCGCGATCAACAAGGCTTGGACCGCACGGGCTTTTGACGCCTCCACCGGGGACCTGGCTCGCATAACACAGAGTGGCCAGCAGGGCTTCGGACTCAATACGACCAATGATTCCAGAGTCGTAATCTTCGGCGGTGGAATTCCAATCAAACTCGACGGCGCCGTGATTGGAGCCGTCGGAGCAAGCGGCGGCAGCGTGGAAGAAGACGAGGCTGTCGCACGTGCCGCCCTTACGGGGTTTTCAGGCCAAGGCTGACCGATCGTAATCTCGACCCAAGTTTCAGCTCATTCCAAGATCAGTGGTGGATCGTTTTTGCCTCGTTCGTGCGCCATTGGGGCGACGTGAGGCCCGTTCTCACACCGGAGGCTCTCATGAATTCTTCAGCAAAGACCGCGCCCATACGGCTCAACCGGCTTTCACCTGCCTATTGGCGGGTGATTTTTGACAACCCGCCACTCAACCTCATGGGACCGCAATTTGTTCTACAACTTAGGGACATTGTGACAGCGCTCGAGAACGACGAACAGGTCAAGGTCGTAGTTTTCGAAAGCGCTGTCGACGGTTTCTTTCTGAATCATTCCGATTTCCTCGCCAAACTAGAGGATCTCACCAACATACCGCAAGGCCCCACAGGCCTAGAGGCGTGGCCGGATATCCTGGTCCGCCTCACGCGCGCGTCCGTTGTCTCGATTGCTTTGATCCGCGGACGGGCGACCGGAAACGGAAGTGAGATTGCGCTTGCCTGTGACATGAGCTTTGCAAGCCAGGAGAAGGCCATCCTCTCGCAATGGGAAGTGGGTGTCGGACTCGTAGCGGGCGGGGGGCCCATGGCCCGATTGCCACGGCTCATAGGAAGGGGACGTGCCCTGGAAGTGCTTCTGAACTCAGACGATATTAGAGGGGACTTGGCTGAGTCCTACGGCTACGTGAACCGGTCGTTACCGGATGCTGAGCTCGATGAGTTTGTCGACACGCTCGCGTCTCGGATCGCCTCGTTCGATAAATGGGCGATCAGCAATACCAAGCGCCTGGTAAATGCGGCCAGCTTGCCGCCCGACGTCGAAGTCGCAGCCGGGTGGGATGCCTGCCTCACTTCGATCAACAGGCCCGCAGCGCAGAATAGAATCAAGGCGCTGTTGAAACGGGGCTTCCACGAGCGCGGGGATGCGGAAAATCGGTTGGGATTCCACCTAGGGCAACTGGGTTCCGAGCAATTGTGAATACGAATCCTAACGGAGCTGCGGCAACTCTCTCGGTCTGAGGTTATGCACATGCATTATAAATTGGTGGACGAGGCGCCTAAGACCTTCGTTCTCGTATTCGAGACAAATGATGAATTGGCAGTAAACCTAAAGGAGTTCGCATCCGAACAGAAGCTTGCTTCGGCAAGCTTCAAAGCTATTGGGGCACTGTCGTTCGCGAAGCTCGGATGGCTCAACTGGCAAACAAAACAGTATGAACCGTCGGTTTTTATGGACGAGCAGGTCGAGCTGCTATCTCTAATCGGCGACGTTGCCTTGAGAGACGGTGAGCACCAGGTTCACGCTCACGCTGTGGTGGGCAAACGCGATGGCACAGCGCATGGTGGACACTTGCTGGAGGCTTACGTTCGTCCGACTTGCGAATTGGTTTTAACAGAGAGCCCGACTCACCTGAAGAAAGAATTCGATCCCGCCGCGGGCATCCCGTTGATCAAACTTTAGAAGCGGGCGAGACGCGCATGCCCAATAAATAAAGCGCATGGACCTAAATGGAACCATTGAAAAGAGGAGATGCGCCCATGCGAAAAATTTTTGAAGAGTGCGATCGAAACCGCCGCTCCTTCGCGAGCATGCTGGCCGTGACTCTTGCTGCCTCTCAATTCAGTCCTGTTCGCGGTGCAGCAGCGCAATCCAAAATGCCGGGCCCGTCATCGGTAAAGGCTGGAGAGTTCTTTCCGGGCTTTTCGACTGAATTGATCAAGACGAGCGGAAGCACCATCCATGTATTACGCAAGGGCGTCGGTCGTCCGCTGCTGCTGCTGCACGGTTATCCCGAAACGCATTTGACGTGGCACAAGGTAGCGCCTCAGCTAGCGGAGCAATTCTCTGTAATCGTGCCCGATCTGCGGGGCTACGGGAAATCTGGCAAACCACAAGACGGAAAACGTCACGAGAACTATTCATTTCGGGCGATGGCGCAGGATCAGGTCGATGTGATGCGTCATTACGGTCACGAGCGCTTCCTGGTCGCGGCGCACGATCGCGGGGCGCGCGTGGCGCACCGCCTCTGTCTCGACCATCCCCAGAGTGTTGAAAAAGCTTGCCTGATGGACATCGCACCCACCCTCACGATGTATCAAGGAACGAACCAAGAGTTCGCCACCAAATACATGTGGTGGTTTTTCCTAATTCAGCCATTCCCGCTCCCCGAACATATGATTGGGCGCGATGCGGAGTTTTATTTAAAAGAGATTTTCGGGGGTCTGAACAAAACGCCTGGCGCCATTGCGCCGGAAGTGATGAAAGAATATGTGCGTGAGTTTTCGAATGCGGATGCGATCCACTCTACTTGCGAGGATTTTCGAGCTGCCGCAGACATCGACCTGGAAATGGACAGGGCCGATTACGAGGCCGGAAAAAAGATTGAATGTCCACTCCATGTTCTCTGGGGCGGAAGGAATGCAATCGGCTCTCTGTGGGATGTACTCGCTACTTGGCGGGAGAAGTGCGCCGCTTTGGTGACGGGAAAGGCGCTCGATTGCGGTCACTTTCTGCAGGAGGAACGTCCTCAGGATCTCCTCGCGGAACTGCGCGATTTCCTTTGAGCTGAGAACGTGGCGCTCACGCATCGCCTCCCTTGCGCAAATCTTCGATAGTGTTCGGCCATAAGAAGCGTAGCCGACGCCACCCAAAGTGACGCGAACTTCGAGATCGATAGGCCACTCCGGCCGGCACCCGAAGATCGATTTCCGTACCCGCGCCCGGCTTGCTCCACAGAGTCAGGTCCGCACGAATCTTCTTCGCTCGCTCGCGCATACCCAGCAGCCCCCAGTGTCCGGGCCTGCCCGTGGTCAGCACCTCATCATTCATACCTTGCCCGTCATCGCGGACTCGCACGTGCAGTTCGGCCGCGCCGTACGAGACTTCAACCTCGACCAGTTCGGCCTTGGCATGCTGAAAGGCGTTGGTGAGCGCTTCGCCGGCGATCCGAATGGCCTCTTCACGCACGATCGGATGCAACTCTCGAGCCGTTCCCTCGACACTTGTGCGAGATTGCCCGAGATAAGCCTGGGCGAGCTGTTTGCCCGTGGCGGCGAGCGCCTGCGCTAGCTCAGCTTCGCCGCCACCCGAACCGCGGATGTTTTTGACCGCATCACGGCTTTCGCTCAAGACCTGATCTGCGCGCTCCAGCGCGTCCTCTAACTGTGTCCGCACCGGTTCTTCTGCGGGCAGGCGATCGGCAGCGGCTTGAAAGCGCAAAACCAGACCTTGGATGCCTTGCAACAGGGTGTCATGCAATTCGCGAGCGATGCGCTCACGCTCGGCGAGGCGCTCTTCCAACCGGCCGCACACTTGGGCGCTGACCTGACGTATTCGGATTCGATACAGACCTCCGAGCAGCGCCGCGCATGATAGCGCGCACAGCGAATAAAACCACTTGGTCTGATAGAACATCGGTAGCACGCTGAAATTCAGCGACGCACCGCTGGTGTTCCACAAGCCATCGTTGTTGGCGGCAATCACGCGAAATTTGTAATCGCCGGGCGATAAGTTTGTGTAGTAGGCCACCCCGGGAATACTCGATGACTGCCAGTCCCGGTCGAGCCCTTCGAGCTGGTAGCGATACATCACGCGTTCCGGTACAGCCAAGCTCAGACCGGCATAGTTGAACTGCAGTTTCGATGTGCCGGCGGGCAGCTGCAAACGATTGGATTGGTCATAGGGCTTTCCATCTGCAATGACTGATTCGATCACTACAGGCGGAGCTATGGCATTTTTCGATAGACTCGTGGGATCGAGCCAGGCTACGCCGCGGGTTGTAGTGAACCACAGCCGTCCGTCTGTGCCCTGGAGCGCGGTCGGGAATGCACTGGATTGAGGCGTGTAGCCGGGAAAGCCGTCGAGCGAATCGAACAGCTCGTAGCGCACGCTGGGCGCATGATGGTTCAGCAAGCTGCGCAACTCGGGTGCGTCGATATGAATGATCCCACGTGATTCGTTCAACCATAAGTTTCCGTCCTCTGTCTCGATGACTCCAGAGACGGCGGCGAATGACTCCTTATCCGAAGGAGTGATAGATCGAAACTTGTTATTCTCAAGCAGGGCCAAGCCGCGCTCGCCACCCACCCAGAGGTGTCCGCCGGATGGGAATATTGCCTCAACGACCCCGACTTTCAGGCCGTCCGCCGCGGAGTAAACGCGAATGGACCCCTTGTCCAAGGACGCAAATTTATCCTCGGCGAACCCAAACCAGATTCGTCCCGTGGCTTCCGTAAATTGGGTGGAGGGTGCCAGCCCGGAGAGTTCAGCCGGCGTTTCATAGCGATTCCAACGACCGTTCTCCAGATAGAACAAGCCCTCTTTATACACGTAGGCCCACAGCCGTCCGGCCTTGTCAGCTGCGATTTTGATCGGGTCGTAGTAGGGATTTCTTTTGCCGGCGGGCAGCCCAATGCCGATGCAACGTTCGTGCTCGACACGACATATTTGCGCAAGATCTTTCAACCAGATGGATCCGCGCCCATCACCATAAACTGCCGTGCCCGGGAAGGGATGATGGTGGATATTCTCGATGCCATCGTGAAGTCGATACACGTGTGCGGAATAGTCGGCGACCCAGACATAGCCGTTATCATCCGCCGCGAGCGAGAATCCGGTACTGGATCGGGGCAGGGTGACGGGCACCAGGGTACTGTTACGAAATTGATCGAGTCCCTCTCGCGTCCCGACCCAGATTGACCCCTCACGATCTTCAATGATGGAATGAGCGTAGTCAGAACTCAGGCCATCCTTGACGGTAAAGCTCTCGAGGGCGTTGCTGAACTCATCAATTGGCTCAAGCTTCAATCGTGCCGGATGGGGCGCCCGCCGCAATCCATCTCCGGCAGTCGTGATCCAGAAGCCGCCATCGCGATCAAAATGTATTGCGGCCGACCCTACATAAATCTCCAAGTTGTCGGGTCTCCGGCAACTCGGTTCGATTTTCCAGCTGTTGGGAAATCTCGCGTAACATTCGGCCCTCGTCGGTCCTGAGAAGTGCTTGTCGCTTCCCGGGCGCTCCAGTGGCCGGACAGCCCGGGTCGAGTCGGCTATCCATATCTTGCCATCGGGGGACTCTGCTATCTGGGTCACGAATCCCGCATGTGTTTCGTCGGTGGGTTCAAATTTTTTGGATCCTTCCGCCAGAACGAGGAAGCGGTCTTCCGTGGCAACCCACAGAGCACCCAAATGATCCACGAGTACGGCCTGCGCTGACCGGCTGGGATAGCCCCAGTCCGCTCCGATGCGATGCCAACGGTCCGCCTCGAGGCGCGCGAGACCGCCCTCCGTGGCCACCCAAGTGGTGCCTTGACGGTCACGCGCAAAGCCCTTGACGAACCCTGCGGGCAGACCCTCGGCGGCGCCATAGTTGGCGACTCGGCCATCCGCCATAAGACTCGCGCCCCCCTGACGAAAGCCGATCCATAGCTTGCCATCCGGCATCGCAAACAGCGCCGATACTGAGATTGACGGAAGATTCACGCCGGAGAACGATTCAATGTGCTCGAAATGCGCACCATCAAATCGATTCAGACCACGGCGGTTGCCGATCCACAGGTAGCCGTCACGCGTTTGAGCAAGTGCCTGCGGCAAGCTCGGCGCGCCCTCTTTTGCGCCCCACGATCTATGGGCTAACTCGCTGATATGCCGGTCGGAATTGAGAGCGCATAGCGTCCCGCTGTTAAGACCGATCAGTGTCCAAATCGCGACAGTTGGAAAGAGACCACGCATGCTTCTAACACCCGGACCTACAACGCGCACGGCCAAAGGTAGAACGCGAGTCGCTGAGAAAAGAATACGCCAATGAGCCTAAGGATACTCGTCATTGGGGGCACTCGTTCTCCCCCTTTCGTACTAGTTACAACAGGTACGAAGTCGTGATGCGCGAAACGCCGAGTGTTAGGTAGGCTACGTCTCTGTCAGGTAGTCGTGTCGTGGGCCGAAAGGTCACGCCCCCCGACAGCTGCCTTGGACGGAATGGGCGAAGCTTGGGGCATGGCACGTGGTTCCAGATACTGGGGTTGCATATGAATATCGAGTGTGAACGTGAATCGTCGCCTGGAACAACTCCGAACGTATTTGTTGTGGACAAAGACGCTTCGGTGCGCGAATCACTGATAACGCTGATCCAAAGCGCAGGTTGGTGCACGGAAACATTTGCGTGTGCGCAGGAGTTTCTTAGTAGAACGAAGGTCCCGGCCCCTAGCTGCTTGATTATTGACGATTCGCTTCCAGATCTCAGCGGGCTCGACGTCCAAGCGCGCATCAACGCCGATCGGGTGGATATGCCAATCATCTTCATCACGGATTTCCCCAACGTGCGCACGACGGTTCGGGCGATGCAAGCCGGGGCAGTGGAATTTTTCACCAAGCCGTTCAATGACAATATGATCTTGAGCGCCATCCGACATGCGATCGATCGCAGCAAGCTGGCGATGGCGCGCCAGGCACAGCTCCTGGTACTTCAAGAGCGCTACGCGATTCTCACCTCTCGCGAACGCGAGGTCATGCACTTGGTGGTCGAAGGCCTTTTGAATAAACAAATTGGGTGTGAATTGGCCATATCAGAGATCACGGTAAAGGCGCATCGAGGCAAATTGATGCGCAAAATGAAGGCGACAACTCTCGTCGATCTGATAAAAAAAGTGTGGACGCTGCGCGCCGCATCGGGATTTTATGATTATACGGTCAACTGGATCGCACCCGCCCGATCCGCACCGCTGGCGCGCGAGCTCCTGGCGATCGAGGCGTAACTAGCTGACTTAGACGTCGAAAATGCCTCGTTTCAGCGCGATAATGACTGCATGAGTGCGGTCGCTCGCATCCAGCTTCGGCAGGATACTCTTCATATGCGCCTTGACCGTGCTTTCGCTTATGTCGAGCTGCGCTGCAATCAGCTTGTTCGACTTGCCGGCCGCGACCCCCCGGAGTACTTCAATCTCGCGGGCTGTCAGTGAGTCCTCAGTCGCGTGCTCGGCGATATCCGTGGCGATTTCTGGCGGGATTCGCCGTTTGCCGGCATGCACTGCTCGAATAGTCTCGAGCAAATCTTTTCTCAGCATGTTCTTGAGCAAGTATCCAGACGCTCCCGCCTTCAGCGCTCCGAGTGCCTGAACGTCACCAGCGTAAGTGGTTAGAACCACGATGCGTGCCGCAGGGAACTCGGAGCGAATAACCGAGATGGCATCGATGCCATTCATGTCCGGCATACGCAAGTCCATGAGAGTCACATCGGGTAGGTGCCGGCGAAAAGACTCGATTGCTTCCCGACCGGTGGTGGCCTCGCCCACCAATCGCATGTCGGTCTGGCCACTTAATACGGCCGAGACGCCTTCCCGAATCAGCGGATGATCGTCAACGATGAGTATTTTTATGATCGAAATGCCACTGTCTACCATCTCTACACTCCAAAAGTATCCCCGTCCATACCCAAAAGGGCAAAACGGGCACCGCCCTTCTTAGGGTATCCGGCAGTTCTCCGGTAGCGCAACCTGCCGACCATGCAACGGCTCTTCTCCATGTTCCCTCGCGGTCTGCCCGGTCTTGCTTTGTTGCTCCTGCGTATCTCCGTCGCGTGCGGCGTAGTGCTCAATGTCTACGGGCGGCACGGAGAACTATCAGCCTGGCTGCTCGCAAGCTCGTTATTGTTGGCTGCGACCCTGTTCATCGGACTATTGACTCCCCTCGTCGCACTACTTGCACTGGCCGCTAACCTTGCCATTCCAATAACCTGTAGCGTCGGCTTTCAAAGCGCCGGATACATCGCCGTAGCGTCCATCAACGCATTAGCGTTGTGTCTGCTCGGTCCCGGATCATATTCATTTGACGCCTACTTTTTTGGGCGACGGGTGATCAATTTGACACCGCCGGACGAACGCAAACCTTTCTGAGCCGTATGCCGTCTGCGCATTTCCCCGATTACTGAATCCCCCGATGGGCGCGAGCAAAAACCGGCATCGGTCGGACCTGAGCGAGCAGGCCCAAGAGGTGCGACACCGGCCGCGTATCCAGCCGGTCCACCGCATCAATCAGGCTGTCGCGCAGTTGCTCGTCCGCACACGCCTCACTGAGCCAGTGGAATTTTTCGATCACCTGATCCCAGGTCAAGGGGTTATCTATGCCGCCTTGATATCCGAGATGCTCCTTCACCAACACCCGCCCGTCTTTCGTGCGCACCGTGACGCGCGCCGCGAGTTCTTTGGGGTATCGAGCGGTCAGCGTCGGATCAGGGAATATTTCGATGCGGGCGACCATGGCCTGCGCGTCCGGCGACTGGACACGCGCCGTATCGAGCTGAGTGGGGCCCACCTGACCGTCAAGCAATGCGGCAGCGATCAGGTACTTGAGGTTGTAGTCGCCTTGTTCCTTCGTCAACGGATGGTCCTTTGAGCCGTAGCTGCCGCCCCCGGCGAAATCCCATCCTGATTCGAAAATATCGCAGCGCACATGCTCGACATCGGCTGGCCCCTTGGGGCCTTCGAATAGACCTCGCGGACCGGTGAGCCCACGTTTGGCCAGCGACGCTGCGTAGACGGCGCGCATCCCGGTCATCGCGGGCGAAAAGCCCTTCCATTGGGAGATGGGCTCGACGTGTATGCAGGCGAGCGAAACATTATCAGCGGTCGCAATGGCTATCGCATGCGCGAGCTGCCCGGTCGACAGGCCGAAAAGCTTGCCGCACGCGGCTGCCGCTGACATGGCCAGCTGCGTCGCATGGTTGAAGCCCTTCGGCATCAGCGACACAGCAGCTGTGAATCGGCACTGGATCTCAAAAGAGATCGCGAGCGCAAGCATGAATTGCTCGCCCGATGCCCGGACATACTCGGCGGCTGCGAGCACTGTGCCAGTATTGTCACTTGGATGACACAGGCCACCAGGGGCCATGTAACTGTCGAGCATGTCTACATAGCGAATGAGCGCTGTGTTGAAGAACGCGGCCTGATCCGGCGCGGTCTTACCCCCGGCAATCAGTGTGCAGTTCCCTGGAGCCCGATACTCTGCAATCTGCTCGCGCAGCGCACTGAATGGCGGCGCCTGGAGTGCTGCAATCGCGCAGCCTAGGCTATCGAGAATGTTTCGCTTGTATAGACGGCGAATCCCGGGTGTCAGATTTTCCGGAAGCGCGGCATGCGTAAAGGCAGAAATGAGTTCAACCGCGGTGCGAGTCGGTGAAATGTTCTGGTTAGGCACAAACCGTGTTGCGAACTCAGTCATCGTTTCATCTCCTCGATATCGGCGCGATCTCTGTTGCACAATCAAATGATTGTTACCGCGCGGTAGCACCGATTGCACCACGAAGACAAATCCGATGCATTTGGACCATGGTATCGGCTGCCATGCAACATACGATCAATACCATCGTCCAATTGTTCCGTTGCCGAAGTTCTGGTGTTCTAAAACAGAATCGACTACGTCGGCCTCAGTCGCGAACTGGAAGGACGGCGGAGTCATGTGATGAGCCAGGACGTTGCCTCAAAAGGACAACTGTCCTGCCAGTAGTTTGCATCTAAAGAGGACCGCGAGCATGTTGCATGTGCCAAAGAAGGATCAGGTACTCAACAAACCCTCACAGCACGAACCCGGCCAAGAGCGATTTCGTATCATCCATTCTGAGGATGTGGTGTGGAAACCGTTTCCCGCATTTCCGCCGACGGCACGGCTGGCCATCTTGGTGGGCGACCCAACCAAGGACGGCCCCTACGTGATTCGAGTCAAAATACCGGCCGGGACAAAGATGTTGCCCCACAAGCATCCCGAGGATCGGATCTACACCGTGATCTCAGGAGTCTTCTACATCGGTTTGGGCGACTGCTTCGACGAAAGCAAGCTGACCGCACATTCGCCCGGCAGCCTATTGATCTTACCGGGTGGCCAGCCTCATTTCCACTGGGCGAAGTCCGGCGAATACGTCACGCAAGTCAGCGCGATTGGACCGTTGGGCCTCGCGTACCTCGATCCGAACAACGACCCGCGAAATAAGGTTCCGCCAGCACCCACAAAGATATGAAGCGGGCAAAGGGAATTTTCTGGATGTGTGGCCTTTAGGGCGCACGCGCCGAGCAGCCGGGCGCGTGAATTCAATTTGCCTAAGCGGCGGGTTCGGAGCGACACTGACAATCGCGCATAGGCTGCGGAGATCTACAACATGCCGGAGTTTCAATTTAGCGTGAACGGCAAGGAGGTCGTCGCGCATAGCGACGATCCGACGATGCCGCTGCTTTATTTCCTCCGAAACGATCTGAAGCTGCACGGGCCGCGCTTTGGATGTGGATTGGGCCAATGTGGCGCCTGCACGGTGCACTTAAACGGCGCCGCGATTCGCTCTTGCGTTTATCCAATCGGCGTGATCAAGGGCAATGTAACGACGCTGGAAGGGTTAAGTTCGCCACAAGGTCTGCATCCCTTGCAACAAGCCTTTATCGATGAGCAGGCGGTGCAATGTGGCTACTGTATCAACGGCATGATCATGCAGGCGGCGGCGTTTTTGAAGCGCGTAGCGAAGCCCACCGAAGCACAAGTGCGCGAGGAGCTGGGCGCTAATCTTTGCCGTTGCGGCACGCATCTGCGCATCGTTCGCGCCGTGATGCGCGCGGCGCAATAGAAACGCGCATGGCCGCAGTAATCAGTCGTCGCACCGCGCTGCAATTATCGGGTGCTTTGATCGTGAGCTTTGCGATTCCGCTCGATAGCGGATTCGGGGCAACGCAACCGGCAAAAAAATCTGTAGACCCCGGCAACATCGGGAGTTTTTTGGCGATTAACCCGGATGGCACCGTGACGGTGTTCTCGGGCAAGGTGGATTTGGGGACTGGTGTACGCACGGCGCTAACCCAGATGGTTGCCGATGAACTTGACGTGGGATTCTCAAAAGTCATTCTCATTCAGGGCGACACGGACTTAACGCCGGATCAAGGTGTCACGTTTGGCAGCTTATCAATCCAGAATGGCGGCGTGCAGTTGCGACAGGCGGCCGCGACCGCACGGCGCGCCTTGCTGATCGAGGCGGGCAGGCGATTTAAAATCCCGCCGGAGAGCCTGCGCATTGAAGACGGTATGGTGCATCCGCCGCAGGGTGAACCCGTGCCGTTGGCAGCACTCCTCGACAAGCAAGGCCTTTCGCTGAAGCTCGATAAGGCGGCGCCTCTGAAGGCGCCTAAGGACTTCAAGCTGGTCGGAAAGTCGCAGCCGCGCCTCGACATACCGGACAAGGTTACCGGTCAATTCACCTATATGCAGGACTTCGCGCTGCCCGGCATGTATCACGGTCGTGTGATACGGCCGCCGGCGCTGGGCGCCACGCTCCTAAGCGTCGATGAAGCATCGATCGCAGACATTCCCGGCATCGTCAAGGTGGTGCGGCAGGAAAATTTTCTCGGCGTGGTGGCGCAAACGGAATGGGCGGCGATCAGGGGATCGCGGCGCTTGGCAGCGACCTGGTCAGAGTGGTACGGACTACCTAGCCGCATCGAACTGTGGGAACACGTGCGCCACACCAAGATCCTCAAAGACGATGTCACCAGCAATATCGGTGATTCCGCCAAAGCGCTCGGCGAAGCAAAGGACCGCCTCGCGGCCACCTATGATTTTGCGATTCACACGCATGGCTCAATCGGACCCTCCTGCGCGGTCGCGCAATTCGACGGTGATCATCTCATTTGTTGGAGCGCCTCTCAGGCGACGCACAACCTGCGCAAACAATTGGCTGCAATGTTTTCGTTCAAGGACGCGCAGGTGCATTGCATCTATATCGACGGTTCTGGCTGCTATGGGCGCAATGGCCATGAGGACGCCGCGGCCGATGCGGCGCTGCTCGCGCGCGCGGTCAACGCACCGGTAAGGGTGCAGTGGATGCGGGCCGACGAGCATGGCTGGGACCCGAAAGGACCGCCGACCCTGCTCGACATGCGCGCGGGCCTCGATGCCAGCGGCAAGATTACCGCCTGGGAATCAGAGCTGTTCATACCGGACGGGGGTGCAGGCATCGTCGCCTTGGTTGGCGCCGATCACGCGGGACTGAATAGTCTTGGCACCTTAAGTCCCGGCGGCGTCATTCAGGACCTGGCCATTCCTTACACCATCGACAATGTAAAAACCACGGCCCATAGGCTCGAGAGCACTCCCTTCAGACCTGCGTGGATCCGCTCTCCTGGGCGCATGCAAAACTCCTTTGCCAACGAATCCTTCTTTGATGAGATTGCCGCGCACGCAAAAACGGATCCCCTCGAAGCGCGGCTGCGCTATCTACAAGACGAGCGCGGCAACGCATTGCTCGAGCGCCTGGCCAGTTTGAGTGCGTGGCGCACCTGGACGAAGTCATCTCGAGGCGCCAAGCACACGGGCCACGGGCTCGCATATACGAAGTACGAACTCGTGAGGACCTACGTCGGCGTGGTCTGTGAAGTCGAAGTCGATCGCGATAGCGGCGAGATCGCCGTCAAACGCTTTTTTGTCGCGCATGATTGCGGTCAAATCATCAATCCCGACGGTTTACGCAATCAAATCGAAGGTAACGTGGTGCAGACAGTCAGCCGGGTGCTCAAAGAGGAGATCTTGTTCAGCCAATCCAAAGTCACGAGCGTCGATTGGGCCAGTTATCCCATATTGCGGTTCCCCGAAGTTCCCGAGGTCGTGATGGATCTGATCGACCGTCCTGATCAGGTCCCGTGGGGTGCCGGCGAGCCGACGGCGGCAATGGTGCCCGCCGCGATAGGCAATGCCGTGTTTAACGCGATTGGTGTGCGGCTGCGCTCCGTGCCCTTCACGCGGACCAAGGTTTTGGCGGCCATCAAGAAATCGTAGGGGAGCCCGGCGCCCAGGCCCAGGGCTCTGCGCGCGTTAGGAGACTTCGTCACGCCTGCTGTCCCAAGAGTCCGAGCTGCCGTTTAATGTGGTTATTCTTTTGCTTACATTGGCTACTCAACTGTGCGTTCGAGGATCGCCACCATGCTGTCGGAGGTTCCCCACTGACTTGACGGAAGGATCATCTGCTTGAACTGCCACCCCTCACCGCCCTCGGCGTCCAGTGCGGCTTTGATGTCCGGGGCGCGTGCGTCGTTGATGCAACGTTGCAAACGTTGTAAAATACAACGCTATGAACGTTGTTGAACGTAACCAGCTGTACTTAAAGGGAATTCTGCAGAGCGAGGGGCTCTTCCCTCACCTCGAGGTGGCCCCCGCCAGCGGATTCTTCAACTGGGATTTCGGCCTCGCCGAGCTACCGCGTGAAGCCGGCATCATCGTCGTTCGCGGGCCGCGGCAGTACGGCAAGAGCACTTGGCTGGAATACCAATTGCGGGAAACGCTCCGACAGTTCGGGCCCGGGACCGCGCTCTTTTTAAATGGTGATTACATCGCGGGCCCCGACGAGCTCGAGCGCGATATCGAATCGCTGATGAGCTACTTTCCGGAAGAGACGTCGGTTCGACGTCTCTTCATTGACGAAATTACCGCGGTCGCCGGCTGGCAAAAAGCGATCAAACGTCTTGCCGATAGGGGTGTTCTGCGAAAGGTGCTGCTCATCACGACCGGCTCCAAAGCCAGCGACATTCAGCGAGAGGCGGAGTTGCTGCCGGGCCGCAAAGGAAAGCTAGCGCGAACGATCTATTTATTCGTCCAGCTTCCGTACAAGATTTTCTACGACAAGGCTTTCCCGACGCTCAAGGCCCAGACTCTGCCCGCCTATCTCATCGCAGGTGGCTCACCTCCCGCGTGTGCGGCGGTGCTTGAAACGGGTTCGGTCCCGGAATACGTATTTCAAACGACCGCAGATTGGATCTACGGCGAATGCGCGCTGGTAGGCCGCTCGCGGCCCATGCTGCTGCGACTGCTGGAGCAGCTCATGCGGCGCGGCGCCTCGCCGATTGCGCAGACAACTCTCGCGGAAGAGTCCGGCATGGCAAACAATACGGTCGCGCACGGCTACCTCGATTTGCTGAGCGATCTCTTGGTTCTTGGAGCCAGCGAGCCCTGGGATCCGGCTCGAAAGGTGCGGGTCTCACGAAAGGCCTCCAAGTATCCTTTCGTCAATCTTCTCGCTGCGAATACCTGGTCGACAAACCGTCACACGACACCTGCCTCGTTGGAAAGAGCCGCCAGCGAGGAAAAGGGTGTGTGGTGGGAATGGGCAGTGGCCTCGGAGTTATTCCGACGAGCCGCAAAAGAAGGCCATTCGTCGCCCTTGCAGTCGCTGTTCTGGCGTTCTGAAAAACACGAGATCGATTTCGTCCGCCAGGGCAGACCTTGGATCGAAGTGAAGGCCGGCCATGCTTCGCCATTCGAATTCGATTGGTTTATCAGAACCTTTTCCCGCGAGAAACTGCTGGTCGTCAGTTCGGATCGGTTCGACGGCAGCGCGGTTCGCGGAGTCACTCTCGAGGACTTTCTGCTGGATGAGTCGTTGTAGAGAGGGTCACGGAAAAAATGCCCGATCGACGCGCTACCGCGTAGTGGCGGGGCACTGCGCCCCAATCCATTGGCCCGTCCCGGAATATTTTCCGCTCATGGGTCCATTCGGACTGTTGGCCGTAACCTGGCCCGTCCCCTGTACATGTTCAGCGTCTACCGCTGTCAATTGCATCACAAACTGCAGCGTGCCCATGTTTCGCGCCGCCGCGCACTTCTCTCACCGTATCACCCAAACTCACCCGCGCTCTTCCATTCTGGAAGAATAGGATCTCGTCGGATCCTGGATGTCTGTGACTCTCTATTTTTCCGCCAGGCTCCAGGTCTTCCGTTCCGAAGACGAGGTGTGATGAACCACCATTGTGCGGATCGACCTTCAGAATGAAGAGCCCAGGCTGTCCCGTGAGGCCCTCCACTGGTCTCCAGACGCGCCGCTCGCCCTCGTTCTTTTCAAGGCTCAGTCGCGCCTCACCGCCGCTAGGGAAGTCCGCTATGAACGGGGAACGACGTCTTGGAGAACGGCGTGGCAATCGTGGTGGTGCCATCCTGATTGCAGGCGCCGCCCACCGCGTCGGCATCCGGTTCCGCGGAGGCGGGGCCGTCGGCCGATCCCCAGTAGTTGTCACTCGCTGCCAGCCGAAGCGCTTGCGGTGGCGGCGGAGCGCGGAGAAACCCCGGCGGCAGAAAGATTCCCATCAGCACGCCGCAGTGCGCACCCGGGCCGGGGCTGATACTGAAGTTCGGCACGGTCAGTGCGGGCCTGTTTCTATCATTGCCGATGAAGTTGTTGCCGGTGAACGGTGCGAACGTATTAGGCGTAAATTCGGGAATGGGGCCAAAATCATTGATGTCGTTCAGGTAGATCAGCACTCCGGGCCCCCCGTTCCCGATCGCCGAATTGGCATAGAACGCCGCCCCGCCAGGATTGAGCTCGAAGCCGATCTGCGAGTTCTTCACCGCCATGTTGTAGGTGATTTGACCCGGGTCGCTTGCGGAGAAGCCCACACCGCCGCCCATGGCCACGTTGGCGACCAGTTGGACATTAGTGGCGCTAGGATTGAACAAAGTTTCGGCGCCCGGGCCGACCGGCTGGACAACGAAACCGGTGCCCGCGCCGAGCGCGACATTATCCTTGACGATAATTGCCGGGTGGCCGCCGTTATTCACCCCGATCGAGAATCCGGTGCCGGTGCCGATCGCCTGGTTGTTGTCGATCAGGATACGCCCCGTGACGCGGCAATCCGCCCCCAGAGGAGAACCCGGAGGGGCGCAGGGCAGATTCCGGATGGGCTGCCCAAAATAGACGAATCCCTGCGTATCGCCGTTGTCGGTGTTTCCCGCAACCGAGACATCCTGCAGGACGGGGAAGAAGAGCGCGATCATCACCCCTGCCTGGCTGCTGCCGACGAGTGTAAAGCCTTCTCCCGCCGCGCCAAAGTCCACGCCGGGGCTGCTGATCAAGACCGTGGAGCCGTAAGGCGACCGGGGATCGTTCGCGATGACCGTGGTCGCCGCGCCCTGGGTGGAATAGATATGCAAGGGCTTGGTGATGCATACGACGCACCCGGCGTTCGGCGGTTGATTGTCGCCCCCCCCAGCGGGATCCGCGTGCTCATCGCCGGGGCCGGTGAAGTTGTCCGCATTGACATCCCCATAGAGGCCCGGGCCCACATAGATCGTATCGCCGCTCGCCGCGTTCTGCATCGCTTGACTGATCGAGCGGCAGGGAGATCGCGGCCCACACGTCGGGCTATCCGATCCGTAAGCGGCGACGTGCAGAACACCGGCAATGGCAGAAGCACCGATACCGAGCAAGCCAATCAACAATATTGCAGGCGACTTTAATGAATTTGTCATGGCGCGTCCCTCGCAGTTCTGGTTAATTGTTCCGGCCTAAGGAGTTCAGCCCTCTTGTGATGTACGCAGGTGACTTTGGATCTCGCAATCGTTGTAGGCACGCTTGAGCGTTTTCTTGAACTCCCCTCTACATCATTTACAAAGCAGCTACAACGTCTTCTATGCCACTTCAAGTGGTCCGAGTGTGACGCAAGTCACACTTTGGGGATTAGACCCCTCATCTTGATATGGCGCCCTCCGGCGATGACTAGATAAGAGCAGGGTGCCTGTCCTCGCTCAATAGTCATCGAGAATCATTCGAGCGCCTTTTTCGGCAATCATTGCGGTCGGGGTATTCGTATTGCCGGATGTAATGGTCGGCATGACGGACGCATCGACAACTCGAAGCCGGTCGATGCCGTGGACGCGCAGGCGCGCATCCACGACTGCTTCAGTATCCGTGGCAGGTCCCATCTTCGCGGTTCCCACCGGATGAAATATCGTGGTGCCGATGTCGCCGGCCGCGGCGGCGAGCGACTCGGTGTCGTCCCCTACGTTGGGGCCGGGTAGTAATTCCTCGGGGGCGAAGCCTTGGACGGCTGCCTGGGCCATGATGCGCCGCGTGCAGCGAATGGCGTCGGCCGCGACCGCGCGGTCCTCCGCGGTCGCCAGATAATTCGGTGCAATCATCGGCGCGGTCCGAGAATCTGCGGATCGGAGCCGCACGGTGCCGCGCGATGTGGGCCGCAGATTGCAAGCGCTCAAGGTGATGGCAGGATAGCTGTGCAAAGGGTCGCCGAACTTGTCGAGCGACAAGGGCTGCACATGAAACTCGATATTCGCCCGGCGCTGAGCCTTATCCGAGCGCATAAAAATGCCTAGTTGCGATGGGGCCATGGTGAGCGGCCCGCGCCGCCGGAGGAGATAGTCGATACCCATCCACGCGCGTCCGAGCACGGAGTGATAGGTTTCGTTCAGCGTCTTGACGTTACTAACCTTATAGATCGCGCGCTGCTGCAGGTGGTCCTGAAGATTCGAACCCACACCGCGCCGGTCGATCAGAGTCTTGATGCCCAGTGGGGCGAGCCATTCGTGTCTGCCGATGCCGGACAAGCTGAGGATCTGCGGCGAGCCGATCGCGCCGGCTGACAAGATGACCGTGCCGGCGGTGCGGACTTCGAATTTCTCGCCGTCGCGCAAAAAAACAACGCCGCATGCGCGGCCGTTTTCGATGATCAGGCGCTCGACGTGGACATGCATCTCGAGCTTCAAATTCCGGCGCGCGAGCGCGGGCTTCAAGAATCCAGTGGCCGCTGACCAGCGTCGACCCCGCTTCTGGTTGACGTGAAAATACGAGACGCCTTCGTTGTCGCCGCAATTGAAGTCATCGATGGCCGGTACGCCAAGCTGCACCGCGGCATCCCGCACCGCGTCGAGTACTTTCCAGGCGACGCGCGGCGCCTCCACACGAAATTCACCGCCGATTCCGTGGTGCTCGCTCATCCCCAGGAAATGATCCTCCACGCTTCTGAAAGCCGGCAACACGTCGGCCCATCCCCAGCCATCGAGGCCCAGCGCTCGCCAACCGTCATAGTCGGCCGCCTGACCTCGCATGCTGATCATGGCGTTGATGGCGGATGAACCTCCGATAACCTTGCCGCGTGGATAGGCGAGCGAGCGCCCGTTGAGCCCCGGTTCGCTCTCCGTTCGGAACATCCAGTCGCAGCGCGGATTCCCGATCGTGAAAAGATAGCCGGCCGGCACGTGGTACCAAATCCAGTCGTCGCGGCCGCCGGCCTCCAGCAGCAGAACCCGCCGTTTCGAGTCGGCCGACAAGCGGTTTGCCAGGATACATCCGGCGGTTCCCGCGCCGATGACGATGTAATCGTAGTCTCCAGCCAGCTGCTTCATGGTCTGGCCTGCGGCGACCTTCACGCCGATACGGGAAAGGTCGGCCAGCGATCAACGATGTTGCCGTCCTCGTATACCAGCAGATCTGCGAATTGCAGAAAGACCGCTTCGGATTGATTCGGTCTGAAGAACACGAAGTCATCCGGCTTCAGCAAGACAGAGACCGAACCGGTGAGTATCTCCTGGTTGCTCGAGCGTCCAAAAAGGGTGTTGAACTCCAAACCGGGCGGCGATTCCGGCGCAGCAAGCCAATGGCCGCCGTGAATGAAAAAGGCGCGCGCCGAGTTGGCGTCGAAGAATCGCATCAACCCCGACAGTGATTCCAATCCGGGAATACGCGTTTCCCCCACCGCCTTGATGACGGGTGTGGCAATGAAAGCCGCCGGAATATGCTCTGTGAGCGTTTGTGTATCGAAGTCGCGAGGTTTCACGAACGCCGATCCGACTGCAAGCTCGGTGGCCAGCGGATCACGCGCGTGCAGGGTGTAAGTCGGGCTTCCCGCGGTGTTGAAAGTCAGCTTGGACGTGTCGGGACCGGTTCGCGCGCGCACAACCTCGACCGACTCTCGATATCGCCGGATGACGGCATCGTAGGCTCTGGTGGGACTGGGCATTTTCGGGACGTGCGGGTCATATCCCATCAGTCCTGAAAACTCGAGGTTGGGTGATTGTTTGATCAGATCCAGCGCCGCCGCCAGGTCTTCGGTACTCTGAAATCCGCCGCGATGCAGCCCGACGTCGATCTCGGCGTTGACCCGCATGACCTGCGCACGCGAGCGCGCGATCTGTGCGTACTCGCGAATTCTCTGTGGCGTATCGACGAGCCACTGGGGCCGCAAGCCGGAAAAACCTTGCGCGGCCAGTTGATCGCAGACGGCGCCGACTTCTACCGCGGGCAACGGTTTGCCCAGCAGCATGTCCGACGTGGGCCGCACGCGTGCCATGTCCAGCACCATCGGTCCGTTGAACACCATGAAGAGATCGGCGCTCAATCCCTGAGCGATCTCCTCGATGAGACCGCGTGCGGGCAAGGATTTCACCACGATCCGGGTGGCAAGTTTCGAGCCCGCCAGCGTTTTCCGCAGAGCCTGCATGTTCGCATGCAAACGCGCCCGGTCGATTACCAGCACCGGCTTCGCGATACCAGCCTCGCGCAACGCCCGGGAGAGCGCCAGAAAGTAGGAATTGTGCCCGCCGCCGCGATCGCCCTTGCGAAGCGCGAAAACCGTTGCTGCCGCTGCGATTGCCGCGCCGCCCAAGACCACGCGCCGGCGGGTCAATCGATTTGGACGGGGTACCTTTGTGTCATCCATCGATTTTGCGTCATCCCTCGATGAGGAGTTCCCGTAAATAGGAATTGAGGAAGCGTCCGTGCGGATCAAGCGATTCACGCACCGTCATTGCGTCGCGCCAGCGCGGGTACAGCGCCTCGAGGTCGCGCGCTTTCAACGAATGCAGTTTACCCCAATGCGGGCGCCCGCCGTGCCGGCGCAAAATGGGTTCGACTTCGGCGAACAGCCGCTTGTAGTCATCCTTGTAATAACCGTGAACGGCGATGGATCCGCTATCCCGATCGTAAAACGGCGACAGCCAGGCATCATCCCTGGCAATCGACCGCAGTTCGAGCGGAAAGAAAACGTCGTGATGGTTCGCCTCGATGGCTGCGAGTACTTCGCGCATCGCGGCCATCTGTGTCTCGCGCGGCAAGTGAAACTCCATTTCGTTGAAACGCACCGGCCGCTCATTGGACAGCAGCTTCCAGCTGTCGTCGATGGCTTGTTCCTCGGGCACACCCGTCAAGGCGGACTGGGCGAGCCGGCGCCTCAAGGGTGGTATCCATCCGAACAGATCGCGCAGGCGCTTCAGACTCATGAGTGATGCAGTGTCCTGGTCGGGTCCGCGGGGAATGACCGCCGCATCGGTGGGGTCGGTGGCAATCACGGCGGACAGTCCGGTGAAGGGCAGGGCAAAAAACTCGACCTTGCGATGCGTGGCACAGAGGCTCGGCCACTCGGCAGCGGTCTTCTCGGTTGATTGGACAAACGTTCGCTTGCGCACGCGATGCACCGCATCGTTCTGCAAGGTGACCCGAGTCAGGATGCCGAAGGCCCCGAGGCCGACGCGCGCCGCCGAGAAAATCTCGGCATTCTGCCGGGCGCTGCACTCGATGATGTCGCCGGCGGCGGTGGCCAGCCGAAAACTGCGCACCGAACCATGCAGCGCTTGATAGCGCTCGCCCGTTCCGTGTGTTGCGGTTCCGAGCGCCCCGCCCAAGGACTGTTTGTTGATGTCGGGCAAGCTCAACATCTCCTGTCCAATGGCGGCAAGCGCAGGCCCCAGATCCCCAAGGCGCGTACCCGCCCACACCGATGCCGTGTCGGCCGCAGGGTCGTGGCTGACGATCCCGCTCATCTGATCGAGAGAGACGAGAGTTCCATCCGTCGGCACCAGAGATGTGAAGGAATGACCGGCGCCGACCGGTCGGATGGGGGCGGGCGTCTTGCGCAGCAGCTCGGCTAACTCATCTTCGGAGCCGGGGGAGGAACGCACGGCAGGATAACTGTTCGCAATGCCGGACCAGTTTCGCCACACGAGGTTTCCCTTGGCGTCGCGCAGCGGCGGGGAGGGCGGCTCCCGATCGAACCACCAAGCGCGCCCAAGCTCCGCACCGGCGATGGCGGCTGGCGCCCCTGCGGCGAGTCCGATGACGGTACGGCGTGAAACAGGCATGGGGCTGGAAATTCCTTAGTTCGACATGAAGGCAATCAATGCTTCGATGTCCGGCGTCGTGCAAGAGAAGCATTGTCCGCCCGGCGGCATCCCATTGAAACCGGTGAGTACGTTGCGCACCAGCTCTGACCGGCCTTTTTTCAATCGCGCACGCCACGCCCTTCGATCTCCGGTGAGGGGCGCGTTTGCCTGAGCATTGGCGTGGCAAGCCCGGCAGGAATGATCGTAGAGGCCGGCCAGGCGATCGTCCGCGGGCCGTAACGAAGGCGCGCGTGCCGCCGCCTGCGCCGCCTCCGCAGGCGAGGGCGCCGGATCGCCGCCGCATGCACCCAGCGCCCCGCAGAGGGCGAGACTCCATAGCAGCCGGCCGGCGCGGATCTGGTGTGTCACATCACCGCTTCTCTTGCCTCGGGATACGTAACATAGCCTTCCGCCCCCTGCGAATACCATGTTTTCTGATCGTCGGGATTGAGCGGCAGATTGTTTGCAAAACGATGCGGCAGGTCCGGATTCGCCAGAAATCTTCGCCCGAACGTGATCGCATCCGCTGCGCCCGTGGCGATGGCTGCCTGACCGCGCGCAAGATCGTAATCCGAATTGAGGACCAACGGTCCTTTGAAAGCCTGGCGGATGAGCGGCGCCACGGGCGGTCGATCCGTCTTGCCGAAGGTTCCGCTAGGACCGGGTTCCCGCAGTTCGAGAAATGCGATGCCGAGAGAATCGAGGACCGCGGCGGCAGCGGGAAACAGGGCCGCTTGATTGCTGTCGTCAACGCCCTGCGAGTCGCCGTTCGGCGATAAGCGCACGGCGGTGCGCTCCTTGCCGACGGTGTCCGCCAGCGCCTCGACGACCTCACGCAGCAAACGTACCCGGTTCTCGATCGGACCGCCGTAACCATCGGTCCGCTTGTTGCTGCCGTCGCGCAGGAATTGGTCAATGAGATAGCCATTGGCGCCATGCAGCTGCACCCCGTCGAAACCCGCGTTGATGGCGTTTCTCGCAGCGTTCACATAGTCGTCGATGAGGCGTGGTATTTCCTCGATGTCCAGCGGCCGCGCTTCGACATAGGGCTGCTTGCCATCGTATGTATGGGCTTTACCCGGCGCCGTGGTCGCGCTGGCGGACACCGGCTGAACGCCATGCAGGGAAGGATGCACGATCCGTCCCATGTGCCACAGCTGGGCGAACATGCGCCCGCCCGCCCGATGCACCGCGTGAGTCACCACCCTCCAGTGGTCCACATGCTCTTGACCCCACAGTCCCCCCGCATAGGGCCAGCCGCTGCCTTCGACGCTGATGCCGGTGGCTTCCGATATGATCAGCCCCGCGCTCGCGCGCTGTGAATAATACGTGGCCATGAGTTCGGTGGGAACGTGATCGCGGGTGCCGCGGCCGCGGGTCAACGGGGCCATCCATATCCGGTTGGGGCAGGTGAGACGGCCGATTTTGATTGGATCGAATAACGTGGTCATGAAATCCTCAGGGTATACGTGGTCCCACCATGCTAGCAGGGCTCGGTCCGAGGCTGCATACTTGGGTTGGGGAACGGGGTCACTTGGAAAGCCACCATGATGGCTGAACTCAGACCTTTTTTATTGGACGAATTCGGGGGGACTTGCATGTATATGCGCCGGAAGATTGTTCTGATCGGGTTGATGAGTCTCGCGCTGCGTGTTCACGGCGCCGATTCCGGAGCCCCGGGCCGATTTACGGTTGGCCGATACCTCGATCTTCAGTCCGCGAGTGCGCCGCATATCTCGCCCGACGGGTCACAAATTCTCTACACCCGAACCATGGTCAACAAGCTGGAGGATAAGTATCAGAGCGCGATATGGATCGTGAATGCCGACGGCTCGCATCACCGCTTCCTGGCCAAGGGCAGCGGACCGGTGTGGTCGAGTGATGGCAAGAGCTTTGCATTTCTGGCCGAGGGTGAGCCCAAGGGCATGCAGATCTTTGTCATGGAACTCGGAGTTTCGGGACCCCCCACACAGCTCACGCGGCTCGCCGACGAGCCCGCCAACCTACGTTGGTCTCCCGACGGCAAGTCGATAGGGTTCACCATGCGAGTTCCGGCGCCGGAAAAATGGTCGGTCGACCTGCCGGCGGCACCCGAGGGCGCCAAATGGGCAAACCCGCCGCGCTATACCGAGAGATTTCATACATTTCGAGACGGAGCCGGATTTGCGGAGCGTGGATGGCGGCATCTTTTTCTGATTGCGAGGGACGGCGGTACGCCGCGCGAGGTGACCAGCGGTGATTGGAGCGTGGGAGAAAATTCCTTCGAAGTCGCCACCACCGTCGTCTGGGATTTCACCCCCGATGGCCGCTCCGCCATCGTCGAAGGATTCAAGGAAGGAGACGCCGATCGCACGGATCGCGAAAGCTACCTCTACTCTGTGGATCTGGCTACCGGCGCCGCCACCCGTCTCACGAAAACCGCCGGCACATGGGTGCAGCCGGCGGTGGCGCCGGACGGCAAGACGATTGCCTATGTCGGATTCGAAAAAACCGATGCGAATCGCGTCATGGATCTGTGGACGATGTCCGCAGACGGAACCGGCGCCTCACTTCAATCCGCGGGTTTCGATCGTGAGCCTCAGAACCTTAAGTGGGCGCCGGATGGCAGCGCACTCTATTTCACGGCCGAGGATCGGGGCAGCGTTCACCTCTACCAATGGTCGAAGGGCAAGGGTGTTCGTCAGCTGACCAATGGTCCTGAGGTGCTGACCGACCCGACGATCGGTAAAGGCGCCATCGCTGCGATACGTTCGTCTTTCCGTTCGCCGAGCGACGTCGTGCTGATTGATTCGCGCCGGCCACAGACAGTGCAGCAACTCACGCATCTCAATGATGAACTGCTAAGGGGCGTCGCCCTCGCCAACGCCGAAGAGCTTTGGTACGACTCCAGCGGCGGTGCGCGCGTTCAAGGCTGGGTGGTCAAGCCGCCGGATTTTGATCCTAAGCGCCACTATCCGCTGCTGCTCGAGATCCACGGCGGTCCCTACGCCATGTACAACGTGCGATTCAGCCCGCAGTTTCAGAACTTCGCGGCCAACGGCTACGTGGTCATCTTCGTCAATCCCCGCGGATCGACGGGCTATGGCAGCGAGTTCGAAAAAGCCATTGCCAAGCATTACCCGGGTCCGGACTACGATGACCTGATTGCGGGCGTCGATGCGGTGGTGAAGCAGGGCATTGTCGACGAGTCTCGCATGTATGTATCCGGCTGCAGCGGCGGCGGCGTACTGTCGAGCTGGGTGATCACGCACACGAATCGCTTTGCGGCCGCGGCGGTGCGCTGCCCGGTGATCGATTGGATCAGTATGGCCGGTGAAACCGACATCCCGTTCTTCACCTACCGCTTCTTCAAGAAGCCATTTTGGGAGGACCCGACCGATTGGCTGGAGCAATCCTCGCTCATGCATGTCGGCAACGTCAAAACACCCACTCTGATCATGACCGGTGAACTGGACAGGCGCACGCCCATCCCTCAGAGCGAGGAGTTCTACCAGGCGCTCAAGTACCGCGGTGTCCCCGCCGCATTGCTGCGCTTCGATCAGGAATACCACGGCACCGGATCGAAACCGTCGAACTGGATGAGGACGCAGCTGTACATGATGGGCTGGTTCCAGCGCTACAGCGGCAATCCGCCGCTACCGGCGCCGCGATAGGCCGTGCCCATGCAGGCCATGAATTCGATGAGCCGGCGCGACATGCTCCATGGAATGGCGTGGTCCGGGTGGTCCAGCGTCAGCTTCGAAGGGTCGGTTGATCCGCTGATCAGCGATTAAGATAAGGAGCTCAATGAAACTACTGCGTTATGGACCGCCGAAGAGCGAAAAGCCAGGCCTTCTGGACAGCCAGGGCGTGATTCGCGACTTGTCGGCCCACATCCGGGATATTTCGCCCGAAACGGTGACCCCTGAGAGTTTGGCGCGCATTGCGGCCTTGGATAGCGATGCGCTGCCGCGAGTGGCGGGTACGCCGCGAATCGGCGTTCCGGTCAAAGGAATCGGCAAGTTCATCGCGATCGGCTTGAATTACGCCGATCATGCCCAGGAAGCCCATCTGCCGATTCCCACTGAGCCGCCCATGTTCACCAAGGCAATCAGTTGCCTGAGCGGTCCCAATGACGATGTGATGCTGCCCAAGGATTCACTGAAAAGCGATTGGGAAGTCGAGCTCGGCGTCATCATCGGTCGAACCGCACGGTACGTCAGTGAGGGCCAGGCACTTCAGTATGTCGCGGGCTACGTGGTGGCCAACGACGTCTCGGAACGCGCCTTTCAGATGGAGCGGGGCACGCAATGGGACAAGGGCAAGGGATGCGATACGTTCGGACCGGTGGGGCCGTGGTTGGTGACCGCCGACGAAGTCGGCGACGTGCAAAAGCTGGAACTCTTCTTGAATCTCAACGGCCAGCGCATGCAAACCGGCAGCACGCAAAGAATGATTTTCCCGGTGCGACATTTGATCGCCTATGTGAGTCAGTTCATGACCCTGTACCCGGGTGACTTGCTCATTACCGGTACACCGCCCGGCGTAGGACTGGGTCACAAACCGGCTCCGCTTTTTCTCAAGGCCGGCGACGTCATGCATTTGGGCATCGAGAAGCTTGGGGAACAAAAGCAAAAGGTGGTCGCCTGGCATGATCTGGGCGAAGAGGTGTTGCCATAGGCGAACCACAGCTATGGCGGCCCCAAACCCGTACTCATCGCCAAGGATATGTGTAATATTTGCAAAACGAACGGAGTCACTCGCGCCTTCCAGCATTAGAAAAGCGCGTCAACGAACGAAGGGAGTAGGGATTAGATGATAATTCGCGAGTGGCGCGGCCGCGCCAGGCAATCCGAAGCAGGGAAGTATCCAGAGTATTTTCGCAGGGAACTCATGCCGGAACTGCGCACCATTCAGGGCTTTCTAGGCGGATTCTTGAGTCAGCGGGCAAGCGGCGAGTATATGGAGTTCTTAGTCCTGACTCGCTGGGAATCATTGGATGCGATTCGCGCCTTCGCGGGCCCCGTGCCCGAAAATGCCGTCATCGATACGGGCGCCAGAGCCACTGTGGACGCGTATGACGACAAGGTTCGGCACTATGAGGTGCTGGAAGACATTTGGCCCAAGCAATCCTAGTGCCTTCGGCGCAGCGATTGTGATCGATCGGTGTAGCGCTTGCCCGGAAGGGTAAGCAGCCTCAGGGGAACGAAGAAACAGTTCTCTTGAGGCTGCCTCCCTGACGAATGCTCGAACCGATCAGCATCACGGTACCTACACTACCGGTGGTTCTGGGCTGTCTAGCGGTTCTGCGCCACCAGCTTCGATACCTCTGACCACTGCTCCGATGCGCGCGCGACGTTGCCCGCGACATCCTTCTTCCAGTTCTTGCGTGACTCGATATCACTGAACATGTAGAGCTTTCCATCGACCACGGCAAATACACGTGGGTGGGCGCCAACTTTGCGACCCTGCGACACGCCGTACGCGTCAAAGCCGCCGAACTGCGGGGCGTAGCGTTCCGGATCGCTCGCAAAAGTGCGCATATGCGCGCTGGTGATGAATTCGAACTTCGAGCCCTTGTATTCGTAGGTCAGCTCTTTGACGCCCGGAATCGGATCCGGCGCGGACGTAAAGAATGACAGTGCATCATAGCTATTCAGCGCAACGCCTTTTTCCTCGAAAAAATCGCCGGCCAGCGCATAAGTGGCGGTGAGGCTCAAGAGCGCAACGGAGGCAAAACGAAAAATTGATCGGTTAATCACGGTAGTCTCCAAGTGGCTTCGACAAAACCTTGCGATGAATCACTGACGCTCATCAGCGGCAGCACCGGCCATCGGACTTAAGCGGCTGATTCATCTACTGTGGAGGCACAGTAATGGGTGGTTTGAAACCGCGGTGGGGTGTGCGCCAGACCGCGGGTTACACGGCGCGAGCGGCAAGCGGGGGTCGCGAACGGTATGCCGCTACGCGGAATACTCAGACAGGCTCCCAGTGGGGTTCCGGCGTGAAAGCGATACCAGGGCGGGTTTTCCAGCCGCCGCCCGGCACATTGTAAAGCTTCAAGCGGGGGTCGCGTCTCTGAGTTCCACCCAGGTTGGTGCGTGATCGCTCGCCTTATCCCAGCCGCGCACTTCCCGATACACGCCTGCACCGACCAGGCGGCCGGCAATGGAGGGGCTAAGAAGCAAATGATCGATCCTAAGTCCGGCGTCGCGGCCGTAAGCGTTGCGAAAATAATCCCAGAACGTATATATCTGCTCGTCCGGATGAAGGGTACGCACCGAATCCACCCAACCGTGCTTGATGAGACGCGCAAACGCCTCACGGACCTCGATTCTGAACAAGGCGTCATCGACCCAGCGTTCGGGTTTGTAGACATCGACCTCGGTCGGGATGACGTTGTAGTCGCCGGCGAGTACCACCGGAGCCCCCGATAGAAGCAGCTCAGCGGCATGGGCCAGCAGACGATTGAGCCAGCGCAGTTTGTATTCAAATTTAGGGCCCGGCGCCGGATTGCCGTTGGGCAAATAGAGGCATCCGACGACGATGCCGCCGACCTGTGCCTCGATATATCGGCTATGGATGTCCTCAGGATCGCCGGGCAGCACTCGCCTGATCTCCTGCGGCTCGACATTCCTGCTCAAAATCGCCACGCCGTTCCAGCTTTTCTGCCCGTGCCAGACAACGCCGTAGCCGGCAGCCCGAATGGCAGCCTCGGGAAATTTGTCCTGCGGCGCCTTCAACTCCTGCAGGCACACCACATCGGGCGAACATTCTGAAAGCCAGCGCAGCAGATTGGGCAGCCGCGCGTTAATGCTGTTGACATTGTAGGTAACGATTCGCATCGCGAGAAAATATCACAGCACGGCACGCTGCACGAACCAGACGAGCGCCAGGCAGGCGATGGCCGAGGAACCCCACGGCATGATGCCGCGCCGATAAAATACGGTGGATCGCAGCAGGTAGGCCACCGGCATGACGGCGAGCACCACGGCCAACTGTCCGGCCTCGACGCCCAGATTGAATGCCACCAGCGATGCCAGCCGCGCGCCTTTCGGCAATCCCATCTCCGCCAACACCGAGGCGAAGCCGAAACCGTGCAGCAGTCCGAACGCGAACGCAATGCGCCAGCGTCCTTGCGTGACGCGCGGAAAAACGTTGTTGAGCGCAGCGACGATGATGGAAGCCGCAATGACCGACTCGGTCAGCCGGCTCGGCAGCCGTATCACATCGAATGCGGCCAATGACAAAGTAATCGAGTGGGCAAGCGTGAATGCGGTGACCACTTTGACGATGTTGCCGAAAGCCGGCGCCGCAAGCGGCACGGCCTCCCATCGGTTGTTTCGACGCAGCAGAACGGCAGGTAATAGCAGGGACAACAGGAAAAGCAGATGATCGATGCCGCGCCAAATGTGCCGGATCCCAGCGCGCAGATAGTCGATGAAGGCGGACCCGATCGATGCGTGGTCCAGGTCGAATTGCCGCGGCCCCGAGGCACCGCCCAACACGGCGGTCTGAACGGCGCCGTTCGTGAGCGTGAGCAGACCGCGGTGTGAAGGATCTTCGGCATCCAGCATCCGGTAGTCGATGGACAGACGCTTGATCTTGGCACCGCAATCGGCACTGATCGGCAGCCATAAGTAGCTGCCGTCGACGCGCTCGTTGACTTGAACGGAGCCGAACCCCATGCGACACGGTGCATCGTCGCCGTGCAGCCCAAGATGTCCCATGACGTAGTTCTGCAATGCCGTTTGGCTGGATCTAAGCTCTCCCCAGGTCACTTTGCCATCGCCGTCGTGATCGAGTCCGACCGCGAGCTCGCCATCGCGGATCGCGAGTTCCACGGCCCCTGATACTTCGCCGCCGACGACTTTGAGCGTAATGAAACCATTGCTGGCGATGTGCGCCTGGGCCAAGGGACCGGCAAGGACCATCAGCAGCAGGTACCAGCCATGGCGCAGCCCATTCATCGCGGCACCCGCACATCGTCCTGGGCCTGAGCGCGCGCGAAGCTGAGTGCCGGCCGCGCGGCTGCGATGTTGCCTGCGGCTTTGGCTGCAGCGACGAGAACCAACACATCGTCCGGCTCGCGCTGCATTGCCCAGTTCTCCAGCGCAGCCGCAAGGCTTGATTGCGGTTGATCCTCGACTTCAAGCAGAAACCGCGCTTGCTCGCGCCGATGCACGCCTTCACCGCGTTGCCTTTCGGCGGCGAATGCCGCCCGTAGGCGCGCGCTGCTGAGCTCAAGATCGGGATCGTGGAGCTGCTTTTGCGCGATCGCGATCCGCAGCAACAGCGGTTCGAAACCTTCCTGCCCCTTGAGCAGCGCGAGCGCATCGGCGGGGCGGCGCTGCCGCAACAGTAAATCCGCCAAGGCCGCGCGCACATAGAAATCCGCGGGGGCCAGATTCAGGTCCCGCTGAAACCATCGCTCGGCATCCTCATCCCGCCCGAGACGCACCGCCATTTCCCCAAGCTCAGAATAGAGCCAAGATTTTTCGGAGTTGAGCCAGCCCTGCGGCGAGACTTGCCTCAATACCGAGTAGGCGGATTCCAATTCGCCGCTCAGTCCGCGCAGGCTTTGCGTGCACAGCGCGCCCAGCCGTGCTTCGACCAAGCGGGAAAATTGCTCACAGGCGAGTCCCGCCTCCGCATAGCGGCCCAGCACCCGCAGCACCGTGGCGCGTATCAACAGCGCCTGCGGATCATTCGGGCGCGCCGCGATTGCACGATCGAGCGTCGCAAGCGAGGCCATGAATTCATGTCGACTTTGCTGCAGCGTGGCTTGCAGCACCAAGACATCCGGCGACGGAGGATCTTGCCTTACCCACGGCGCGAGGACGGCTTCGGCATAACCGAGAAAGCGCAGATCTCCGCTGATGCGGGATTGCTGAATATAGAATTGAGCCAAGGGAATCGCCACATCGACGCGTGCGCGCGCCAGCCGACGCGCCGACACGTCGGCGTAGCGGGTTCCGGCGGACAATTCCGCGAGCACCGTGTCCTCGCTCGCCGGCACATAGGGTTCCGCGTGCCCGAGGGAGCAGCATGCCACGCTCAGCAGCGGCACAGCCAAACAGGCAAAGAGCCTGCCGCGCCAACCGCGAGACAGGCCCTTGCGTTTACTCATGTGGCATCCACACTGACCGGCGCGCTGGTCTCATCGCCAACCGGGGTCACTGCAATTGCCGCATTGTCCACTTCAAATGGATCCGCCGTCTCGGAGGTCTGCGTCCTCACGATGGCCAGTACTGCCGCGGTATCCAGGTCCTTCGTCATCGACGGCGGTGGCGGAGGCATCATGGTCGGGGGAGCGCCGTGATGGTCTCCCCCACAACCCGCCAGCAAGCTGCAGCTCAAGACCGCCGCGCCGATCAAAAAAACAAATTTCGCTTTCATGGAATTAGACCTCAAAAGTTCGGTGAGCCGGGCATCGGCGTATTCAAGTACGGGAAGGCCGTCAGGAAGTTCGCCGGATTGGCTTGCACGCCATCAGTAAACCCCAGTTGCCGCGACGCATCCGAGGCAGGATCCGGGTCCGTGGAGCTGCCGTCATACGGCTTCAAGAGCACGCCCATCGCGACGCGCAGCGTGATATCCACCACGTCGTCGATGGGTCGGCGGCCGTTGGGGTAGCCGGCCAAATCACCGGCGAGCACGCCCAGATCCTTCTGCGCGGCATACGGGGTCACGGGCGTGCCGGTGTTCAAGCGCAGCTCTTCCGATGGTGCCTGTACCTTCGCCGGCTGATTCAAACCGGCAATACCGGTGAGAAATACCGCTTCGAGGTCGGTTCGCGGATACACATTCGGAGCGCGCACGCCCGCGCTGCCAAACAGCGCCTGTATCAATACCGGTAAGGATGGATTGGTCACGTAGTCGGCAAACTCGGCGTCTTGAACAGGCGTGGTCGTGTTCCACCGGTCCTTGTCCGGCAATCCGATCACCAGTTCGTTCACCAGTGGCATGCCCAGGCGCGAGACCTGACTCCACGATCCGCCTGCCAGCTCAGGACCGGTCGGCGATGCGATGGCACCCACGCTGGCAACGCTCTTCGCGCTCTGCGGCGTTGGGTTCAGGACCGAAGCCTGCCGCAGGCTCGCCGTGGTGTATCCGCCGATCACCGGATCGGATCCGTTCGTGAGGCAGGAAGCGAGGACCTCCAGCTCGAGCGAAGTCACATTGAAGCCTGCCAGAGAATTGGTGGCGAAGTTGCGCGTGCTCATGCCGGCAGGAACCAACTGTTCGGCTGGATAGTGATAGTTGACCAGGTCGAAGGTGCCGCCCAAATCGAGAAAAAAAGGATCTTGGCGTTGGCCGACGAATACCTTGCCTTCCCCGCATCCTTGAATCAATACCGGGTAGACGAATGTGGCGGCATAGGCCGCGTAGTTCGGTATCGACTTGTTGCCGATGTTATCCAGCGGCTTGGCAAACGTCGCGCTGCCGGTGGTGAGGTTCGTAATGGCACTCGTAGTTCCGGTGCGCCGATCACCTCTGACCAAGGTCACGGTGTAGCTTTGCGAGACGTTTTGGGTCCCCGTGCTACCGGCGCTCACCGGACCGATGTTGGTCAATGGCACCGGCACCATCTTTGTACCCACCGGAACAGCGAGACCTTGGGTCGTGGTGGTAAAGCGGAACTGAAAGGTCAAATTCGCCTTGCCCGAACCGGTATTGTCGATCGAAATCTCGTAAAGGGCGTTGTCGTCGAGATTGAAATAGTTCGGTCCGCCCTGAGGATCTTGCAGCGGCACATAGTTGGCCACCAGCGTCACGTATCCCGCCCGGCCTTGTTCGTAACTGTTGAACATGTAGAAATCGGTGCCATCCACGCTGGGACGCGTGCTGATGAACGGCGCTTCCCGATGGCTTGATGCCAATGCGCCGCCGGCCACGGAGGCGGCAAGCACCCCTACCAATAGTTGTCGGTGTTTGATCTTGCTCATCGAGAAGACTCCTTTGGACGTGTTATTTGAGTGGGGCTGCCCATGATTTCGAGACTCTCGATGCATCGGATGCGCCTCGCAAAAGAAATTTCTCCCGCACAGCCGGTTCGCCTGCATCCGGCGACGGCCCGCGGACGAAGACAGGGGGTATAGATCGGAAGCACCGGGCGGGCGGATGAATCATCTAAGGCGAACGGTGGCAGCCCTTCTTCTCGTATCGATGTCGGCCCATTCCGCGGCAGCCCGAGATGCGGCAGAACTGCCTCTCGACACCATTACCGTGGTGGCGAGCGGTGTGAGCAATATGGTCGCGGCATCCGCGGGCGATATCAGCCGACTGGAAATCGCCGCCCAGCCGCTGCTGCGGCCCGCGGCAATACTCGAAAACATTCCCGGCCTGATCGTCACGCAGCATTCGGGTGAAGGGAAGGCGAATCAGTACTTTCTTCGCGCATTCAATTTGGACCACGGCACCGATTTGGCACTTGAGGTTGACGACATGCCGGTCAACATGCCCTCGCATGCTCACGGTCAGGGTTATGCCGATCTGAATTTTGTGATACCCGAACTGGCCGGCGACCTTCACTATAAAAAGGGTCCTTACTACGCCGACGAGGGTGACTTTGCGACCGCAGGTACTGCCAGAATCGGGCTCGTCAATGATGTGGACACGAGCGCATTATTGGGCTACGGCGCGGATGGCTATAGGCGTACATTATTGACTGCCTCCACTTCCCTTGTCGGCGGTACGTTGATCGGTGGGGGCGAGATTTATCACAATGACGGGCCGTTCGATGTGCCCGATGATTACCACCGGCTGAACGGCATCCTTCGGTATTTTCGAGGCGATACGCAAGACTATTACACGCTCACCGCGATGGGCTATTCGGGCAAGTGGAATTCCACCGATCAGGTGCCGCAGCGTGCCGTCGACGAGGGCTTGATCGACCGGTTCGGCAGCCTCAATCCCACTGACGGAGGCACATCGAGCCGCTTCAGTCTTTCCTTTGATCGCGTCAGGCGAACGAGTGACGATCAGTTGCAGCTTTCGGGCTATGTCATTCGCTACAAGCTCGACCTGTGGTCAACTTTTACCGGCTACCTAAGAGATCCGGTGAAGGGCGATCAAGTGCTGCAGCATGATGATCGTGTGGTATACGGACTCAAGGCATCGAAATCCTGGTTCGGCAATCTCTTCGGCTTGCCGATGACGAATCTGATCGGTCTGCAAACCCGCCTCGACGACATTCGCGACGTCGGAATTTTCCCGACTTTCGAGCGCCAGGTCATAGGAACGACGCAGAATGCGCGTGTTTTGGAATCAAATGGCGCGCTCTACGCGGAAAGCAGCATTCGCTGGCGTTCTTTTTTGCAAACCACGGTCGGGCTGCGAGAGGATCGGTTCGATTTCGATGTGAAGGATAAAATGCTCAATGGCGATCGAAGCTGTAACGTCGCCGGCGACCCGTTAGGCTGCGTCACGGGCAGAAAAGGCGCGTCCATATTCAGTCCGAAATTCGGCGTCGTGATGGGACCCTGGGCCAAGACCACCTATTTCCTCAATGTCGGAGACGGTTATCACAGCAACGATGCTCGCGGCGTAACGCGCAGCGGCGAGAATCCAGGTCAAACTCCGGTGACGCCGCTCACCCGCGCGCGAAGTGTGGAGGTCGGTGTGACAACCCGGGTCGTGCCGAATCTGGACACCAGACTCGATATCTTTCAATTGAAATTAAGGTCCGAACTCGTTTTCGACGGCGATGCCGGCGTGACCGCGCCCAGCGGCGCCACGACACGCAGAGGCGTCGAGTGGGGAAATACGTATCACGTCAACAGCTGGCTTGTCGCGGAATTCAATGCCGCCTACACCCAGGCGCGTTTTGACAGCAATGCACCCGCCGATGATCTGGGTTGCGGCGCCGCCACCCTTGCTCACCCCTGTTCGCAGCCCGTCGCCATCGTAGGCCGTTATGTTCCGAACAGCCCTACCAATGTCATCGACGCCGGTCTGACGGCGCAGCGCGATTCAGGGTGGTTCGGCGCATTGCGGGCCAGGCATTTTGGCGAGTCGCCATTGGTGGAGGACAACAGCGCTCGATCCCCTTCTTATACGACGGTAGATGCCCAAGTCGGTTTCAAAGCGGGCAATCATTGGCTGGCCGCACTCGACATCTTCAACATCGCAAACGTGAAATGGAATGATATCGAGTACTACTACGTGACGCGTTTGAAGAATGAGGCGTCGCCGCTGCCGGACTACGTCGTGCATCCCGGTGTACCGCGCACCCTGCGCGCGCGCTTCCAGTATCAGTTTTAGGGCATTCGTTCTAATCCGGCGGCAATCGGGTGCGACTGTCGTTGACTGGCGACGTGCGCGTTCCCGCATGTAGGACGTGCGCGCTTCCCGCATGTAGGACGTAGTCCAAACCCGCAACTGTTACGTGAGAAAAAATCCGCGCAGCCGATGACAGTTTTGCCTTCAAATTGTCGCTTTTATCTGGTATCCCACCTGGCGGACGAATTCCGGCCACGTGGCGGAAGGGGAGATGTCCAGTATGACAAGAAAAGTACGCAAGACAATTATCTCGGCCCCCATCTGGCGTAAAGCCGCGCAATCCGCTCTGGAGCGGCGCGTGCTGGACATGATAGAGGCCGGCAGTGCCTACAACATCAGCGATTTGGCCGCTCAACTTCATTTGAGCCCATCGCATCTGCAGCGCTTATTCAAGCGCGAAACCGGATTGCGCATGGGCGAATGGCTGATCGCACTCAGGCTGCAAAAAGCAGCTTACCTGCTGGCGAACAGCTACTTGAGCGTGAAGGAAATCGCGCGCTCGGTGGGATACGAGCATGTGTCGAGTTTTATCCGCGCCTTTGAACGCAGATATGTACTGCCCCCGACACGCTTCCGCGAACGTGCCGGTGCAGCGGATGCAGACACGGGTGGGAGCGCCGCCTGAGCTCGCTGCAATCTGCGAGTCGGCGATGACGTCCGAATGTAATGCGGGCTCCAACGCTTCACCGAAAAACGCTTCGCCGAAAAACACACACAAAGCATAAATTGCTAATAATGAGTGCGATTAGCTAATCCTTTAGGGGTGCACTTCAATTTCTTAAGGGGTAGCGTCGCTGGCGAAAATTTGATGTCGCGCAGTGAAGCATGCGCGCTCGTCCACTGCATCTTGGGAGAGGGGTCACCGCTAAGTTCAGGAACTTCCAAATCGAAGGGAGACGAATCCATGTATCACAATGTATTCGGCGAGAAGGTCTCCAAGCGCCGTTTCAAGCAAATGTGCGCTGCGGCCAAGAACCGGCGAGAATTGATCGCTGCCGGCGTCACCAGCCGGCGCGAATTGTTCAAGATGGGATTGCTCACTGCCGGTGGCCTGCTCGTCGCGAAACACGGATTGAGCGCGCGCGCTTACGCGCAGTCGGTAACGACGAATAATCCTCCGAGCAGTGGCGGCAAGAATTTAAGTCCCGGTACCAATCAGAATTGCGTACCCGGCAATCAGACGGCAAGTCCGCCGACCAGGCCATTCATCGTACCGCTTACCGTCCCGCCGGTGGCGCGCCAGGTTCCATCGCTGACGCCGACCCCGACGCTGAACCCCAATCTTCGCGCTGGGGAGGTTCGCGCCGCCGCGTTCCAGGCACCGGGCATCGATCCGAACCGATTCCCGGTCGTGCCAAAAACGTTGTATCAGTTCAATCAGAGACAATTCACCACCAGTCAACATCCCGATTTAGGCCCGCAGACTATCTGGGGATTCGACGACGGCACGGGACCGCGCAGCCCAGGGCCTACCTATCAGGCGTTCTATGGCAAGCCGCAGATCACGCGCAACATCAATTCCCTGCCGTCGATCACCGAGGTGAACAACACCGGCTTCGGCATGGCGTCCGTGAGCACGCATCTTCACAACGCACATAATCCGTCGGAGAGTGACGGCAACCCGTGCGACTTTTATACATCCGGGCGTTTCTGCGATCAGTACTACCCCAACGTGTTGGCGGGATTCAACTCGACCAACGAACCCAACGGCGACATCAATGAGGCGCTGAGTACGCTGTGGTATCACGATCACCGCGTGGATTTCACATCCCAGAATACCTACAAGGGGCTGGTCGGGTTCTACTGCCTGTTCAATCAATTTGACACGGGCAATGAGGAGACCGGGTTCCATCTGCCCAGCTTCCCGCAGTTCGACATCCCACTGCTGTTTTCCGACAAGGTCTACGATCCCAGCACCGGGGACTTGGTGTTTGATCTATTCAACCTCGACGGTATTTTGGGTGACAAATTCCTGGTCAATGGCACCATCCAGCCGTTCTTTGAAGTCTCTCCACGGCGTTATCGTTTCCGGCTGTTGGACGTGGGTCCGTCGCGCTTCTACGAATTTTTCCTGACGGGCGGCGTGGCCGCGGGAAGCCCGACGACTCTGCCGTTCTACCTGATCGCGACCGACGGCAATCTGATACCGGCTCCGGTGCAGGTCACCAGTGTTCGCGTAGGTCCGGCGGAACGCGTCGAGGTCATCATCGACTTCACCAATTTAGCCGGTCAGACCGTATACCTCGAGAACCGCCTGAACCAGATCAACGGTCAGGGACCCGCGGCCGTCGACAGTCAAGTAGCCGCGCAAAACAGTACCACCACTGAATGCAGCCTGGTGCTCAACAACAATCAGCCCGCGATCAAGGCCGCCGGCGCCGGCGATCTCGTATTGCAGTTCCGGGTGACCGGCCCCAAGGTTGCCGACAACAGTGTGAATCCGGCGTCAAAGCCGGCTTTCTATTCATTGCCGAGCACCGCCGCGACGCCAAGGATCGTGCGCACCTTCAAGTTCGACCGCTTGAATGGCCAGTGGTCCATCAACGGGCAGTTCATGGACTGCAACACCTTTCGCTTCGCGGTACAGCAGAACAGCGTGGAGCAATGGCTATTGACCAACCTGACGGGCGATTGGACGCATCCGGTGCATATCCATCTCGAGGAGCATCAGATCCTCACGCGCAACCGCGTTGCGCCGACCGTACCGGCCGACATGGGGCGCAAGGACGTGACTCAACTTCATCCGAACGAACGCGTGCAGCTCTTCTTCCGTTTCCGCGATTGGTTGGGCAAGTACCCGATGCACTGTCACAACGTCGTGCATGAGGATCACGCCATGATGGCGCTCTGGCATGTGGTGGCTGAGGGCGACGATGTAAACGTGCCTTAAGGAGATGAGCCATGAAAGAACTATCAAGAAGAGACATGTTGGGAATGCTGGGAATGGCGCCCCTGGCCGTCGGCGGTGTGGTCGCCGCGACCGCGGTGACGGCCGACGCGCGAGCGGTGACCGGCGCGCAGACGCTGTCGGCCAAGGCACGCCGGCGCATCCAGGAACAGCATCTTCCCAACATCCCCCTGGTCACCCATGAGGGCAAGCGGGTGCGGTTCTACGATGATTTGGTCAAGAACAAAAACGTCAGCATGAATTTCTTCTATACGAATTGCGACGAGATTTGCCCTCTGGTCATGGCCAACCTTGCGAAAGTGCAGCGCCTGCTCGGCAAGCAGGTGGGCCGCGACTTGTTCATGTACTCCTTCACGCTCAAGCCGATGGAAGACAGCGTTGACGATATCCGGGAGCACCGAAGGGCGCTTGGCGCAAAGCCGGGTTGGACATTTTTGACCGGCAAGCCGGAGGACATCGAGGCCATTCGCGCTGCCATCGGATTCAAGTACCCGGATCCGGTCATCGACGGCGACAAAACGCAGCACATCGGCAACATCCGCTACGGCAATGAACCGCTGATGTTGTGGTCGGCTTGCCCCGGGATGGCCAGCGCCGATTGGATTGCCGAAACGCTGCAATGGATGATCCGCCCACAAGTCGATCGAATCCAGAAATCCTAAAGCTACCAGGTTCCGGGAAATGGCCATTGGAGAAAGGAATCAAGTAATGAAAACCATACACGAACAGACTTCACTGGTTGTTGTCGCCGTCATAGCGATGATGGGGCTCGTTTTCTTGGCGGTTCCCAATCTGTCGGCGGCCCAGGTCACGGGTGTGGCGGCCTTCAATCCGCCACCCTGTG
>Ga0210406_10000766_pt1 | contig 42314 bp, 41 predicted proteins | sample IncBWC30MmetaG_FD_155454 | JGI IMG/M metagenome (GOLD analysis project Ga0210406, IMG submission 155454) | Forest soil microbial communities from Barre Woods Harvard Forest LTER site, Petersham, Massachusetts, United States - Inc-BW-C-30-M | ecosystem: Environmental > Terrestrial > Soil >...
GATGCGCACGATGTCGACGAGCCGGGTCAGTCGCTTGAATCGCCTGACCCACCAATCGAAGCCCTCGTGCTCGAGATGCCTCCAGTCGTACACCGGGTTCCCCCACAGCTGTCCGGTCTTGCTGAAGTAGTCGGGCGGCACGCCGGCCATCAACCGCGGCTCGCGGGTCTTCGCGTCCAGCGCGAAATTGTGCGGATTCGCCCACACGTCGGCGCTATTGAAGGCCATGTAGAAAGGGATGTCTCCGACGACCCGGATTCCTTTGTCATGCGCGTAGTCTCTCAGCCGCGACCACTGCCGGTAGAAGACGAACTGGCAGAATTGGTGGAAGCGCGCGAGGTCGCCGAGTTCGCGGCGAGCCCGTTCCAGAGCCCCTGACTCGCGCCGGGCGAGATCCTCGGGCCACTGGTTCCAGGCCTTGTCCGGATAGGTGTCCTTGAGCGCCATGAACAGCGCGTAATCATCCAACCAGTCAACCACTCCCGCGCAAAAGGTCTCGTAGTCAGCTCGCAGGTGAGAGGTCCTCTCGAATTCTTGCCAGAGTTGTTTGAGCGCGGGTAACTTCGACGCTCGTACCTGGCGCTGATCGACGGGTCGCGATGCGGGCATTTTTTCTGGCGGCGCCGGCGCGCTGAAACCCTCGTCCATCAACGCCTCCACGCTGATCAACAAGGGATTTCCTGCGCTCGCGGAGAACGACGAATAGGGAGAACCGTCGTCTCCGGTCGGCCCCAAGGGAAGGACCTGCCAGAGCTGTTGGAGCGTATCAGCGAGGAAATCGATGAACGCATACGCTTGGCGCCCCAGGTCGCCGATGCCCCAAGGTCCCGGAAACGAAGAGGGATGGAGCAACACACCGCTTCGCCGTGCGATCTTGGACCTCATCTCATTCTCCTAAGCCAGCGTTCAGGTTCGGCAATCAGAATATATGCGAAAGCGAAAGGCGGTTAGGCCACCTCACAGCACACCTTTAGCGTGCTCTTGACTGTCGTGAGCGTCTCGAACTGCTCTCGTCGGACTGGCCACTGGCACCGACAATATAGTCTCGTTACGCACGGGGCGACAAGTCAGCTACGTGAGTTGTGCAGAACGGCTCCCGAGTGAGGGTTTGAGTGGTGAGGTCAGAAAGGTCTTTAGGGTAGCTGGTTGCAGCTCGCGATGATGCATCGGACGACTGAGGAAGGGGACCCCGTTCAGGAACTTAAACTCAAGCCAGCGTGCTATGTAGTCCATCAGGGACTTGGCAAAGCCGATTTTGGGGTTTTCCGGACCAACCGCTGGGCTCAAAGCGGATGTGGCTGAGTTTCCCGCAAAGAACCCTGAGAGGAACGCCATGCTGCAGCGCAAGCGAAATCACGGTCGCGAACGCATCCATAAGTCCGGAAACGGTCGAGCCCTCTTTCGCCATCCGCACGAGGATCTCGCCCCGGCGCGACCGCTCGAGAAGTCCGCACAAGAACACGTGTCGCCACCAAGCCACATCATGGCTCTTTCCCGGATTGACGGGCAAGCAGTCGAGGGATTCGCAGACTTTGTTGCATTCCCGCCCAGACACCCGCTGGAATGCACCGAGGGGTGGCCTTGATCAGGGAGTCGACGACCGCCCGTTCGCTGGGGGATCCACGCGGGCGGGATTTGTTCAACTGACCAATCACATTTGTAGCGGAGTTCAGTGGGGCTTGGCATTCTTGGCTGACCCGGTTCCGTTGGTTCGATACTTCGCTTCAATTTGGGCTTGACAGGAACCACCGAAGCTGCCATAAGTTTGGGCCTCAAAGTATCTAACCCGTTTCAGGGTGCGTTTTTAGCGAGCTTGTGAGTGGCCCTTGGCAAGGAGGGATTACACCCGGGGAGATTGATTCGGGGCATAGCGCTCTAAAACCGCTGATTTAAAGATGATCTAAACCGACTTGAAGAGGGTGTTCTTATGACTGAGAGAGTTGCAGGATCAATGGCAGACACCTGCGTGCGTTTGTTCGGAAGGGGCGAAGCGTTCGACTCCGAAGGCTTCATCGGATTCTTCACCGACAATCCGATGTATCAATTTGGCAATGGTGAACCTTGTCTAACCAAAGCCGCAATAAAAGCTTCGGTGGATTCCTTCTTTGGAGGGGTTGCCGCGCTTTACCACGACTTGCGCAATGTCTGGGAAGTAGGCGAGTGCGTCTTCGTGGAAATGGATGTGGTCTACTGGCGCAAAGATGGAACCAGCATCAAGTTGCCTTGCGCCGACATCTTCCGCTTTGAAGGCGACAAGATTCTGGAACTGCGCATTTTCATGGACGCCAATCCCATTTTTGCCCCTACGATGGCCGTGGGTGAGAAGGCTTCTGTGATGACGCTCAGCGAGGGGAAACAAGTGAGGGGAGGCGGTGCGCTAAGGAAGTATTTTGCCCAGCATAAAGAAGGTATTGCCCGTGTGGCCGCCGGTTTCATTCCCAAGTGGCATATAGCTGGCCCTAAGTGGCCGATTCGACCGATGACCGACATCCTCAAGGATTTTCAGGGCGCCATTGCTTCTGGAAACTCGAACGCAGCGAAGTCTCATCTCACCGAAAACGCGATGATGAGAGTCGGCAACCGAAAGGAGGTAGTCGGGGCGCAAGCTGTTATCGATACTCTTCAGACTCTGTTTGCGCACGAACTAAGACCGACTGGGGCGGTTTTTACTAGTGTCTGGGAAACGGACCCGAAGACTCTCGTCGTGGAGATGACGGTCCAGGCTACTCGCCCTTCCAAAGGTAGTTCGGTTGAATACCCTTGCGTTGAAACGTACCGGTTTGAGGGCGACAAGATCAGGGAATGGCGCGTTTACCCACTTGTGGGAACGTTGTTGGCACCGGAATCCTTTGCAGTTCGGGCTTGAGGCAACTGCCGGAAAGGGGACACAGAACAATGTCAAGCAAGATACAGTTCATTAAGGATATGGAGGCTGCAGCGTTTTCCGGGAATTGGGAAAAATTCAAGACGTTCTTTACCAACGACATGTACTATTTCGTCGGTAACAAGACCGAGCTGCACTCACTGCAAGAAATTGTGGACTATCTGATTCAGTTTCGTGGCAAAGAACTGGAGATTTACAACCTGGAGTTCCTGCTGGCTTACGAGGAGGAAAACACGGTAGTCACGGAGTTGAGTGTGAAAGCTGTGCGGTTGGCCGACAAAAAACACATCGTGTTCCCTACTGTGGATATCTATCGGTTCAAGGACGGTAGGATACATGACTGGCGCGTGTACGCAATTGAGCCGACTCACGTAGGGGATAAGAGTGTTCTGACCGGGGTGCCGAAATCAGCCTGAAAGGACTTACCCAATGTCTACACCAAGCTTCAAGCCAGTTTCCGCTCTGGTGGTCGCACCGCGGGAAGGGCGCACCCCAAATCCGCTCAACATTGGCGGGCAGGAAGTCTTTATCAAGGTGGCAGGCGCGGACACGAACGATGGATTGTGCTGCATGTTCCATACGGTTCCACCGATGACCGGCCCGCCACTCCATCAGCATCAGCGTGAGGACGAGATGTTCTACGTTATCGAGGGAGAGGTTACGTTTCAAGTCGACGGAAACCGCACGCTCGCGAAGCCGGGTACGATCCTATTCGCTCCACGTTTGAGCGTGCACGCGTTTCAAAACTTCACCCAAACTGTGGCTCGGCTGCTGATTACGCTCACTCCCGGAGGCCTGGATAGGATGTTCGTCGAGGCATCGTCCCTCACGGGGGAAAACGTAGCCGCCCAGTTTGCACCGATAGGCGCGAGGTACGGTCTTTCCCTTATGGGTCCGCCCTTGAGATGATTCAACCAGGGCGCTCCGATTCTTGTCGCGAGCGCCTCCGCAACAGTATTGCACTCCATCGCGAGCCGGCACTGCGGCCGATGAGGTTCGAGGAGTGCTTGTTAGCTGGGCGCTGTGATCTCATATGCCAACCAAATTACAAGCAGTCCAGAAGATGGAGTCTGCGGCCTTTTCAGGGAACTGGGACAAATTCAAGAGTTATCTTGCCGAAGACGTGTACTACAGGGTTGGCAACACCGCGGAGATGAGGGGATCACAAGCCGTCGTGCAATATATGATTAAGTTGCTTTCCACCGGACTCGCCATCAAGGATCTGCAGACCAAGTCGGCTTGGGAGACCGACGACGCGGTCATTCTTGAGGCCGACATGGCAGGTCTGCGCCTGCGCGATGAGCAGGAGGTCACATACCCTTGTCTCGACATATATCGATTCAGCAGTGGCAAGATTAGCGACTGGCGAGTCTACGCCATTGAACCGACTTTCGTTTACTAGCGGGCTGGCGAAATAAAAGGCCGAAAAAGGGCGGGTTTCAAGCCCCGCCCGACAAGTGCTTCAAACAGAGGAGGCTCCCTTATGGGACGCGTAGATCTTTTTACAACCGTTCACAAGGCGATCCGGGCTCTCATTTACGATCTGAGTATGATGCTTCAAACGGCCGATTTCACCGATGAACGAACCCGAAACGCATGTCTCGCGGCGTTGGAGCATTTCCTCGAGTTGCTTCACGAGCATGCCGGGTATGAAGATAGAACCGTGTTTGCGGCAACGCACAAATTTGAGCCCGAAATCATAGACAAGCTGGAAGAGGAGCACCAGCAAATCGCTGCTCACCTCGATCAGGTGCACAAAAGTATCGCTAAAGTAGAGTCTGCTACGACGGACCAGGAACGGATCGAGGCAGGCGCCGCGCTTAATCGGAGCGCCAATAAGTTTATTGCTTTCTATTTAGGTCATTTGGCGCACGAAGAAGATACGGTTTTGCCGGCTACCTTTAAGCACTTCGGTGACCAGGAGCTTATGGGGATGCGCGCGGAAGTCCAGAGGACCACGACGCCCGCCCGGTTTGCAGAGTGGATGAGATGGATGTTCCCGTCGGTGAACATCAACGAGTTAACCGATTATTTTCGGACGCTCAAGGCTCATGCCCCACCGGCATTCTACGACGCAATGAGTCAAGTGGCGCATATGTCCCTGGGCGAGCTTCGGTGGCGCGATCTTCAAAACCGCTCGGGTCTCAGCGATTCGGCGTCGCTCACTCAAAAGGTGTAATTGAAGAAAGTCATGAACAGCGACGTCCGTTTGTCCGGAGGGGTTTCCTTCAAGAACTGCCCTACATTGACGAAGTGCGCGTATGCGACTATCCAGGTGAGGTGCCTGTCAACAGCGATCATGGCCGCGCTGCCCACCTGGCTCCCGATGAAGTGGGCTGTGCTGAGATTGCCCGGTTTCTCGATGAAGCCTGTTATCCCGCTATCGATGGGAACAGTGAGTAGGGCGGGAGTATAGATGGCATCGTGAATATTCTGCCGCCAGAAAAAACTCCACTCATTTAGCCAATAGATACGCCTGGTCAGCCCCATACGGAACGTGGGTGTTACTAAATAGCCGTTGCTCGGCCCAATGAGTCCCATCTTACCGGAATAGGTAGTGTCGGGAAACAACGGGTGGAAAGTGCCTAAGTTACCGTGTCCGCTGTCGCCACTGGTAAAACTGGAACTCAATCCGATGCGAGGATAGTGGCGGGATTTTTGAAAAGTGAATCCGTTGTCGGTGGTCACGGCCCAGGCGCGAATGCCTACGCTTGGACCTTGGACCGGCGTAAATGTCCCTAGCTGCACCAGCGTTTCATAGTTGTAGTCCCAGCCCTTTTGCGTACCTCCTATCAGCGCGGCGATGGTGTGCCTCTGATCGCGTCCCAGGCCTCGCTGCCAAAGTTGTTGCTTGGTGTCGAGCCCCGCGTAGAAGACCGCGATCTGCCCTTGTTTGGTAATGGGATTGGGGGCGAAAAAGCCGCCTCCCCAGGATGTCCTGCCGTGCTCGGGCACGTCGTCGAAAGCTCCGGTTTTGAGGAGCACAGGTTTCGTTGCCTGCCCGAACCAAGTCCATGAGCCCCTGCCGACGGTTAAGGTCACGCCATCGAAGTTGCGGCGAGCATTGAAGTAATCGCTCGTTGAAACAAAATGATCGGCAGCTTCGAACGGCGCTGAGACGTGGGTGCCGAGTGCGATCTCTTGCCGGCCAAGGCGCAAAAGGGTGTAGTGATTGGGATCGTCGGAGGAGCGGAAGTCAACAAATCCCTGGTGGATCTCAAAGGCGTCCTTGTCGGTGTAAAAGGGCCCAGTGCTCTTTCCAAATTCCAGCGCACTCTGAGCCTGCACAAAGACTCGGACGTGCCGGCCGAAATGTGTATCGGCATGGAACATGTATCGTTGCAGACTTGAGTTCAGCCAGGTTGGCGCAAAGCCGAAATTGGCGTCGTGCCAATTGTCGTAGCGTTCCCGAATCTCGCCTCCCAAGGTCATATACCATCCGCGATCGTTAAGCACGATGTACTTGATCGGATCCCAGAAGTCCGGTGGTCCGGGAATTTCTTTGATGTGGCTCCAGTCCTCGTTGTATCGCAGATCCTGGTATTGAGGTCGCTGCGGTCCTTGCGGCGCTTGCGGCGCTGCCTGCACCGGCGCCGACGGTGTATCTCCGACTTGTCGTTGTCCTTGATCCGTCTGCGCACTGGCCGTAGCCAGAGCTACCGCGGAGCAAGCGAGGCACATGAAGCTTCGGACCGTCCAAGTCTTCATCCTATCCTCCCATTCTGTCACCCACTCGTTCGCCCTCAAGAATTACTGCACTGTGTCCCACGAGGTTTCGCCGAGACTGACCAGTCATGACCCCTCACCCAGTTCCTCCCGGCGCGGCGAACCCCTCCCCCAGGACCCCCGGGAGAGGGAAAAAAACGCAGAAACCTCAGGCCTCTACCAAGGGAGGGGTCAAAAAATGTAGAAACTCCAGTCCTCCTCCGAACGGAGGGTTCGAAATCATTGCGCTCTCATACCCGAAATACTCCAACCTTCCTTAGCCGCATCGGTATTCGGAAAATGCGATCGAGCTTCATGCACCGATGCCTCAAGGAAAGCGTCGGTATGGGAAGGATCGTGGTGGAATAGGATGAGCCGCTTCACGTTCCCTGCCTGCGCCACGCGGATCCCTTCGAGCTAGGTGCTGTGCCCCGATCCCTTCTTCTCCTCGCACTCCTAGGGCGTATGTTGCGAATCATAGACGAGAATGTCTGCGTCGCGTGCGTAATGGCGCAGCACGGAGTCCATTTTCGGCGTTCCCGTGTTCAAAGTCGCTCACGTGGACGACGACGGCACCTTCGGATTCCAGCCGATATCCGGTTGCGCCTGCCGGATGGTTCAGAGGGAATGGGTAGATGTGAAGGTTTCCATAACCGATGCCTTCGGACGGCACACGCCGGAACTCCGGCTTGTCCGGCAACATTAACGGACGGAACCCGGAAATACGGATGCGCCATCTGCCCCTCCAGAATCTCGTGGATCTTGTCGCCGGGCAGGGACGAATGGAAGGTTACAGCCTTGGCGGCACCGTCGAGTGGAGGGAAGGGAGGAATCCCTTGGATGTGATCCCAGTGAAAGTGGGTCATAAGAAAATGGATGGGTGATTGGGCGCGAGAACACCGCGCGTAAGCTCCAGGCCGAGATTCCAGAGGCCAGTGCCACCATCGATGATCGAGAATCGTGCCATCCGGAAGACTCACCTAGAGACAGGTCGTGTTCCCCCCAAAGCCCAGGACCTCATACTGCGCCGTACCAAGGGAGCCGCCCAGCCCCCAAAATTCCAGTTCGAGGCTGAATCGGTCGCTGATGGTAAATACCTCCGACTGAGCATAGCCCTCATCATCGGGAAGCATGGCAAAAGAAAAATGCACTATACCATGCTTGAGGATTCGTCAGTCATGGATCGTTGATGCCATGTGGAATTCGGGCAGGAAGTCGCAGCGCAGTGAAATGGTGGCTCCCAGGCCATCCTCCACGACTATCCATGGCGGCTGGCTGCTCATGTGAGCTGCGGTGTCTCTTGAAATCCACACCGTTCCCAGTTCGTTTTGAATTGTGGCGAGGGACAGCCGCGCTCGGAACACATCGCCGGCGGGCAAGGTCCGCGACTGTGCCCAAAGTTCCAAATCTTGTTTCTCTTCTGCAGTCAGTTTGAGCAAGTTTCGATAGCCGCCATGTCTTATAGCGGCCGAAACGCGCTTTCGGTATCACCGGGGCGCGACACGAGAGGGGTGAGCTGTGTCTATATGCGGCTAAGCAGCGGTCGTCTTGGCTGTTTTCCGAAGCACTTCCTCCTCCGCTTGCATCCAATCCTCGACCTCATGCCCTTCCGCTCTTCCGCGTTGCTCAAACAGTTCGTAAGCTCGAATGCGAATCTGTTCCAGAAGTTCGGGAGTAGATCCAGGTTGAGTAATTGACCGACGCGGAGTGGGCGAGGTGCGTTGAGCGCTCATATCGTAGCCCCATTTCAAGTGGGAAGAGTATGCATACTTGGCGACGGGCTGTCAAGACCAGTTACGAGTGAAGGAGCCTACTAATGGCTCATCCCTTGGGCAATCGGGGTGGCAAGAGTGGGCTGCGTTCAGCGAATCAGTGCCCTGGACCTTGTCCACCGGTACCGCCCGGAGCGACCGGCGCCTGGATAGGGTGTTGCATGTGCTCGCCGGTCTCGATACGCAGAAATTGAGGCTCGAATCCGAGATGGTTGAGCCCTGACACGAACTCGGCTACATCATCAGTCTTGCCAAGGCTCCAGGAAAGACGCTCTCTATCCATTTCAACCATCCATCCTGCCCTGGCTTTCAAGAAAGCCACCCGCTCACTAATCGACCGGTCGCACATACCGCAACCCAGGTGGTCCAGCGCGGCCTCAAGCCGGAAGTGCGGAACTCCGCTCAACTCCATCCGAAAGGAAAGCTAGCCTGCGCCCATCCACCCCTCCTGAGTTGGCTATCTTATTTTCAATCCGGGACGACCAAATGGGGTCGAAAACGCTTCGCAACGATATCCGCCTTTTCAATCACGTGCAACGATCTTCTTCACGAGTCGAAACTGTTCACTCTGGGTCCACCAGTACTTTGATTCGCGAATTTCATGCGACAATTGCAACCTCTGTATGAGAATTGAAAAACACTCTGGAATTGCAGGGCATCCTGGTCGTTCGGATAGGTGATTACCCCCAGTGCGATACGGCTCACTAGTTACCCGGATTCTTGAACTCTCGCGCGAGGATCCCAGCGTGCTGCAGCAACTGGAGAAATGCCGCCGCGCCATCACGATAATGTTCACGGACATAAAGGGCTCCACCGAGTATTTTGAACATTTCGGTGACATCGCCGGGCTGGCAATGGTGCACGAGTGTAACGACCTGCTGCGCTCCGTCATCGAGCACCATGGCGGTCACTTTATTAAGACGATCGGTGATGCCGTGATGGCGGCATTCGACGACTGCAACGAATCGGTCCGAGCCGCCATTGCTATGCAACGCCGGTTACGAGAAAAAGATGCGAGCAGAAAAAAGGAAGATGAGCTCCAGGTCCGCATTGGCCTGCACTACGGGACGGGAATCGTCAAGTCCGATGACGTTTTTGGTGACGTGGTGAACGTAGCTTCACGAGTCGAAAGCGTGGCGGAGGCGCGACAAATCGTCATTTCCGATTCCCTCCGCGAACGGATCTCATCCTCGCAGTTTAACGTGGTTTTTCTTGGCCGCTTCCGCCTCAAGGGAAAAAGCGAGGATCGCGATCTTTTCCAAGTTCAGTGGTCTGACACAGAATCGGTCCCCATCGAGCCAGCACACACGATGGTGACCCGCATCGACACCAGCGGGGTCCAGCTCCAGCGCCTCACACGCGATGGTGTGGTTTCCGCGGAATACACGCTCACCCCGGAGGGCGTCACTGTGGACAGCGCAGAGAACAAGCCAGAGTCTGCTCACCATGCAAAGTTGCCATCAGTCAAGGCGAGGTTTTCGCTCGTAGAAGGTCAGCCCACAGTGGAAAACGTTGGCCAGACGGGCTGCATCTACATACGGCTTGTGGCAACGTACACTTTGGAAGAAGGCGACATTGTGGCGATGGGTACACGTCAATTCAAATTTGTTTGCCGACCCGAGCTGGTTGCAGCCGCGACGGCGTTGGGAAAGACACTTCTAAATGTCACCAGCTTACTTGAGGAAAGCGCCGCAGAGTTCCTCGCCATCAACCCGGATGGCTCGTCACGGGTAGAGAAATATCCGCTTCGGGAAGAAGAAGTCACATTTGGCCGTACCAACGCCACCTATACCTTCGAAGGCGATCGGCTGATGAGTCGGTCCCATGCCCGCGTCTATCAACGGGGCGAGGACTTTTTCCTGGAAGACCTTTCCAGTCGCAATGGAACCTTCGTCATGGTTCGCGGCAAGGCTCCGGTTCCTTTCGGTGTCCCGGTTCTTGTTGGAAAGGAAGTGTTTCGGATTATCCCGTCAGCGCACCCCGCTGCCTAAGAGTCTCTCTGATTCGGAGACTTTCCACCCGTAGGCGAACGAGTGGTTGGTGCCTGGATTCCATGCTAATGTATGGGCGGCTTTACTTGTCGGCATTAAGCCCGCTGGAGCCAAAGCCGCAGCTCGACCGAGCGGTCTCCCCCAGTTCCGAGTGATTGCAATGCCCCACACCGCACCCAAACAATTGGGCAAGTACGAAGTTCTCGAGCTCGTGGGTCGAGGCGGTATGGGTGTTGTCTATAAAGCAATCGATCCGGAAATCGGACGCCTGGTTGGCATCAAGATGATGACCAGTGCGATCATCGATGATCCAGTCCTCCTGAAGCGTTTCTATCGGGAAGCGCAATCGGCGGGCAAGCTTCGACATCCTAACATTGTGACCATTTATGATCTTGGAATCCAAGAGGCGATGCCTTATTTCGTCATGGAGTTCCTCGAAGGCGAGAGCTTGGATGTGGCTTTGCGCTCCGGTCGGTCTCTGTTATTGGAAGAAAAGTTGAGCATAGTGATCCAGGTTTGCAATGCTCTAGCGTATGCGCATGAGCAGAGCATTGTTCACCGGGACATCAAACCCGGGAACGTAATGTTGCTGAAGGATGGCACTGTCAAGCTGGTGGACTTCGGTATTGCTCGCATCGGGGCGGAATACGTCACCCGTACCGGCCAACTCATGGGAAGCATCCAGTACATGTCCCCCGAGCAAGTCCACGGTGATCACGTTGATCTGCGAAGCGACATCTTTTCGACCGGTGTAATGCTGTATCAGATGCTGACCAACGTACTTCCGTTTGAAGGCAAGGATGCAGGCGCCACTCTGCTCAAGATCGTCCATGACCCTCCACCTCCTCTAGGCGGGTTCCGGCAAGAATATCCGCCGGAGTTGGACGGCATAATGCAACGGGTGTTGGCAAAGCAACCTGGCGAGCGCTACCAGACTGCGACCGAGCTAGCTTTCGACCTTTCCAACGTGGAGGAGCGTCTCAAGCGCAAGAGGATCTCTTCGTATTTGGGAGCGGCGGAACAGTCTATTGCCGATGGACTATGGGCCAAGAGCAGGGAACAGTTGCTGCAGTTACTGAAGATCGACCGGCAAAATGTGCGCGCCAATGAACTGCTGCGCGAGGTGCAACAGCAAATTCAGAGGCAGGAGCGTGCCGAGCGCATACGAGATTTGCAGGCACAGGCTCAGCAGGCCATCGCCAGGAACGCGCTGGACGAGGCGTTGCGTTATTTGAGCCTTTCTCTGAGCCTGGATGAGGGCAATTCCCGGCTGAGTGAATTGCGGGATGCAATCCAGGAGCGGAAGCGGCGCGCCGACAGAGTAGCCGAATTGCTGGCGCGCGCAAAATCTTCCTTTGACACCGAAGATCTCGAAAATGCCTTAGCCAGCGCAAAGCAAGCTCTGGTGGTTGACGCTGAAAACCCTGAAGCCAAAGAGTTGCACGCCGCCATTCGGAACGAACTGACTGAACGGGCGAAGGTGAAGCAGGTACACACCCAGCTGGATGAGGCCAGAAAGCAGATTTCTTCCCGGCATTTTACAGCCGCGCTCGACCTGCTGCGGCAGGCGGAGCGGATTGATCCCGAGGCGCCGGGCGTCACCGAATTGGTTGCCCTGGCCTCCGTCGGGCAACAGCAGGAGCGACGACGCAAAGAATTGGAACAATTCAGTAGCGAGATTGGAGAAGCGCTTAACCGCAATGACTACGAGGCAGCCTGCGCCAAAGCCGCGGACGCACTGGAAAGATTTCCCAATGATCGCGGACTCCTCAAGTTGAAAGCCCTGGCCGACAAAGAACGGGAGAACTGCGAGAGACGGGCATATGTTGAAAGGCAAGTCTCGGTGGCACGGCAGCTGTTAGCAGAAAAAAAATCTGCTGAGGCCCTCGCCCCGTTGCAGGAGGCGCTTGCCGAGTATCCAGACGAGTTCGTTTTGCAATCGATGTACTCCTTATTTACGGAATACCTGGAGCGCGACCGCGCCGAGCAGTTCAGGGCGAAAATCACTCAACAGGCCAGGGATGCGATCCGGCGGAGGGCCTACAAAGAGGCGATCGAGATCCTAGAAACGGCAAAACGCCAAACCTCCACGAGCGACTTTGACGACCTGCTCCAATTCTGCCAGGAGGGAGCTGCCACGTACGTCATACGGGAGAGAATCGATGCCACTGCCGAGGAGGCCCATCGTCTTACGTCGGCAGGCGAGTACGGGCAGGCAATCGAACTACTTGAGGGCACTCTCAAGGAAGTCGACGATCAGGATCTGCGCATTCTCCTCGATGATGCCCGCCGTCGCGTGGAGCAGTTCAATGCCGATCTTCAGGAAGCAATCGTCACGGTCCGCCGATTGCTGGATGTGCAGCGTTATAACGAGGCCGTCAAGTTTGTCGACAGTCACGCCATCGGTTTCGGCAAGGCACCCGAGTTCTCCCAACTCTCTCAGCAGGTACATCGCGAACAGCGCCGCGTGCTGGCGTTTTCCGGTGCCAAAGAACTGGCGCGACAGGCGGTAGCGAACTCCGATTTCAAGGCGGCTCGGGCTGCGCTGGACAAGCACCGCGAGGAATTCGGTAGCGATGTGAACACGCACCTGCTGCAGCGGGAGATCGAGTCAAAAGAATCGGAATCCGCCACAGCCACGGTGGCACAGGCAATGAAGGATTGCCGAGTGCTGCTCCAGGTTGGCTGCTATAGAGCTGTTCTGGATATTCTCGGGCGTGTGTCCGCTGCGGCCGCCCTCGTGCCTGCGGAGATGAAACAAAGTTACGACTTTGCCCGCACCAGTGCCATTGCTGGCATCAGCCGCGAACGCTTCGGGATTGAGCGAATGGGGCGGCTAAAACATCAGAGGGTTCACGCGGCGAACGAAGCCACCATGAGCGAGGCCGAATGGGAGAGTGCCGGCTCGCCACCACTGAGCAATAGTCCTCTGCAGGAAACTAAGCCTGCCAGTATCTCGGAAGTGGAGAGTGTTCTGGGGGAAGTAACCCTCATTGCGCAACACTACCCTGGGGATCAGAAGATCTTGTCGGCGGTTGGCAGCGTTAGACAGCAGCTCACCATTCAAATTGCGGCGTTACGGCGCGGAGATACAGGTCAAAAGCTCGCAGAACCGAACAAACCAGCGCCGGCACAAGGGCAGAGGGGCAGCACGAGACTGGATTCGGCTGAAAAAACCCTCGTTCGAGACATGGAGGTCAGCAAAGAGGAAAAGATCAGTCGGTCGCAACCTGTCGAGAAGGTGGGGGCAGCGGCCGAGAGTCCCACGGTGGCGCCAAGTGTCACACGTTCCGGCAACACTCCAGCAACTGCTAAAAGAGCGGCGTTTTCGCTCGGGGACGACACGATCCTTCCTTCCCCGGAAGAAGGGGCAACCATCCGACCTCGCGGACAGACGCGTCCAGCGCCTGTTTTCAAAGAGACGATCAAGGGCGGTCGGTTTGTACCAAGATGGCTCAAAAACATTCCGGCAGCGGTCGTGGCCGCGGTCATACTGGCCTTGATTGTATACATGGTCTGGCGGGCAACACATTAAGGTCACCTCTGGTTACGCGCAACGGGTAGATCAAGATCGGTTGCTGAAGGGCGTGGCTACGCGTCGAGAGCACTGGCCAAAGATGTGTTACCCCGCGTCGCACTGGCAAACTCCCCAGGACAGTCTGACGTTGAAGCGCAACTCTTTGCCGGCGATCGCGGCTGAACGCGTCCCGGATCCACACCAACGTCAATCGATCCGATCCAGGGTGTCGGCGATAGTACTGACAAAGACTCGCCGGCAGAGAGATAGGAAGCGTCAACGCGTAAGCGCTGACGGCGATGCTTGTTCTGCCTTCTCCAAGGCTGATGTGTCTAACCTTGTTTGCTGCCTAGTCACGATCGTAAGATCGGGCTGGCCTTCGGGCTCGGGCCGCGTACTTGCGTGCCGACGTTCATCGATGAGCGCGTCGAACATGCGGCGCAGCGGCGGGTGATAGGCGAACAGTTCGCCGAAAGCATGCCTATCCACGCTCAACAGGTTGCCCTCGTGATGCTTCGAGTGGTGGCCATGCGTGGCTTGTCGTTCACTAATGCCATCTCTCCAAGGCATTCTCCCGGTCCGAGACGCGCCAATAAATGTGGGGCCTGACCCGGCCGGCCCTTCCTGGAACAGCTCGACCTCACCTTCTACGATGACATAAAGACGATCCCCACGATCTCCTTGACGGAAGATGATCTCCTGCGGCTCGAATTGTTCTCGACATACACTCGTGCTCTTTTCAAGCTTGAGTTGGATAATGTCAGCGGGAACACCAGATCAAGGAACCAGTCGGTTGAGACGCGGAGCTTGCGATCGAGACCGGGCAGCTTCATGAGATAAATCGCTCGCCAGAGCAACCAAGCTATGAATCCGGACAGCTTCACGCCGAACACCTCGGCTACAGCCGAACGGTGTCCGCGCGAGGCCAGCTTTCCTAGAGGGCCTCAAATGAAAACGCCTGCTTCGGTTCTTCCCGAAGCGATGCCACCAGGTTTTTCGCCAAACAGGCCGCCTGCCGGATAGCATGCCGAGCCGTAGGCGGACAGGGCTGCCAGGTCTTGGGGTCCACCACCCACGCACAATCACCGAGTGCCCAAACGCTGGGATAGGTCAACGACTTCCAGGTATTTGTTGACAACGATCCGCCCCTTCTCTTTCTTGCACGGCAACGAGGTGACCAGTGGGTCGGGCGCTGCCGGAACCGTGCTAACTAACGTCTTGGTGAGAACCCTTTCGCCGCTCTCAAGCAGAGCGGTTCTCCGGTTGCTCCGGCGAAGCGCGTGTTGAGTCGGATTTCCACGCCCCGGCGCTGCAACAGCGTCTGCGCAAACTGTCCGAGGTTTTCTGACAACTCGGGAAGGATCAGCGGACCGCCATGAAGCAGGATGACCCGACTCTCAGCGGGATTGATACTTCGAAAGCTTCGAGCGGCATGGGGTACGAAGTCGTTGAGTTCGGCGACGGCCTCGACGCCTGAGAATCCCCCGCCAGCCACCACGAAGTAAGCAACGCGCGCCGAAACTCGGAGTCCGACTCGATATCAGACTCCTCGAGGGCGTGGATAGCGTGGTTACGCAACACTAGGCCATCTCCGAGATACTTAAAGGGCAGGGCATGCTCGGCTAGCCCTGGCCCGTTCACGAAGACGATTTCCGTGAGTAAACCTCGGGACGCACCGATTGTCGTAGAGGCAGTTGGGACCGACTTAATGGCCTCTTCGGCTCGTGGTCGCAAGGAATAGCGCCGTTTTCCCCGCAGCACCACATGTCGGCGTACTCGAAAGCCCGAGTTGGCCGCCTTGGGCTAGGGCACGGCAGGAATACCGGGCAAATAGGCAAGGCTCGCACGATTATCTGTTGAGGTCGCGGATCGTAAAGCAGCTTACAGACGTATTCAGTTGCGAGCGTGGCGGGTTCGTAGCACAATACCTCAGCGATCCTAGGACGATGCAAATGTGGGGTTCTTCGGCAGTTTAGGGCGATACCAGCGTTTCCTCTAGGAACCGGTTCAGAGGGTGAGATAGCCTCTTGGAGCTTGTCGAGGGGGAATACTGCTTAATTTTGTCCTGGTTCCTTGACATGATCGCGGCCCATGGTGTCTAAAGAACCGGCGAAGATCGGTAAGTACGACGTGGTCGATGTCATCGGTCGCGGCGGCATGGGTGTCGTTTACGAAGCAACCGATCCTTTCCTCAACCGCCGGGTTGCCATCAAAATGATGACGGGCGGGTTTGCTGACAAACCAGACCTGCTGAAGCGCTTCTTCCGCGAGGCCCAGTCCACAGGCAGTCTGCAGCATCCCAATATCGTCACCGTCTTCGAATTGGGGGACCACGAGGGGAATCCTTACTTGGTCATGGAGTTCCTGGAGGGGGCGAGCCTCGATGCGATCATCGCCTCCCGTCGTGAACTCACTGTTCTCGAAAAAATCCAAACCATCATTGGGGCCTGCCATGGTCTAAGCCACGCGCACAGCCGCGGAATCGTTCATCGCGATGTCAAGCCGGCCAACATCATGGTTACAAAAGACGGCGTGGTCAAGATCGTAGATTTTGGGATCGCTCACGTCGGTGCCACAAAAGAAACCAGAACCGGGCAAATCATGGGCAGCGTGAGTTACATGGCGCCCGAGCAGATCAATGGCAGTCCGGTAGACGCGCGGACCGATATCTTCTCCACTGGGGTTGTGCTTTACGAGTTGTTTACCTACAACCATCCCTTTGACGGCGAAAACATGGCGGCGACATTGATGAAGATCATCCATGCTGAGCCGCCGCCCCTCAAGAACTTCGTCTCCGAGCTGCCGCCGGAGCTCGAGGCGATCATATTTAAGGCCTTGGCCAAGAACCGCGCGGAACGCTATCACTCAGCCGACGATCTTGCGCTTGATCTCAGCCAACTACAGGGGCGCCTGAAACAGGAGATCATCGGCAAACACTTGCAGGAAGTCACAGTTCTGATCGAAAAGACCGAACTTCTGAAAGCTAGAGACCAGCTATTGCTGGCGTTGCGAGTGGACCGGCAGAACACCGAGGCAAACCTTCTTCTCCGGGAGGTGCAACAACGCATCCAAAAAACACAGATTAAGGAACAAGTGCAGCAACTCCGCCTGCAGGCGGAGGAAGCTTTTGCCCTGAAGCAATTCGAACCCGCCTTGCGATGTTTGGAACACGCAGCGGGCTTAGATACAACCGATGTCGAACTGCAGCAGCTACGCGAATCCATTCAGGCGGCATGGTCTCGAGAGCTGGAGTTGCAGGAGATATTGAGGCGGGCCGAATCGGCACATCAGGCAGGAGACTTGGATTCCGCCAAGCAAGCTATGGATGAAGCTTTGCAGATAGCGCCTGAAGAGGTTCAGGCAGCGACTCTGTACCGCACCATCCACCACGACTGGGAGGAGCGCGGGCGTCAGCGGCAACTTGAAAATCATCTCGAGCATGCCCGTCGAGAGATCGCAGCTCGAAACTTTACCTCCGCCCTAGAGAAACTGAAACTAGCCGATTCGCTTGACCTTGACCCGGGCGCTCCCCGGGTAAAAGCGTTGGTTGAGTCCGTGACGCTTGGCCGCGAACAGGAACAACGACGCCGCGAATTGGAAGCAATTACCCGCCAAATCGAGGAGGCGCTGAACTGTGATGACTACGTCGCCGCCTGCCAGAAAGCCGACCAGGGTTTACAGACCTTTCCTGAAGAACGCACTCTGTCAAAGCTCAAGTCTTTAGCCGAAAAACAGCGACAGATCGCAGAGCGCAAACTATTTGTTGACGACCAACTGAATTACGCCCGTACGTTGGTCGAGCAGGGCCGGAGCGAAGAACTCCTCAGCGTTCTGCAATCTGCCATAGAAAAAACGGGTCCCGAGCCCCGGCTTCAGTCTCTGCTTCTCATCGTGCGCGAGAACGTCGCGCATGAGCGCAGCGAACGCCGCAAGGCAGATTATCTGCAGAAAGCGAAGGGCGCTCTCAGCCGAAAATCGTACGAGGAAGCCATTCAGATCCTGCACTCGGCTCACGCTGAGCTGAAGGACTCGACAGAGATTGCCGATCTTCGGCAATTTGCAAAAGACGAAGCTCTTGCTGAGAAGCGTCGTGTAAGAGTGGAGACAGCTGCGCAGGAAGCAAACAAGCTTATTGCCGAGCAGGAATACGAGGAAGCCATCAAGCAATTAGAAGCGACCCTGCAAGAGGCTCCCGATGAAGAATTGCACATTATCCTGGTCGAGGCCCGACGGGCTTCCCTCGACTACCAGAAAAAGCTGGAGACCACGTTGACCGCGGCGGAAAAGCTCCTGCAGAGTTACAAGGCTGGCGAGGCGCTCAGGCTTCTGGAGACGCATTCTTCTGTCTTGGCCCGTAGTTCTGCCTTCCAAACTCTGCTGGAGACGGCCCGTTCTGAAGCAGAACGCCTGCGTAAGATCGACGATGTGATGAACCGGGTGAACCAGGCGCTTGGCAACGCGGACTACCCGACTGCGCTCGAACTGCTTGAGGAAGGGCGGCGTCTGCACGGCCTCACACCGAAGCTAGAACAGCTGCTCGCCGAGGTCAACAAAAAACAATCCGAGACCGTCAGTAAGACCGTTCAGAAAGCTATGGAGGACACGCAAATCCTAGTTAGCGCCGGACAATTTGAGGCCGCACTAGAGAAGTTAGCACTGATGTCTGATTTCATGAGGCTGGTCTCACCGGAACTCAAGTCCGAGTACGAGAGTATTCGACAGCAGGCATCCAAAGATCTCGTCGGCCAGCGGATCGCTCAGTTCGAACAACACCTGGCTGATGGAAAGTTCACGCTGGCGGAGACTACTCTGCGCCAGACCTTGGTGCTGTTTCCCGACAACCGGGATTTGGGGCGCCTCGAAACGGTGCTGCGGGAGGAGGTAGATCGGAGATTAGAAGCGCAACGGGCACTTACCGAAGGGCAAACACTTTTCAGACAGGCGAACTGGAAACAAGGCGGAAAGCTCGTGAAGAAGGCTTTCGCTATGGCCGAACACGCCCCTGCTGTCAGGGAGCAAGTGCTAGCCAGCCTGCTCGGGGCCGCGGAAGCAGCTGTTGAAAAAGACTGGCTTGCTGCCGAAGCTCTCCTCCAGCAGTTGGCCGAATTGCAACCGAACTATGTTCAGCCGGTTGACTTGCAAAAACAGATTGCCAAGCGCAAACGCCAGGAGCTTGCAGAGCAATGTTTGGGACAGGCCGAGCGGCTGCAGTCCGGCGGCGATCTGCAGGCAGCGCTTCGCGAAATCGAACGCGGCCTTTCTTCTTATGCCGACGAGTCACGGTTTTTAGACCTCCGTGCACAGATCCGGGAACAAGTTCGACAGGACGAAGAAAGGAAGCGGCTCGAGCGTGCGCAACTCGAACAGGAAGCTTTTGTGCAGGACGTCACCCAGCGCGCGCGGGCCGAACCAAAACTGGACCGCCGTATCCAGATCCTGGAAGAAAGTCTCGTGCGCTATCAGCGGGAACCGAGGCTTCAGGATCAGCTGAGCCGGGCCCGCGACTTGTCGGCAAACGTGACGGCTATCGTCAGCGAAGCCCACGCTCTGGAAGAGGCGGAAAAATACGAGGAAGCCACCGAACGATGGAACATGGTCCGTAACGTCCATCCTCAGTACCCAGAATTGGACCGCCAAATGGGGCGTGTTACCAAGCTGGCTGAACAAGCGCGCGCTGCCGAAAGATCGGAATGGATCCGCAGCACCCAAGCTGCCCTGGCTTCTGCCGATTATGGTCGGGTGGCTGACCTTCTCAGCCAGGGCAAGGCGAAATTCCACGGCGACCGCGAACTCTCTGAGTGCGAAAAGAAGCTTCAGGATGGACTCAAACTTAGAGAGAAAGCAAAAAAGATTATCGCGGACGGCCGCGCGGCGCTGGAAAAGAAAAAGTGGGGAAAGAGCGTCGGTTATCTTACGCGCGCCCGCGAGGTCGCAGCCAACGATCCTGTGGTGCAAGAACTTGTAATAAGTGAACTTTTGGAGGGTTGTGAAGCCGCGCTTGAGGTGGACTGCCCGTCCGCCGAAATGCTCCTGGCGCGAGTCGCCGAGATCCAGCCGAACTCTCCCCTTCTTTCGCCGCTGAAAACGCGCATCGAAAACCAGAAGCGAGAGCGGACGATCGACCAGCACATGACAGCCGCGGTGCGTGCACAATCGGACGGCGACTTACAGGCTGCCCTTCGCCACTTGGATGAGGGACTTTCCGTCTATCCTAAGGAACCGCGTCTCTTGCAGGTCAAGGGCGATATCCAAACCAGGATGCGTCAACTAGAAGCCGAGCGGCAAGCACAGCGCAAAGCGGAACAGGAGCACGCCCGGCAAGTGGAGTTGGACCAGCAGCAGAAGCGCAAAGAGGCGCTTGAACGAGAAGGCGCAAAGGCAGCGGAACACAAGGAAAAACTTGCGCGGGCGCGCGAACTGGAGGTCAAGGCTGAACAGGAACGTATACGGCAACAACAGGCCGAGCAGCGGCGTCAGCAAGGACGACGGCAGGCGGAAGAAGAAAAGGCCCGAGAGAAGGATGAGGAAAAACGTCAGCGGGAAGAACAAAAGCGCGCAGAAGAAAAGCGCGATCGCCTAGAAACGTCGCAGCTAGCCGAGGGCGGCGAAACGATCGTCGTAGTTCTTCCAAACCTCCTCAAGAACACTCGGGTGCTTGTTGCAGGGGGTGCGGCTCTGTTAGCCGTAGTTACGGTCATAGTGTGGATCCTCATACCCGGCGCTGTGACCGTCGACATTCCGACCACTCCTCTTGGGACAACCGTCCGAATTAAGTCGACAGGACAGCAATGTGTCACGCCCCACTGTAGTTTCAAGCTGCGGCCGGGCAAGCACGAAATGGAGTTCTCACATCCAGGCTATACAACGCAGACGCAAACTATTTCTGTGCAATCCAACGGTCCTACTACATTTCCGATAATACTGCGCGAGGTGCCTGTCGTTGTAAGTCCCGAAAAGCAGTCCGTCGCCACGAACGCTCCTCCTCCATCGACGAATAGGCCGGCCGCCAGCTCTGTGGCCAGCATGCGAATCCACGGCTGGAGCCCTAGCGCAGAGGTGTACCTCGACAACAAGTTGATCGGCACCGTAGGATCGCGCGGGACTTTCTCGTCCATACCCGCCGGCGCGCACGAAATCAAAGTAGTAGACAAAAAGGGCGAATCGGGTACAATGCAAAAAAGTTTTGCGTCCGGCGAACGCGCGGACCTGGCGAAAAAAGATTTCGCGGTCCTTCCCCCAACTCCTCTCAAGCCGCCGCCTCCGAACACGGAGGAACATGACTGGCTGCAAGCCGTCAATTCAGGGAGCATTTCTGAGTTAGAGCAGTTTCGGGCCAAGCATCCAAAGAGCCAGCATCTAGGTGAGCTAGAAACAAGGCGGGACGATTTGTCTTGGGATAAGGCCATGGGCTCAGGTACTAGCGCTGCACTGAACGACTACGTCGATGGGTTTCCAAACGGAAGGCATCGAAGCGACGCGCGGGAAAATCTGACTTGGAGCAAGGCCGAGGCAGCAACACGGTGCAAAGCGTTACACGACTATCAGCAACAGTATCCTCAAGGGCGACATTTTGAATTGGCAAGCAAGAAGATTGAGGACCTTCGCTTCCAGGAAGCACGGAACTCCGGAGACGAAGCGGTCTTGCAAGCTTTTCTCAGGGACTACCCATCCGGCAATCGTCACGACCAGATTCTCGGACGTCTGGACGATTTGGCTTGGGGGAGGATGAACAAGAACGATAACGCGAGTCTGCTGGCTTACATCGCGAGAACACCTCCCGGCAGGCATACCGACGAGGCGATGAAGGATCTTGAAAGTTTGAAGCCACCACCGCCACCACCGCCACACGTAGATGACAGGCGAGCTGTGCGAGACGTGTTGGAACAATACTGTCACGCTTATGAGCACAAGAGTGTCGATGAGCTCAAGACAATCTGGCCTGGCATGACTGATTCAGCGGCTACCGGTCTCCGGCGAGTCTTTCGGGACGCACGGTCGGTGAGAATGACCTGCAAAATTGTGGAGGGACCGAATATTGAGGGTGATCGAGCTGTTGTCGAGTTTACTCAATCCCTTACTATCGGTGGCCAACCGCAAGTCGCACAAGTTGTCATGACGATAAAGCGAGTTAAGTCCATCTGGCAAATAGAGTCGCTTCGATAAAACCCGTCTAGGCAAGAAGGAATGCACTATGTTAAAAACCGCCACTTTTGTTGTGGTTCTCTTCGTGCTTTTGTCGATGACCTCGCTAGGGCAGACTGTGGGCGGCCCTTGCCCAACGTCGAACTCGACCCACCAATCTATCGCAGCTGCGTCGCCGGATTTGATTTGCGTCATCCCGCAGGTCTATGGTCCCGGCGGTCTCGTTGGTTTTCCGAACAACGGCCCGCTTGGCTCGACGCAGAGTTCCGCTACCTTCCCGCACGAGGTCCATTTTCAGGCTGCCGCCCTTGCGAGTTTCTCGCCCCTGACTGCCGACATTGGTACGCAGCTCAGTCAGCTGCCGGTAACGTCGCCCGCCTCTGGGTTCATCTTTACTTTCAATCCTTCCTTGGGTGTGGTGTCGGAAACAACTCAGAATTTCGGTCCAATTCTGACGGAGCGAGCACAGACAATCGGCAGACACAAATTGTTCGTCGGGTTCAGCTATCAGTATTTTAATTTCGACAAGGTTGATGGCGTAAACCTCAGAGGCTTTGGCACCGTTTTCCACCACGAATTTGAAGCCTGCCCGACTCCAAACACCAACAATGTGAGTTGCTACAACAACAACGGCACCAGCGTGCCGGTCATCACAAAGGATTTCATCTCTACGCGGAACAGAATCGACCTGAAAGTCAATCAGTTCGTTGCGGTCGGAACTTTCGGGGTGACTAATCGGCTGGACCTGTCGGTAGCCATTCCCATCGTTGACGTGCGCACAGATATGACTTCAGACGCCACAATCCAAAACATCGAGAACACAGACAACACAATCGTACCGCAGTGTTGTGTGCATGTGTTCGACCCATCGCCTTTGCCTGGGAAAACACTGTTTCCGCAAGTTACCTTCAACGGATTCACCTACAACAACCATGCGCTGTTTCGACGCGCTAGCTCCGCTGTAGGTGTAGGTGACATTGTTTTTCGCGGCAAATTCCTAGCGCTGCAAGCCGAAAAAACAAATTTGGCCGTGGCTATTGACGTACGTATTCCAACAGGTAATGAATACAACTTCCTGGGTTCTGGCGCTTGGGGCGTAAGGCCGTTTGTTGCGTTCTCCTACGCGGGTAGGGTCTCGCCCCATGCTAACTTAGGCATCCAGATCAACGGCAACTCGATTTTGGCCGGTGATGTTACGACCAACACAAAAGCACAACTGCCCAACGTCATAAATTATTCGGCCGGCCTGGACGTTGGAGTTACTCGGAGAGTTAGCCTGTCTGCGGACTTTCTTGGTCTGGCTTTGCAAAATGAGAAGAAGATCGTCAACGCGATGCCGGCCCCAGATTTTACAGGCGGTTCACATTCAGATATTGCAACGACGACGGCCACACTCAATCAGGCCAGCATAGCTGTTGGCGGTAAATTCAGTCCCTTCGGCAGATTGCTGGTCATTGCCAATGTCTTGTTTCGGGTAAATGATGCCGGTTTGCACTTTAAGCCCGTTCCTTTGGTTGGCGTTTCCTACACGTTCTAACCTGCGGCCACTTCGTTCGCTCGGAGCAGGGGAGTGAGGAGGAAAATATGACCAGAACTGGTCGGGGCCGCAAGACTTTTCGTCTTCATTGCTGCCGTCCTCCGTCGGAATGCTATCGCTCGAATGGAAGACTGACGCTCTGTCGTACTTGCGGTTAAGGCCGCACTAAGAGAGGTGTACCATGATCCGCTTCGGTCAAGACTTATGCGGCAACCTAGAAGCGGCTTCTCGTCGTGAATGGTTCGTCCGTGCGCACTGTTTCGCTCTCTCCAAAACGCAAAGATTCGATTCTGCTCGTCCAGTTGCCATGCTCGTCGTCTTCGTAGGAGTAAGCGCACCGCAGTGACGGTTCTGAGATTTCGCCCGTTGGGTGAGGAAATCCGTCCGCCGTTCTCGTACACTGGATCGCATCTTCACGTTGGTTGTATTTCCAAGTTATGTTTTCGCAAATCGATCCCTGTTGGTAGCAAATCGATCCCTTGCGCATGTGTCTTTCGACCATGTCCCTGTGTCGTCGTACACATAGCTCCGCTCAGCATCACCGGAGAGCCCGGCGCGTTGCGAGATTTCTGCAAGCTGTGTCTTCATTTGATTGAGTGTAGCTGCGCGGTGTTTAACTGGAATCTGGTCACGAAAGGCCTTCGGGAGGAGAGATTCTCGGTGGTCAGCTTCTCCTGGCTCAGTCGTCCGGCTGCGTCGTACGTGTGGACGATGCTCCTATTTCTAGTTCTGACGAGGGGGGAAATAGGGAAGTCGAGCGTATTTCGGGCGCTGGGGCCGGTTTTCACAAGATGCGCCCAAGGTGCGTTTCAGTCTGCGCTGACGAACGATTCAGCGCTTCGCCATCCGCCATATGAATTGGGCGCACTCTCGCAGAGCCCTTTGTTAATCAGAAGGGTTTGAACTCCTATCGGCCTGTTTGCCGTCGCACACCCTCGAATGGAGTGCCTCGGTTGGGGATTCTTCGCGCCGTGTCGGCACAGGGTTATGCGACGGGCTACGCTGAACGAGGCGAATATAGTGTGCGGTTAGCCCTCGCCCTGAGGCCGCGTTAGCTGGTGTCGGCAGGTTGGAGGTCGAACTGCCTTCTTACCTCGTCTTCTTCGCCTTCCGCCACTTCGCCCAGCGGGCCTTCTGCGCCGCACGGATACGGGCGATTGCAGCGGCTGACATCTTGCGTCTTCTACGGCTAGCGATGGAGACGACCTTTCCGCCCTTGGCTTTCGCCCAGCGAGCACGTTGCGCGGCAGCAATCCGGGCGCGACCCGCAGCCGACATTCTTCCCCTTCGGGATGATCCGTTTACGTTCAGCGCTGAGAGCGCGTTAGTTAGGTTTTTAAGTTGAGATGCGAGACGGGTGCGTTCCTGCTCCAGTTGACTGACTAGCGAGGTGAGATTAGGCATGGCAGGAATTCTAGCAGGCTCCGATTGGTTTACGGTCCTGTAGCTCGCCAAAATTCAAACTGCACCTCGAAGGTGATCCTGAAGGGAGTTTCCCCACCCGAGATGGGTTGAGTCGGTGGGCACGGATGCTGAGTAGGAGCCAGCTGCTCCTTATTAATGAGCGAAGATCCGACAGTCGTTCCACGAGGTGTACGCCAGTGGATATCCGCGGATCTCAGGCCGCGCGGTCGTAGCGATGGTGCAAACCGCCTAATCGTGCATGGCAGATCACTGGACCGGTGGCCCCAGAACATTCTGCGGCCAGGAGTTTCTTTGTGGAGGCCAAGATGCGTGCGGTCATCATGATAATAAGACGCGTACGTGGAAAGAAGCCGCTTCAGACGGCGCGCGTTCAGAGCGATGATGTGGTCGAGCAGATCGCGGCGGCAGATTGCCACGATCCTTACGTGATCACCGTCGGGGCCATGAAGCAAATGGGAACAGCGAGTCGGTCCGATGATGTGATCGCAAGCTACAGCTCGAAAGGCCCTACCGCGATTGATCACATCGCCAAACCCGATATTGTGGCGCCGGGCAATCGTGTAATCTCCCTGCTCGGGAAGTCCGCTACCAACTTGCAGCACTCTTACCCACAGAATCAGGTAAACAAGACGTACTTCGTGTTGAGCGGGACGAGCATGGCAGCTGCGGTCGTAAGCGGCTCGGTCGCGGACATCCTCGCCAGGCAGATTCCCCAAATATACGTTCCGTAGACCCGCCTTCTTGCCGGTCTCCGCCGCTCGCATCAAGGTCTGTGCGTTGGTGTTGTCCGGGTCGGTCATTTTGTAGTCTTTGTGAAATGCTGTGGCGGCAGGTGAAGGCGAAATACGTCGTCGGACTGACCGCGACTCCCGAGCGGAAAGATGGACATCATCCCATCATCTATATGCAGTGCGGCCCGATCCGATTCAAGCTCAGCGCTCGCTCAATGACGGCAGCGTCGATCAGTCCTTCCGTCGGACACGCTGGACCAAGGGGGAAGCTTACGTGTGGCTCGGCGTACAAAAGCAGACCGGACGAGGAGAACGTTCGAGCGGCCTAGCGTTCGATAAAATCGTAAGCGCCAAGACGACTGGCGCGTGAATCTGCAGTTCTCCACCGGTTGCTTCGATTTTCCGGTTACCGGAATGTTTTTGGATTTTCGATGTCTTGCAGCACCTGTGGCTGGCGAATTGTTGTTTCGCGCATAATTCCTTGGGATTTCCCCTGCTACGATTCTGTGATGCGCGATCTGGTCGTTCTTTTCATCCACTTCATCGCTGCCCTGGCTCGCTTGCTCGGACCTGGCGGCGCCCGTTCCATCGTTGCGGAGTCACTTCTCCTCAGGCACCAACTCCTGATCGTGAATCGATCCAGGCACCGATCGCCGAATCTATGCGCGTCGGACCGCATCCTGGCCGGTTTGATGGCGCTCTTGGTGCGTCCTACTCGTCTGGTCCGGTCCGCAATCGTACTGAAGCCCTCAACATTGCTAGGCCTTCACAAAGCCTTGTGCAAGCAAAAGTACCGCATGCTGTTCTCACTAAATCGCCGTCGGAAGCCCGGCCCGAAAGGACCGAGTGCAGAACTCATCGATGCGGTCGTCGACATGAAGCAACGTAATCCCCGCTGGGGCTGTCCGCGAATCGCCCAGCAGATCGCCTTGGCGTTCCACATTCCAATCGACAAAGACGTTGTTCGAAGGATTCTCGCCCATCACCACTGGCCGGGACAGGACTCCGGGGGTCCCTCCTGGCTGACTTTCCTGGGTCACGTGAAAGACAGCCTCTGGAGTATGGATCTGTTCAGGTGCGAGTCGGCGACGTTGCGGACCCACTGAATCCTGGTCCTTATGGATCAATACACGCGACGGATCATTGGCTTCGGCGTCCACGCCGGCGCGGTCGATGGTGTCGCACTTTGTCGAATGTTCAACCGCGCCATTCGAGGGCAACGCTGGATGCCGAAGTACCTCAGCTCCGACAACGATCCTCTTTATAAGTTCCACCAATGGCAAGCCAATCTGCGGATTCTGGAGGTGACCGGAATCAAGAGTGTCCCCTGCATTCCCCTGTCTCATCCGTTCGTCGAAAGGCTGATCGGCACTATTCGACGTGAGTATTTGGATCACACGCTGTTCTGGACGACTGCAGATCTCGAAAATAAACTGCTCGATTTCAGGAACTACTTCAACAACCATCGCACGCATAATTCACTGGAAGGGCGAACGCCCGATACGCCCGCGCCACAACCAATCGCAAATCTCCGCTCGTTTCGATGGCAACCTCACTGTCGAGGCCTTTATCAGACACCCCTGGCTGCCTGATTTTTCAAAGACTCGCGCTCCCTTCGGTTAGGTCAACGTCGGCAAAAACTCGGAATGAAATCGTTCTGTATTTGAGTTCGTGATCGCAGCGGGGTTAGCGAATCTGGTAGTTCCACTGCCACCGTATCAATTCGCCAGAGACACCCAACTCGAGCATTCTCAGCCCGATAAGGCCGATCCGCCGCCCAAAGACTCGGTGATTTTGAGTTGTTCGTGTTGTTGGACTGCGTTTCGCTACAGTCCTGCCGAGGTCTTTAGGGGTCGCCCCTCCCAAGCAGCAATTGTCGTGAAGACAAAGCCGGCAACAATAATGGCCACAATAAAAATAATAAGGAGACGAAAAGGGCAAATAACGCAATCCTGATTGCCGCTTCATTGATTGCGGCGGTTCGCCTCAACAGGGAAGAGATCAAACCCTCGCCGGCAGTCATTTCTAAAATTGCAGACAGCATCCGCCTGGCGGAGATGATCGAAGCGAGATTGCGGCGGTGATGTTAGAAAGATTGCCCTGCTACACTCGCGTTTCGTGCATTCGAGTTCCGGCCCGGAGGAGAACACGAGATGGCAAATCTGACCTTAGTGTTGAGGGACCTACCGGAGCTAGCCGCTCTCTCCACCCACGGGCGTCAGATCGTCATTGCCAACAGCACCATGCAATAAACTTCGAAGCGCCTAATGAAATCGTCTCTGCCGTCCGCGACGTTGTGGAGTGCGAACAGCTTCTCAAACACAACAGACAAATTAACAATCTCTAATCATCTGCCGCGCTCTGCCTTTCAGAGCCCCCCTTCATACACCCGGAATCAGTGAAGCTGGCAGCTACCCAGAACGGCATTAAATACTTCTAGTTGGGTATCCGTTTCACTCACAGGGCTGCCACATATTGTGGTTTCCGTTTGAGTTCAGCCCCGGCGATTGTGGTTTGGTGAGTCAAGCGGATACCCACCTACTTCTAATCTGGCACGGGGAAAGTTCAGCTTAGTGACACGTTAGTGAAAGTCTCTCACCCGGAACATGAACGGACCAGCTCAATTTTTAGAAATCGCCTCGCGGTGAAGACGCTCCCTAGTGGCCTGTCAAATTCTCGGAATCCAAAACTTTTCGCTCTACTTTTGTTTACAGACATTTGTAGAATGACCTACACGAGTTCCGTCGCAAAACGGATGGATCGAAATTGGCTTCCTGATTCGTACAGAGAGCTTGTGCGAGTAGCGAGTATCTTTATTGAAAGAGCCGTTTGTTTCGGCTCTGCGCGGAGTCTCTTCTCCACAGGACGCTTATTATCGATGCCTCTTGGCTCAGCCAGGAAGGACTGCGAGGCTAAACATGAATTTCATCGAACTCTTTTTCGAGCTCTCGCCGGATAACAACACAGGCACGACTGAGGCTGCCATCTTTTTTTCCCTTTTTGTCGGACTTAACTTCTTATATGTCTGGCTACGGTCCAAGAGCGCAAGACGGCGGGGCTCTTCGTTCTAGATTCAGAGTTCCCAGTCATCTGAGTGGGTTCGCGACGAAGCGACCAAGAAATCAGCATTACGTGCCCTGGTCAGAAGTTGTATCTGAGTTTCACTCTTTAAGGCCTGACACGATCCTCAATCCCTGAAACCATCCTACGGAGGGCAGCATGGGTCTACCAAAATGCAACGATCCCCGGTGGCGCCGCCTGATATTGGCGTTAGCGGCGCTCACCGTTTTGGCTCTCGCGTTATTCCTCTATCTCATTGGGTTACACCTGCGTGTGGGGCTGCTCTATCTGTTTGCGGTTACTATCCTGTTTTGTTTCGCGCTGGCCGGGGCGTTAGCGCTAGGGCTGTTGATTTATGCGCTGTTCCGGCGGTGGTGCGAGTTGCGAGGGGCGCCCCCCAAGGGGCAAGGCACGCGAGAAAAAACCGGACCGAGTTCGGCGCATCTGCCGTCCACGATTTACAAGAAGCCAGATCCTTTGATTTACAGCCAGTCCTTTCTAATGGCCCAAGGGCTTGCGGTTACGTGGGACAATCCGGACATCTGGCTAACGGAACTGCCTGCGTCCGATGGATCAATGGCGCCGGTGGCGTCGAGCAGTCTTGCGGCCAACCATCTTTACCGGATACATGCACTTATCCACAATGGCTCGCTGGAAGCGCCGGTGGTCGGAATGCCAGTGGAGTTTTCGTTTCTGACTTTCGGCATTGGGATGGTTTCGACTGCGATCGGCACGATGGCGGTCAACCTAGCGGTGAAAGGCGCGATCGGGGAGCCAACTGAGGCTTTTCAGGATTGGGAAACGCCTGCTGTTCCCGGGCACTATTGCGTACAGGTGCACCTAGTATGGCCGGACGACGCGGAGCTAAGAAATAACCTCGGGCAGGAGAATGTCGACGTGAAGAAGCTAAATTCACCAAAGGCCACTTTCCAGTTTCCTTTGCGGAACGATGCGGCGGTGGTGCGGCACTTCCAACTTGAGGTGAATGCCTATCCGCGACCGGTTCCACCGGACTGTCCGGAACCCGCCGGCCCGGGACGGCCCCGCGAGCGAGACCGTCTCGCCGCGCATCGGCATGGCTCGCATCCGCTTCCGGAGACGTGGTCGGTCCAACTGGCGCCAGCTGCTGAGTTTACTCTGCGCCCGGGTGAGCAAACGAATGTTGTCGCCACTGTGAACGTGCCTGAAACACTGGCGGAGCCGCGGCCGATCAACATTGATGCTTTTGCCGATGGGACACTCGCCGGCGGTGTCACGCTCTACGTCCACAGTTGAAAAGGAGAAATTTTATGTCGGAAGGTCCGCAGTATACGTCGTGCGTCGATAAGGAGAATTGGAAGTCCGCTATCGCTACGGTGGGGGTCGCAGATATTTCCGCAGCTGTCGGCGCGATTCTCGCGGTGCTGGCGGGCTTCCCTGCGATTGGAGTGATCGTAGCGTTCGCGGCGGGAGCGGAAATTATTCGCAAAGTGGCCGGCTGGCTGCTCACCGGGAAGCTCATCTGTCTCAAGAACGTGAAGCGGCGAGTCTTTAACGACCCCGATCCGGACCGAGTATGCGTTCTCGGCAGGGTCCTGGATTTCGAGAAGGTTGGAGAAGATAAGACCGGTTTCGACACGATCGACAATGATTTCGGGTTGAATCTGTTCATCGCTCCTTTCGCGATCAGCATGGTCGACGGCGTGGAAGCCAACCAATTGAAATCTCAGATGGAACGGAGTCCGCAAGGAGATTTGATCCAGGACCCGGCTGCCCCACCGCCGTTGCCGGGGGATCCGAATCCCAGTCCAGGGCCCCTGATGCGGAAAGATGACCCATCGAAGGAATTTGGCCCTATGCCGTCTGGATTCACGGGCTATCAGCGCGGGCTCATGTTCTCGTCTAAGTTCCCAAAGGCGGTGCCTTCGAACGTTTATCGAGATCCGCACGAGCTCGTGAAAGTGGATCCACAACTGGACCAGTTGGGCAAAGATGCATACGCGGACTTTCGCACCGCGTATAGCGGAAGCGTGTTCGAGAACGGTAGAGAACTATCGCAGAATGAGAAGGACGCGATCCTTTCCCAAGCAGCGATTGACCCGCTCGGCGAAGGCCGCGTCTCCACGAGGTTCTATGCCATGGTCGACGCCGAATTTCATTTCGAGGAAAAGAAAGCGCAATCGCTGCATTGTGAGTTCGAGGGTTCCCGCATTCGCGATGTTTACAATGTGCTGGATTTCGCGCATGTACACTGTGACACGAGTGGGTTTTGGGGGTTTTTGTGTGACGCGCTGAATCTTCTCATCTCGCTGTTCCTCGGACTTCCCAAGTTGATCGCCGCAGCCGCAGCCTGGGCGTTGGCCGATGACGGCTCCCTTTCGAGCGCATATGACGGGGCGGGCGGTGAAATTCTAGTGGGCGATTCGATTGTGGTAAGGGGGCGCTGGTCGTATGACAGCGGCCATTCCGGCTACAACGAGATACACGCCGTTCGAACGGTACAGAAAACGCTGCCGTCCCTTCCTGACAGCGATCCTTATCTTGCTTTTCAGGATTTTCATAATTTCTGGTGCTCGGAACTGGCAAAGGTGCCGCCCACCCCACCGCCTTCGCGGGACCCAGCGGTGCCACCTGAAACTGGCGGAAACCCAAATATGACGGGTTCGCAACAGGCTACGTGGGATGCGCAGCAGCGGCCGGAGAACCGCTGGGTATACCATCCGGCGATTGACGGCTGTGTGCCGCAGGCGCCCCCGGATCCAAATTTGGGGTTGCACTGAGACTGAATGAGGAATCTCTAAGCGCGATCAGCGAAGTTATGAAGAATTCCTGCGAGACGAAATCGCGGGCGCCATTCGCATCCAGGAAAGAGATTGGTCTCGATGTTCTCGTTCACGGAGAATTCGAGCGCAACGACATGGTGGAATACTTCAGCGAAAAGCTTCAGGGGTTCGCTTTTACGCGGAACGGCTGGGGGCAGAGCTACGGCACCGTGCAGTGAAGCCGCCCATGATCTTTGGTGACATCTCACGTCCGGATCCGATGACGCTGTCGTGGACGAAGTATGCTCAGTCACTGACCACAAAGCCGGTAAAAGGGATGCTGACAGGCCCGGTTACCCTCTTCAATTCCTTTTGAATCTCGGTGCGGCTCTTTTGTAGGTTCCTCAACACTAAGGTCAGATTCGCCATCTCGTGTTCTCCTCCGGGCCGGAACTCGAACGCACGGAACGCCGATTGTAGCAGGGCAATCTTTCTAACGTCGCCGCCGCAATCTCGCTTCGATCATCTCCGCCAAACGGATGCTGTCTGCGATTTTGGATATGACTGCCGGTGAGGGCTTAATCTCTTCGCTGTTCCGGCTGTAATAACAACAAGGATAGAAAGGAATGATCGGAGCAGCTGTGCGGTTTTGCGCATGAACGGTTGGCGACGAAACCTTCAAGTTGCGGCTGGAAGGTGACAGTTTACGTCAGCGTCGCTCGCGAAAGTTACCCCCTTTTATGTGCGCACGGACTTCTTGCGGAGCACAGCCGCCAGCCCTGCGCGTCAAAACACTACGACCATACCAGCGGTGCCATAGATAACAGACTTGCTTGGAATCAAAGGCGATACTGTCGGTTTTCTGTAGAGGGATTGCACAAACCGTCTCCGTCGTACCAGAGCACTTTGATCAGATCGCCGCGCCGCCCGCGAAACACAAACACGTGCCCCGAAAACGGACTCTGCTCCAACTTGGTCTGCACCAACGCGCTCAGCCCCGTGAAGCCGCGCCGCAAGTCGGTGACACCCGCCGTGATCCAGATCCGCGTCTTGCCTGGTAACGCAATCATCGGGCGAGGCACTCCAGCAATACGCGGACCAAGCCTGGATCGGCGCCGCCTTCAATGCGTATCTGCGCTTGCCACAGTTCGATGTGAATCGTGCCCAGGATGGGCTTGGGTTCGCCACCTCGATCGAACTCGATGCTTCGCCACTGGCGTGTGTCGTGACTGGCGGCAAGCTTTCACTCACCCGCACAGGAAGAAACTTCATCGTTGGCTTCTGCTCTCCGAGTCTTCCGCTCAAGTAGAGCCGGCGCCAGCCAAACAGCTGGTTCGCGGTTCACCCCGTGGGCGCGCGCTATGCGTGCCACCGACGCGCCCTCGACCAACGTCTCTTCCACCATCCGTCGCTTCTCCGCAAGGCTGCGCCGCTGCCGCTGAGCCGCGGCCGCCGGCTCACTCTTAGCCGTGCTCCCATCCGGAACTTGCCGGGAAGTGTCCATCTACCCTCCAAGTGGACACCTATCCGAAGTGTCCACTTCGCGAGAATGGCTCTCATTTATAAGGATGTCGAGACGGTCACAACCGGACGCTTACCATTGACTGTGCCGGTGCCGTTCTTCTCGTGAGCGTCACTTCCGCTGCCCTAAAGCATGAAAAGCGATAGTGGCTCCTGTGACATCTTCAACGCTCCCAGTTACAGCAAAGGACACAGGGTTTGAATCGTGTGATCCCGAATAGTACACACGAATAAGATGGGTATCGGAGCCAGAATCAACGTTTCCAATCTTGAGAGGAAGTGTCGCAGGGCTGCCGAGGTAGGATAACTCAAGAATGGTCATCTTCCCGGAACCAGCAATGGATTTGGCCTCGATGCTTGCCAGACGGAGATTTTTTCCATTTCCAGACCCGGTGTTGCTCAACTTAAGTGACGCAAATTGTCTCCCTTTTTCATCTTTATCGTATCCGAGAACACTTATCGAAAATGCGGGCCTCCCGCGAACTACGGTCACAGTCGCAGACGCCGTTCCAAGGTTACCTATCGCATCCTTCGCACGAAATGTCACAGGTGTAGCACCAATTGGGAAGAGCGTGGTTGGAGTGATAGTTGATCCCGCCATCTGGGGCTCCAGCAACGTAGGAGAGGGATCCAGAGCGTCCCGAGGCACAGCTGACGAGAAAAAGGAGTTCAATGCTCTCGAGTTTTTCACTCTTGCACCACGCGGCTCAGTAGCCGGAATTTCAAGGTTTGCAGGAGGCGTGATCACAGGTGGAGTAGTGTCTAAAACAACCGTGACCCTGTGTCGTATCTCTGTGTCGGTGACAACTAATCCCGTTGGCGTACTTGTAGCTCTTTGACCAGAGAACTCTAAAGTATAACGGCCATCTTCACCGGTCACGAAGATGGGTGAGGTACTCCCGTTGCGACTGAATCCACTCTTTGCCCAATGCAGTGGAAATGGGAGGTTGGAAGCAAATGTTGGCGGCGGAGCCGTTTCTTTTCGAACACGGTACTGGACGGCGAGCGAGTCTTGACCACCGACAGCTCCCGAAGGAACAAGGGTAATCGGAGTTGTAGGACTGATATACAGCTGCCCATTGATACCGGTTGCTGACGGCAAGCCTGGGCTGAGCATGCTGGTGCCCAGCGGTCCCCCCCCGACTCTCAGTAACCTGAAAGAGAGCTGAGTAGTCGGCAACGTCCCCGGGCTGGTTTCTATCGCTGGTTAGAGGAACCGCAGCCTGTAGAAGAGGAAATAGAAGTGCGGTCTTTGATTCAGCAGATCGCGATCGAACATCGGCGGCGTTATGGATACCGGCGCATTTCTGCAGAGCTGCGCCGGCGAGGGATGGTCGTGAACCACAAGCGAGTGGCGCGGATTATGCGCGAGGATAACCTGCTCGCCGCGCAGCCGCGACAGTTTGTGGTGACGACGAAGTCGGATCACAAGCTGGAGGTCTATCTGAACCTAGCCCGGCGCCTGAAGTTAACTGGGATCGATCAACTGTGGGTTGCCGATATCACCTACATTCGAGTGCAAACCGAGTTCGTCTACTTGGCGGTGATCCTTGACGGATTTTCTCGCAAGGTCGTGGGGTGGTCGCTAGAGCGGACCTTGGCGAGTCGTCCCGCGCTGCCGCATTGGAACAAGCCACCGCGACGCGAAAAGCCTGCGCTCGGCCTGGTTCATCATTCCGATCGCGGAGTGCAATATGCTAGCGATGAGTATGTAGGCGTTCTCCAAGGGCACGGGATGATCCCGAGCATGAGCCGTCCAGCAAATCCTTATGACAATGCCAGCTGCGAAAGCTTTCTGAAAACTTTAAAACGGGAGGAGATCTACGCCAACCAGTATCGTGACCTCGATCACTTGCGCGGCAACATCGAGGAGTTTATCGAACGATACTACAATCAACAGCGATTGCATTCTGCGCTCGGCTACCGTTCTCCGGAAGAATTCGAACGGCAGGCGAAGCATGCAGATCCCCTGACACAGTTGTGCAGTCCAAGTCTGGAATTTTTCCCAGGAAGCGAAAACAGGATTTCTACGAGGATGCTGGAGCAGGGGACTCAAACGCCGTCCCCTGCTCCAGACCTCATCCCCGGCTAATTATGAAGGCAGCCAACCCAACTCAATGGCGCGTGTGTCATTCAAAACTGTCTCACCGTAAGGGTTCACCCCAACTTCTTGCGAGCTACCAGGTGTGCCGTAAGTGTGCCGTACGCTTCGGTCCCATATGCACCAACGCGCGCCGTTTCAATACCATTACTGAATGCTTCCGTGCGGGCTTGTTTAGAGGCAAACCACTGATTCTTCGATGGAATAGCACCGGTTAAGGGATTTACGATCAACCGACTCTTAATCAGTAGGTTGAAGGTTCGATTCCTTCCGCGCTCACCATCTCCTTCAGAATCAACATCCGATCAAGCTGGTGAAGGGGATTTGGTAACACTTGATAACAAGTCCCCCGCCACAACTGCCATCGGTTGCCGGAAATCCTCCACGTCTGCGTGATCGTAGGTGTCCATCGCCAGCGAGACTTTCGCGTGACCGAGGATGCCAGAGATCACTTTCGGATGGACTCCATTTCGCCGCATTGTGGTTGTCAGAGTGTGCCGGAAGTCGTGCCATCCACCGAGCCTCTCCTCCTCCGGTCGTGGCTCCGGTGGTTCCCAAGCCGCATCAATTCTCCGTAGTGGACGGAACTGGTGGTCTTATCGCCCTGCGAGATGACGGGAAATCGTGCCGTACCACCGACCTCATTTGCGTGAAAAAGGGCGGGAGTATAACGAAGGAGGGACGCAGCATAAATGGGGTAAGCTGTGCTCAACTTGCCTTGACGCCTCTTTGCTCTGATCTGGATAAGACGGCGAATGACCCGCTTGGAATACGGTAAACGGCGATTAGCGTCGAAAGCGTTTTGGTTCTGTCAACATCTTCTAATAAAGGAATGGAGACCTGAAAGCCGCGCGTCCGCTCAAGTCTCCTCCGAATGATCGGCCAAAGAACTACGTTAGCGATTGAGCGAATCGTCACGCCGCCTTCTTCCGCTGTGCCGCCCTCCACTTCGCCCAACGTGCTTTCTGAGTCGCAGCGATTATTGTCCGCGCAGAAACGGACATTCTTTGCTGATCCGCTGCAAGGCAGCTATTCGATCCTTTCTACAATGTTGCAGTCAGAATGTTTCCAGACTCTGAGCAATACTGAGCAGACGCACAAGCGGAACCATCGTAAGTTGTATGCATAACGAGACGGGAACGAGCGCGACTCAGTAGGTCGCCTCGTCTCTCCATGTGGCGCAGTCTGTGACCCAAGTACCATCTTGGACCCGACCCAACCCCACCACTGCGCCGCATCTTTTTTGAATGACATCTGCACGAACTGCAGGCCGAGCGGCAATTGTGCGGATGTGACCCGAGCAGGAAATACCCTTCGCGTGCAGGCGCGGAGTAGGCCGAGGCGACCGGACTTCGGTAGAGAGAAGAGCTAAGACTTGGGAGGAAGAAATGAGCCTAGCGAATGTATTTGAAGTCCTGTGCCTCATCTCAATCGTCATTCTTACAGTTCGGTTTTTCAAGATGCGGAGCCGAAACCGATGAAGGTGATAGACATTGCCAAAACTTCCAGTCCGACGAGCACTGCTTGGCCTACCTCGAAAAGATGCGCTGGCCAATGGTCACGCCAATGTTCGATAGCTTGCAATTTGTTTGAGATGTTTTAATCTCCCCGAAAAAAGATGCTTGATTGCCCGGGGCGCGATTCGCCGAGAAGAAGAGTCAGCAATTCTCGATGTGTTTAGAGAGATCGAGCGTGACATTTGACGGGAGGAAAATCTATTCACCATTCCCGAGGAGGGTAAGGAAGGTATCACCCGACTGTTCAATTTTGCGCAGTTGCTTTCTGCTTTCCGGTTTACAGTTCGCGCTAAATACGCCGCGCGGTATCGAGTAGGTACCTTACCTCGGTGGAGGGAAAGTGTCCCATTTTATTTGGCTGCTCTTTAATGGCTCTGTGCGGCCTGATTGCAGGCGAGATCGTTGGCGGCAAAGGGGTTCGGCCGTGTAGCCGACATGTTGCTCGGCATGACCGGGGCGTTCTTAGTGCGGTTTTCTGTGGATGCCTTACAGATTCATGCGGATGCTGTTAACCTGCTTTTGTTTTCAATTTGGGGAGCAGCCGCCCTGTCCGCCTTCATCAGGTTTCTCGTGAATCGCCAGCACGCATCACCGAGACGGCTATGGACTCTCTGGACGGTTGGCAACTGGCTCGCACATTTCTGGTCCCGAGAGAGCCGATACTTCCAAGGCGGCGTGAGTGCGATTGGCAAGAGCAATGAGTTGGGCGGGGCTGGATTAGCGTCTGTGATCCCCGTTACATCGCAGGTCTTTGGGCATCGGGCTGGAATCACTGAATCGAACTGGCCGCTTGCGAGAAAACTGTATTGGCGTTGGAACCAATCAGTCGTATTGTGCCGACAACAATTACAAGGATCACCGCCAGCATGACCGCGTATTCTGCGATGTCTTGGCCCTTATCGTCTGACCATGCTTGGCGAAGAAAGTCGCATGCCGCTATTCGATAGGCGTTCACGGCTTCTCGGTAGAACTGTTTTTCGTTCTCGTCCTTAAATCTTGGGATGAAGTCTTCCAGAAGTTGCGCCATAGACTCACAGTCTGCGGCTTTGCTTGCGTTCTGTTTTACAAAGCTGTGGGTAGACTCGGCAGGAAAACGAAGAGGCGAGGGGCTGGTAATCATCGCCTTGCCCTCCTTCATGCTGAATTGGAGGAACTGGTGCCCAAATCATGCGCCTTTTTTGCGAAAAAGCAAGGTCGATTCGGCTAGGCGGGGAAATCCTCTCTGATTCAAGATTGACGGGGTGTTGTGGCCTGGAGTGGTCCCGATTGTGTCGTGCGTCCTACCGTCAGAATTGCGTTGGCACTCGAGACGAAAATGTGAGATGTCTTGCTTGTCCCTGATGTACAATCCTCGCGCCCCAATCCAAATAAAAATCCATGCGCCGAGAAGCTCCTCCCTCCTTTTTGCGCTTGGAGGAGGATTCAAGTGAAGTACGTCATCGTGCTCGTTTTCTGCACCTGTGTCGCCCCATCTCAGGCACAGACTTTTTCTTGTCCGCGCTGGACAGAGGATATGTTGAATTATTTTGTGATGGGATATCCGGCTCGGGTAGACCAGAGCATGGGGCCGGGAAATGCCAATCCCGTTTACAGCTCGATCGTTCCAGACTATGGGAACAATACCTACGCAGCCAGTGGCTATTTCGTGTGGACGAAAAGCCTGAGCGGTTATCCGTGGGACATAAAAACATACGACAGCAACTTTATCTACGATCGATCGACGGAACTCGGGTGGAACGACCCGACAAGCTTTAAACGATTCAATCTTGACCTGCCAATGTCGCAACGATGCGTGCGGGTGGGGCAACCGGGAGCGACGCTCAAGATTCCAGCTTCGAATACCCTGTATCAGTCGTATGCGCAATGTGCGCCCTTCCTCACACAACCGCTCGGAAACGTGATCAATTCGGTATCCGCTCCGGCGTGGGCGAATGTGGGGAACGTCGGGCGGACCACGACTCGACTTTTCAAGTACAAATACAGTTGCGATCAGAACTACGCCAACTGCCAGTTCATGGAAGTCTATAGTCTAGGCCTCGGCATCGGTTTGTTCGATTGGAAGTATTACGTCAACAAAGGAGGCAGCTTCATACTTCAGCAGGAATCGATAATTAATCAAGAGCAGGGAGGACAGACTACCCCCGCGTTGCCGTGTTCCGGTAGCTATCAATAAGCCGTACTTGCGAAGGTTTGTGGCCGATGTGGCCAATTTGGTTCCTTGGCCTAAAGATCGTACCGGATTCACCTTGGAGCAACTATGCACATGCCAGAGACGAGAACTGACCGCAGCAATTGCCAGTTCGTGGTCCAACAGGCTACAGATGGCAAGCCAGTCGTAATGGTACAGCTTTCGCACGAGACCATTCCCGCGTTGAAAAGTGCAGTCGTTGGCTTCGATCTCCTCGGGGGGACTGGGTTTGAACAAGCGAAGAAGCTTGCTGACTTGCTTAATGAATATGTGCTCAATGTTTTTGTCACCGTCACAGACAAACGTGCACAAGCCTAGATCGGTGCTAGGGCAGAAAACGGATTGGCCGTGAACCATCCTGCCACAGCTTATGATCGCAGCGTCGGTCGCCAATCCGTCCGCGAGGTTGGGTGACGCGTTCGGGCAGCAAGCAGACTGATTTTTTCAAGCAAAATTTAAGCGTCAAACGTGATAACAACCGTGGTAACAACCCCGCCTAAAAGTGCTCATTTCTGCCTTCGCTAGGAGTGGGAAACCGCTTGAACCGCCAAGTGATTGAAAAGATGGTGAGCGCGGAAGGAATCGAACCTTCAACCTACTAAGGATTTTGCGGAGACTTCGACTTGAGCCAACGCCTACTGTGAACGGCTGATGGGAACGATCTGCCGGGAATGCCTGGATTACGTGATCCCGTTGAGCGAGAAGCATCTGCGGACGATCATGCGGGAGTGGGTTACCCACTACAATCAGGGACGACCCCATGCGAGCTTGGGGCCAGGCATTCCGGATTCCGACAGCAGCCCGCGGCCGCGCTTGAGAATCCATCGGCATGAGTTGCCAGCCGATTGCCGGATACGAGCGCGAGATGTTCTCGGCGTAGCTGCCAGTCGATGTTTTCTATCCGTACCCTGTACAACTCTCGTTCATTTCTCATTCCTGTGTCCCGCATCAGAATGAGGATGTCTGAGAACCGCTCCAGGGTCTTCTCTTGCCATTCGCAGGCCGGAGCGCCGTCCAGCAGCTTTCTTTCGGTCGCAGCATCCAGCCTCAATGCACGGCCGTACTCTTTAACAAGTTTCAGCTTCGGAGCGCGCCGAAGAATCTTCCACTCTTCTGCGCGGTGAAGCATCCGCCGCAAAGGTACGCAGTGCACAATTGACGTTCGACGCTGATCCGGGAAAACTCAGCAATTCGACCTCGTCGTTCGTAATCGCATCCAGTCGCATTCCGACAATTCTGGTTTGCGACAACAAACGCCAGCCGTCTTGGTAGTACAACTTTGATTTGTCTTCCAACTTTGCGTTGGTTACCCATTCAAGAAAACGGATGGAGAACTTTTGCAAAGTCGGTGTTCTTCGATTTAGCGGGTCACTTCCTTCGACCGCGGCTGCCAATTTCAGACCTGCAACCTTTGCCGCCCTGGCCGAATTGGTTTCCTCAGTCGAACCACGGTGCCGCTTTCCGCGCACCGTGAAGTCGAACCAGTAAAACTGTGAGTTGCTTTTCCTAAATAGCTTCACGAGCTTCCTCCATTGCAGCCCGCACGGAAGCGACTCGTGTGTTCCTCTGGATATATTCCAGAAGAACTTTCACATCATAGCTGACGCGACCTTCGAGTTCTATCCAATCGGGGCCGACCCCCTCATAGCGCCAGCGTTTGAGTGTGGCTGGTGAGCGTCCGAGAATTTCGGCCGCTCTATGCGTATCGACCAACTGAGGAATCGCGAAAGTTTTCTTTACAACTTCTAGGCTGGCCATTTGATTCTCCATTCGTTGCCCGCCGTGGCCGACGGGGCGAGACATCGGCAGTGCCAGAGGGCTGGTATTGCTGACCTTCTATAGCTTGTCTCGATTCAAATCAAAATTGAGGCAATTTGACCGAGGTTGGATTTGGCGTTAGGTTCCTGCTGTTTCAGACCATGAAAGGCGCGTCTGGAGGCACTACCGTGTTTTCATCTCCTGAACAACTGCACGAAGCTCTGCTCACCACCGGTTACATCGCTGACTCGGTAAGCGTGACAACGCTCTACGTCGCAACGAAACTTCGTAAGCCGTTGCTCCTTGAAGGGCCAGCTGGAAGTGGGAAAACTCAATTGGCGTATGCACTTGCGGCAGCGGCAGGGACAAAAGTCGAGCGCCTGCAATGCTATGAGGGCCTCGACGAAGACAAGGCGATTGGCCGCTTCGATCAGTCCCTACAGCAGCTGTGTATTCAGCTCAAGACGCAATTCGCTATTCCCGATTGGCATTCCCTTCAAAGGGAATTGCATGGCAGAGAGTTCTTCATCGCAGGGCCACTGCTTCGGGCCCTCGAGTACCAGAATCCTTGCGTGTTGCTCATCGACGAACTGGACAAGGTAGGCCCGGAGTTGGAGGCCATGTTGCTTGAACTTTTGAGTGCGTGGCAGCTCAGCATCCCAAAGCTCGGGACGATTCAAGCACAAGACATTTCAATCGTAGTGATCACATCGAATGAGGAACGTCGCATTGGCGATCCATTGCGCAGACGGAGTTTGTATCTCCGCATTGAGCATCCCACGCTCGAAAGGGAGGCTGAAAATCATAGCCCGTCAGGTTGCAGATTCAACTCCGGAGTTCCTTGCAAGCATTGCATTGGTCGGGTAACCGCAGTTGCCATGACGTTGATCGAAGCTCAGGCCGAATGACAATTCGTCCCCGGTGTTAGGCTTTCTCGCAGATTGCAAGTAAAGAACCGGGCGTGCGTAGAAGTAAAAGACAGCAATCATCAATCACGTCACTCGGGTTGAAACGCTTCGGCCATCAAATCCTGCTCCGCTTTAGGGATATTGAGTCGATTTGCTTCCTCCTGCCGTTGTCCGACTGCAGCCTGCACTTCCTTAAGGAAACGCTGAGCATCGTCCTTGCTCAATCCGTAATCCTTAGCAGAATCAATTGCAATCGCAACGTCACAGGCAGTCTCCACTTCATTGATCGCCAGGGTCAATTCCTTACGGTCGATCGATGGGTTCATGTCATATGCCGGCGAGAGTCGAATGCCGGTTTCATCCACGAAGAATCCATGATTGCGAAGGTGATCGTCCGTGTTGTGGATGGAAATATTGAACAGCACGCGCCGGAACAGTTGTTCGCAATCCAGCTTCGTATTTGACCCTCGCGATTGCAAGAGATCCACTAGTTCCAGATAGCTGGCTCCTTCCTCTCCGTCGATTCTCTGCGTGAGAGTCATGGCCGAAAGAAAAGCGAGGCGCCGACCGTTGGTGGTACGGTCGAAGCGTTTTACCAGGAATGTTGTGTAGGGATTGTCCCCAAAACGCAGCACTTTGGCCTCAGGCACCGTTATGCCGGCGCGCAACGCCAGACGGTGTGCCACCAACTCCCACCCTCCCATGTCGCGCGTGTCTTTTCGGCTGGGGAACTTTGCCATGCACAGGTTTCCCGCTTCGTCCCGTACGGAGGCTTTTGGCCGTGCGCCGCCGAGAGAACTACCCGGCGCAAATAGT
>Ga0210406_10000767_pt1 | contig 42268 bp, 31 predicted proteins | sample IncBWC30MmetaG_FD_155454 | JGI IMG/M metagenome (GOLD analysis project Ga0210406, IMG submission 155454) | Forest soil microbial communities from Barre Woods Harvard Forest LTER site, Petersham, Massachusetts, United States - Inc-BW-C-30-M | ecosystem: Environmental > Terrestrial > Soil >...
GCACGTTGGGCGCCAAAACATTGGTGTGCATCAACTCCACGCTGAGCGGCGCCAAGATTCGTGTGCCGTCCAATTGACCGCCGTTGAGCAGCATTTGGCAGAAGCGCATGTAGTCGGTTGCCGTGGAAACGAGGCCGCCGCCGCCGGAGGATAGCGTCGGTTTCGCCGCAAAATCGTGGTTCAGACCATCCTTGACGCCGACCACCTGAAGTTTTCCGTCCTTGTCGTAGCTATAGAATTCCGCGAAGCGATTGAGTTTTTCCTTGGGCACGTAGAAAGCGGTGTCGACCATGCCGAGCGGTTTGAAAATGCGCTTCTCCAAGAATTCTTCGAAGGGCATGCCGGAGAGTTTCTGGACGATGTAGCCTTGAATGTCCACGGAAATGCTGTAGTGCCACTCGGAGCCCGGTTGCGAATTCAGCGGCAGCTTGGCCACGCGCTTGATGAACTCGTCCAGCGTGTTGTTGGGGTTGAGCAGGTCGGCGTCGATCTGCAATTTGTCCACCGCGGTATTGCTGAAAAAACCATAAGTGAAACCGCCGGAATGCGACATCAATTCGCGCATCGTCACCGGATGCGCTTGATCCTTCATGACCACGTTGTTGTTCGCGTCCGTGCCGTAAACCTTCAGCTTGGCGAATTCGGGAATGTACTTCGCGACCGGATCGTTGAGCTGCCACTTGCCTTCTTCGAACAAGATCATCATGGCAACGCCGGTGATCGGCTTGCTCATGGAATAGATGCGAAAGATGCTGTCCTTTTGCATGGGCGCATTGGCCGCGATGTCGCGCTTGCCTGCGGCATCGAATTCCACCACCTTGCCGTGGCGCGAAACCATGGTGACGACACCCGCCAGACGGCCCTGGTCCACGAGTTCCTTCATCCCTGAGCGAAGCTGCGCGAGGCGCTCGTTCGACATCCCCTCGCTTTCCGCACTGGCCGAGGGCAGATCGTGGGTTGCCGAGAGCGCGGGTTGAACCAAGATGGCGGCCAGAGATGCCATGACCAATAGACGCGGAACATGCATGCGAGGACTCCCTAGTAGATGTTGTTTATAAAACCGGCGGCACAGTGTAAGCCTAGACCCGCTCGAGCATCCAGCGCGTCATCAATTCGAACAGCGCCGTGCGTGAGCGCTCATCCTCGTTGTGAACTTCATGCAGCAGGCCCGGGTAGGTGACGAGCTGCTTGTCGCGCGATCCGAGCGCTGCAACCAGCACCTCAGATCCGCTGACGGGGCAGACCTTATCCGCTTCGCCGTGCACGGCCAGCCAGGGCAGGGTGATCTGCGGCGCACTGGCATGGCATCGGCGGCACGCCATGGCGAAACCATGCAGCAATTTCAAGCTCGCGGTGCGCGGCACGAGCGGATCGTTCGTATGCTGCTGTTGGATCTCAACGACTTGAGTTAGTGCCGTGGAGTCTATCCGCAGGCTGATTCTCAAGCGGGGCGCCAGCGCGGCGGCGAATCGCAGGGCGACACCGGCCGCACCCTCCAGCTTCGGCATGGCATCGAGTGCGCATCCCGTTGTGATGACGCCGCGCGCCCACGGCAGGCCTTCAATGGCGGCGAGTGTCGCGACGACTGAACCCATACTGTGGCCCCACACGAACAGCGGCAGCGAGGGAAACCTGTTGCGCACGCTGCGGCCCACCGATTCCAGATCGTTCGCGAACTCGGCAAAATCCGCGACATGGGTGCGCGTGCCGGGAAATTTGCCGTGTCCGCGCTGGTCATAGACGAAACAGGCGATGCCTTCAGAGGCGAGCGCCTCGGCGGCGTGGCGGTAACGATCGGCGTGTTCCGCAATTCCGTGCACGATGATGAGTCCGGCCTTAAGGTGAGGCGGCACAACCTCGAATCCGGGGAAGGGTGCTCCGATCATACTGACCTGCGGCAAAGCGGCGTTCACGGCTGCAATTCTACGGAACAGCGCGCGCTGGATCAGGCTTTTCGCATCAAGCTTCGCGCAGCCGGAACAGCTTGCTCTGCGTGCGGTCGATGTCCGGCTCGCCTGGAGCTTTCGAGCGCATATCGTCGTGACGCACGAATTCCTCGATTTCCGCCGCCGGGACCGCGGCGCTGCGATAGAAGCCTTGGTATTGATCGCAGCCCATGCGCTTCAGAATGCCAAGTTGCTCTTCCGACTCCACGCCCTCGGCAATCACTTTCAGGCGCAGCCCGTGGGCCAACGAGATGATCGCGCGCACGATGGAGGCATCGCCCGCGTTGGAAGCCACATCGCTGATGAAGCTGCGGTCGATCTTGAGCTTGTCGATGGGGAATCGCTGCAGGTAGCTCATGCTCGAATAGCCCGTGCCGAAATCGTCGATGGCAACCACCACGCCCAGTTCGCTCAGCTGCTCGAGCAGCGCCACCGAAGTCTCGGCATTGCTCATCAGCGTCGCCTCGGTCAGCTCAATCTCCAAAAAGGTCGCATCGAGCGAGTGTTCCTTGAGCGCCGCGTTGACTTTCTTGACGAAATTCGCCTGGCAGAATTGCAGCGGTGAGACATTGACCGCCACGCGCAGGAACGGCAGATTCAGCTGCTGCCATTCGCGCGCTTGGCGGCACGCTTCACGAATGACCCAATCGCCGATCTCGATGATCAAGCCGCTCTCCTCCGCGATGGGAATGAACTCGCCGGGCAGAATGAAGCCGCGCTTCGGGTGCTGCCACCGGATCAATGCCTCGACACTGCGCATCTCGCCGGTGGCGATGTCGATCTTCGGTTGATAGTGCAGGGCGAGCTGACCTTGCGCCAGCGCGCCGCGCAGCTCCGCTTCGATCTCCAGTCGCTCACGCGAGAAGCCCATGATGCTGGAATCGAAGAATCGAAAGGTCTTGCGGCCGCAACGCTTGGCGAAATACATGGCCTCATCCGCACGCGCCAACAGCTCGTCCGCGCCCGTGCCGTCCATGGGGTAGCGCGCAATGCCGATACTGGGGCTGACATGCAATTCTAGGCCTGTGATTTGGTAGGGCCGGGACAGCGCCGACATCCAGCGGACAATGAGCGCCTCGACTTCCTCGGCGGAACCGACGTCACGCAGCAACAACAAGAACTCGTCCCCGCCCGCGCGCGCCACGATGTCGCTCGAGCGTACGATGGATTGCAGCCGCTCGGACACATGCTTGAGCAGCGCATCTCCGGCCCCATGGCCCAGGGAATCGTTGATGATTTTGAAGCGGTCCAGGTCAAATACGCACACCGCAAACGGCTGCCGCGCGTGGACCGCGAGATTGAGGTGTTCGACGAACAGCACTCGATTCGCAATTCCGGTCAGCGAATCGTGGGTTGCCTGGCGCTTGAGTTCCAGATTCGCGTTGGCGAGGGATTTGTCGCGCTCCTTGAGCATGTGCACGGAGTCGCGCAGTTGTCGCCGCCGCTCCTGCAGGCGCAGCCGCAATGTCCTGCCGAAGACGCCCAAGAGTATGCAGCGGCCGAGAGTGGCGACGAAGCACAGCCACACCAGGCCGCGCTCGACCGGCGACGCCTGGGGGATCGAGATTCTTGCGTTGATCGCCGACATGACGATGGCCGCCGCACCTGCGACGCCGATCCAGGCAATTGCCGATTGCCGTTTCGATAGTCCCAAACTACCGCAGCCGAACACGACGAAGAGCACGGTAAAGAAATAGAACGCCATTTGCGGCACCAGCGCCGCGAACAGCAACTGGATGGAACTCGAGGCGATGACCTGGGTGAGCGCAAATTCGCCCTCGTCGCGCCCATACTTGATGGTCCAGGCGCGAAGCAGCAGGATGATCGAGCTATCCGCCAGGCCGATGGCGGTGTAGGCGAGCGGGACGACCGGACTGATCGTACCGGTTATCGCAAAGCCGGTGAGCAGAACGCCGTCGATCACATAGCTCAGCGCGACCGCCAGAATCATTCTAGTGCCGAGGCTGCCTTCCGACACGGGCTTGGCGGGTTTCATCGAAGGCGATACTCGCCTGCCCAGCGGCCATTTACCGCGACTTGGTTCAATAAATTAGAGGGCTAACGATCCTTTGGGGCGGAAAGCTGCGAATTCTCGACGAATTCTCGGTCGGTCAGGCTGCCCAAAAAGGCCAGCAAATCGGTACGCTGCTCCTCGGTGAGGACAATCGGCCGAATGCGCGAGTCCAGCCGGGGACTCTTGTGGCCGCCGCGCACATAGTGATCCAGGACTGCCTCGAGGCTCGGCAGACTGCCATCGTGCATATACGGAGCCGTCAAGGCCACGTTGCGCAGCGTCGGAACTCGAAACTTCCCCATATCGGCGGCGCGATGTGTCACCTCAATCAGCCCCTGATCGGTCGGCGGATAGCCACCGTGACCATCAACATCGTATAGGCCTGTGTTGGCGAACAGCGCGGCATCCGATTCGTGCCCCTCGTAGACCAGTGGACCTGAGAAATTCAGTCCCGAGTGGCATTGCGCGCAGCCGACTCTGGCTGAGTAAAAAAGATCCATGCCGCGCTTTGCCGACGGCGGCATCGCGGCGCGGTCATCGTCGAATACATAGCGATCGAACGGCGATCGGCCGGAAATCAAGGTGCGTTCGAACGCGGCGATTGCTTTGATGATGTGCTCCATCGACAGCGCAGCAGCGTCGCCGGGAAATGCGGCAGCGAATTGCGCGCGATAGGTGGGGTCGAGAGACAGGGCGTTGACCGCGGATGCGCCGCCCGATTTGAGGCCCATCTCAACAGGATGTTCGTTGAACAGCGGTTGGCGCATTTGTGATTCCAGCGAGCGCACTTTCGTGCTGGCCCAGGTGAAGGCCGCGTTGTAGGCCACATTGGTGAGGCTCATCGCGCCGCGGCGCACGGACTCGCCCGTTGCTCCCAGCGCGTGCGCTCTGCCGTCGGTAAAGCCAAGCTCGGGTCGATGGCAGCTCGAGCAGGCGTAGCGGCCCGTCGAGGACAGGCGAGTCTCGAAGAAGAGCCTGCGCCCCAAGGCCACCTTCTCGGCGGACATCGGGTTGTCCGCGGGCACCGCCGGCCGCGGAAAGCCGGGCGGCAAACGCCATTCATAGGGATGAGGTGAAAATTCATCGGCAGCATGCGCGGCAGAAATCGCCGCGCACGCCGCAACAACAATTACCAGCGCGCGAATTTACCGCGGTCCCTGACTCCAGGGCTGCGCCGCACCGATCGCAAGAGAAGCGGTCTGTCCGGCGATGCCGGCGCGCTCGTCCATCCACTTGGCGAAAGCCTCGACGTCTGCCGATGACAATCCTTGCGCGTCTTGGCGGCGTGCGTCGGCCCAGCGATGCATGGCCGCCATCAATTCATCGGCGAGCGGCCTCGAGTCGCGAAACAACGCCATGTACGCGCCCTTCGCCTCTTCGATCTGATTCAAGCCCAGATACGCTTCGCCGCGGTATTCGATGGCTTCCGGGTAGGCCGGGTTGATTTCGAGCGCCTTGGCATAAGCCGACAGCGAGTCCGCATAGTTGCCCAGGTGACGGTTGGCAAAGCCCAGATAGTTCCATGCTTGGTACATCTTTGGCTGCGCACCGACGGCGTCAATGAATGACTCCAGCGCCTCGCGGTACGATTTTTGAGCCTTTTCGTGGGCTTTGGCGATTTTCTCCGGCGTCGACGCCTTGGCAGCGTCGGCGTCGTACTCCTGCGCCCGCTTGACGTATTTCACGCCGGCATTGTAGGCCGACTTGGCGGCGTCATCGGGACTGCGTTGGGTGCTCGTTCCCGCGGAGCTGCCGCCGCTCGGCATGGAACCTCCGCCATGCGCCAGAGTGATTCCGACCGGAGCCACCACCAAGGTGGTCATGATAGTCAACATACTGAAATAGCTTCGCATGGGAACCTCCCTTCGATGGCCCAATTACGTCCTGCCGGTTGTTAGTACCCGCGTGATCGCAAGTGGTTTAACTCATCTGTGAATCGCTTGTAGCACCTATTGAGGCCCGATCAGTTCCGCGGCCGGGTGCGGCAACGCCGCGACCTGGCCGGCGGTTACGTTCGTCTTGTACTTGTTCTCGAAATGGCTGCGCACGTAATTGACCACGTCCGCGATCTGGGCGTCGCTCAAGTGCGTCGCTCGCGACGACTCCCGATTCACGGGCAGCCCGAACGGCGGCATGCCGTTGCGGCCGTTGAGCACCGTCAGCGCCACGAATTCCCACGAGGCGAACTTCTTGTTCGACGCGAGTTTCGGATAGGCCCCGGCCCCGACCGCTCCCTGGGCACCGGACATATGACACCCCTGGCATATGTGATCGTAGATCTGCTCGCCGCTCAACGAACCGATTGCCGCCCGCGATGTAAACAAAGGGCTGTCCGCCGACGCGCTCGCCGCGGCCGCGATGAGCAACAGCGCGATGAGGGTTCTCATGACTTCGCTCCCTGCGCCACGGCGCGCTGGTGCAGTCGTCCGATGGCATCGAGCGCCGAAGTGACGGCCCCCTCCTGCCAGCCGCCGATATACGAGGCGTGTTCGCCGGCCAACGCGATCCGGCCGTCGATCCGGCACAAATCCTCGTAATGCTTGGCGCGCGTATCGGATGTCCACATTCCAAAACAACCCAGGCTGAAGGGCGCGCGATGCCAGGCAACGGCGACGCCGTTATCGAACTCCTTGTGATATTGCGGATGAATTTGACTGCCGTACTCGACCACCTTCTGCACCCGCTCCTGCGGCGTCATGGCCGTGAACTGCATGGCGTTCAAGCCCCAGATGTACGCGCCCAGCAGCACCCCTTTGCCGCCGCTTTGAAATCCCGTGTTCGGATAGCCGATGTTCATGATCGGCAGATCGGTATAAGTGATGCCGCCGAAGATGTGTTCATCTTCCTCCCAGAAGCGGCGCTTGAACTGCAAGCCCACCTTGATGGCCGCCGCATAGGGAACGGCTGAAATCGCCGATGCCATCCCTTGGCCCACGTTCATGGGAATTTGCGCCAACACGGGCAGGGGAATCGTGCACAAGCACCAGTCGGCGCGAGCCGACTGTTTCGACCCCGGCGTTAGCGTGTCGGCGAAAGTGACCGTGACACCGGCTGCGTCTTGGTGAATGTCGATCACCTTGCTGTTGTAGCGAATGAGGGGTCCCAGTTCCCGGCCGAACGCCTCGCCGATCCGCCCCATGCCGCCTGCGGGCTGAAATAGCGAGGTCTGCATGTCGAAGGCATCGCCGGTAGGGATGCCCTGCCAAAGGCCGGATTCGAGAAGATCGCGAAGCGCAACAGGCTTCGACGGGATGGGTTTCCCGCTCAATCCGCCGCCGGGATTCTTTTCGTAGCCGCGCCGATCGCTCACCGCTTCGCTCGCCACATAGGCGAAGTTCTTGTCGAGCGCTCCCCATTCACGCAACGACTCGAGGAGTATTTCCTGATCTTCCTTGGTGACCGCGGCGTCAAGGGAATTCTGCCGCGTCGCCTTGGCCAACAATTCTGCGACGTGCCCCTGATAGTCGGCTTTGACCTCGCGGAAGCGCTGCGGCTTCCCGCCGAACGCCTGGCTGCTGTGAATATATGCGTTGTAGTTGACCTGGAAAAATGGCTCCAATGCGATGCCCAAGCGCTTGACGTAATGCATCATCCCGTGATGATGATAGGGGATGCGCCAAGGGCCCGGATTGATGTACAAGTCCTTGTCGAATTCACATTGCTGGGTGAGCCCGCCCATCTCCGTGTAGCGGTCGCCGCCGCGAAGGCTCCAGTTGCGACCGCCGGGTCTTCCGTTGAATTCGAGAACCTGAACTTTGTAACCGGCGTTGCGCAGCTCATAGGCCGCCGTCATGCCGGCCATGCCCGCACCCAGAATCAGCACGGAGGCGCCCTTGGGCGCTCCTTGCAGGTCGATCGGCCCCTGATAAGGCGACTCGGCCGCAAACCCAAGGCTGCTCATCGCTTGGTACATCGCGGCGCTTCCCGCGGTGGCGCCGATCATTTGCAACAGCTGACGCCGGCTCAGCGAATTCGAACTGTCCCCTTTTTCCATTGCGTCCCCGTTTGTAAGGCGTCGATTCCCTGCGATCCATACTACATGAGCGGTGAATACCCAGACAGGCTCCCCATGCAAGGTACCAAGCGTGATAGCGGTCTCAGGTGTATTTGTTGAACTGCCGCCCGCTGCGCGAGTCTTATAGAATGGTGCTCAGTTGATTTTTGCGGGCCGTGAAACGGGTAGCTTTATGCAAATCTTCAGCAAACTGCGTTCATTCTCCGTTGCCTTGTGTGGCGTCGCGCTGCTCGCGGGCGCTCCGGCGTTTGCCCAACATGCGGGCGGCTGGCACGGCGGCGGCGGCGGCTGGCACGGCGGTGGCGGAGGCTGGCACGGCGGTGGAGGCGGTTGGCACGGCGGCGGGTGGCATGGTGGTTACGGCTGGCGCGGCGGCTACGGTTGGCGCGGCGGATATTACGGTCCGTGGGGCTGGGGCGGCTTGGGGTTGGGCCTCTACTTCGCGACGCTTCCTTATTATTACTCGACGTATTGGTGGGGCGGCGTTCCTTACTACTACGCCGACGACAACTACTACATTTGGAACAGCGGTGTCGGCCAGTACCAGACGGTGGCACCACCGGCAGAAGTCTTGAGTCAGGCGGGAGGCCCGGCCGGCGGCCAGGCGCCAGGTCCCTCGGAACTGATTGCCTATCCGAAAAACGGCCAGAGCGAAGATCAGCTGGGCAAGGACAAGTTCGAATGCCATCGCTGGGCCGCGGCCCAGACCGGCTTTGACCCGACCCAGGCCGGCGGCGGCTCGGCTTCGGCCAAGCGATCCGACTACTTTCGAGCACAGGCGGCGTGTTTGGAAGGCCGCGGCTACAGCGTCAAGTAAGGCTTTTTCCGCTGCTGCGCTCTGCTCCCTGGCGGGCGTCGCGCTGCGTCAAATTGCTCTTTTCCTTCGACATTCACCACCCCGGCATGGCAAAATAACCGGCTTTTGATCGGCCCCTTATGGGCCTCCCCGAACCTTTACCTGAAACTTACGGAATTTTGCTATGGCCCGCACCACCCCCCTTTCCGATATACGCAATATCGGCATCATTGCCCACGTCGACGCCGGCAAGACGACGACGACTGAGCGCATCCTGTATTACACGGGGCGTAAGCACACGATCATCGACATTCACGATACCAAGGATCTGAAAACCTCGACGACCACCGATTATCTGGAACAGGAACAGAAGCGCGGCATCACCATTCAGAGCGCCGCGGTATCCGCCTTTTGGCGCGATAAGAAAATCAACCTGATCGACACGCCGGGACACGTGGATTTCACCATCGAGGTAAACCGCTCGCTGCGCGTGCTCGACGGCGCCGTCGTGGTGTTCGACGGCGTGGCGGGTGTCGAGCCCCAGTCTGAAACGAATTGGCGGCTGGCCGATAACTACGGCGTACCGCGAATTTGCTATGTCAATAAAATGGATCGCAGCGGCGCCAACTTCCTGCGCTGCGTCGATATGATCAAAAAGCGCCTGGGCGCCAGGCCCTTGCCTGTGCAGATTCCGATCGGATCGGAAGATAACTTCAAGGGCATGGTCGATCTGGTCGAAATGAAAGCACTCGTTTGGGAATCCGATGACAAGGACGCCGAATGGAAGGTGCTGGACGTGACCGCCGATCTGGCCGACAAATTGCACATCACCGTGCCGAGCGATCGCCAGCTCCTGGCCAATGTCACTCAGTTTCGCACGGAATTGGTGGATACCTGTCTCGAGCAGAACGACGAAGCGATGGAGGCATTTCTCACCCACGGCACCGTGCCGTCCGGCGACATTTTGCGCGCGGCATTGCGCAAGGGCACATTGAATTCCGCCTTCACGCCCGTGCTCTGCGGTTCGTCATACAAGAACAAGGGCGTGCAGCAGGTTCTGGATGCCGTCGTCGACTTCCTGCCGGCGCCTACGGACGTGCCTTCGATCAAGACCGTGGACGCCGACGGCGAGCCGATCGGCGAACGCAAAACCTCGGACGAAGAACCGTTTTCGGCCCTGGCGTTCAAGGTCATAAATGATATCTACGGTGCGCTCACCTTCATTCGGGTCTACTCAGGCGTGTTGACCAAGGGTGCTTCGGTGCTCAATACCACCCGCGGCAAGCGCGAGAAAATCGGCCGCATGGTCGAGATGTTTGCCAAGGAAGCCAATCCGGTCGAAGAGGCGCGCGCGGGTGACATCATCGCGTTGGTGTCGCTGGCCGACACGGAGACCGGCGATACCCTGTGCGATGCGGCGAATCCGGTGGTGCTTGAACGCATGCGATTTCCTGAGCCGGTCATCAGCGTATCCGTCAAGGCAAAGGTCAAGGCTGAACAAGAGAAATTCGGCAGCGCGCTCGGCAAGATGGTCCGCGCAGATCCCTCGCTGCATTTGGAGACGGATCGCGAAACGGGCCAAACGATTTTGCGCGGCATGGGTGAACTGCATCTGGAAGTCACGCTGGATCGCATGCGCACTGAGTTCGGTGTCGAAGGCATCATGGGCGAACCCCAGGTCGCGTATCGCGAAACCATCACCAAGAAGATTACGGAACAATACATTCACAAGAAGCAGACCGGCGGTTCCGGTCAATTCGCCGAAGTGTGGATCGTGTTCGAGCCGCTGGAGCGCAGCACCGGCTTCGAGTTCGTGGACGAGACGGTCGGCGGATCGGTGCCGCGCGAATTCGTGCCCTCGGTTGAGAAGGGCCTGAAGGTGCAAAAGGAAGATGGGGTACTCGCGCACTATCCGACGGTGGACTTCCGGGCGACCCTGATCGATGGCAGCTTCCACGACGTCGATTCCAATGCGATGACCTTTGAAATCGCTGCCAAGGCGGCATTTCGCGAGGGCATCCGCAAGGCTGCGCCGATTCTGCTCGAGCCCGTGATGAAGGTTGAAACCGTGACCCCTGGAGACTATCTGGGCGATGTGATCGGCGACATCAATCGCCGGCGCGGCTCGGTTCAGGACCAATTGGAGCGCGGCACCAACATCGCGGTCGTTGCGATCGTGCCGCTCTCCGAAATGTTTGGCTACATCGGACAGCTGCGCGGCATGACCAGCGGCCGTGCTTCGTACACCATGGAGTTCTCGCACTACGAGCCGGTCCCGCGCAACGTGGCCGAAGAGGTCATCGCCGAGGTGGCGAAAGCCAAGGCAGCATTGACGGCTTGATCGAATGCGGTCGGAAGAATTTGTGCTTTACAGCGTTAAGGTAGCGGTTTATCGTCCGCGACGTCCGGGGTCATAAAGGCCGTACTCGTGAGTTGTTGTTCGAGTGGTAATCAGCGCATCAAACGCGCACGCGCTCCGGCTGGATAACGCCTAAGGCAAGCCTTTAGCGTCGTCCCGGCCCGGCGTGGGACGACCACCAATATTCGATCGGTTCGATGCAGGGTGCGGCACGCGCTGTGCCCTGCATCCGGACCGCTTGCGTGTCTGCATCAACCTCGAGTCGTCTCCCAAGGAGAACGACGATGATGGTTAAGCTGCTCAAAAGTTTCACGGAAAATCCGCGGGTCAAACAATTGGGGCCGGGCCTGATCACGGGCGCGGCGGACGATGATCCGAGCGGCATCGCCACCTATTCCCAGGCTGGTGCGCAGTTTGGATACAGCATGCTGTGGACGGTGCTGTTTACCTACCCCTTGATGGTGGGCATCCAAATGGTCAGCGCGCGGCTCGGCTATATCACGGGCAAAGGCTTGGCGGCGAATGTCAAGGCGGTGTTCCCGCGCCCCGTGCTGTACGCCATCGTGGGACTGCTGCTGATCGCCAATACCATCAACATCGCGGCCGACATTGCGGCGATGGGGGAGGCGCTGCGTCTTCTGCTGGGCGGCTACGCCCATGTGTACTCGGTGTGCTTTGGCGTCATATGCCTGGTCCTGCAGGTCTACCTGAGCTACGAGACCTATGTTCGCTATTTGAAGTGGCTGACCTTGGGGCTGCTGTCGTATGTCGCGGTCGTTTTCACCATCCACATTCATTGGGGCACCGTCATCAGCGAATTGGTGCTGCCGCGGCTGGTACTGGATCACAACACCATTACGATGATCGTGGCGGTTTTCGGCACGACCATCAGTCCCTATCTATTTTTCTGGCAGGCGGCGCAGGAGATGGAAGATCTGCGCGTGGTAAATGCCCGAAGCGGCGGTACCTCGATGCTTCCGCACACCTCCGACGTCGCGCGCCGGCAAATGCGGCGCATTCGCTGGGATACCTACGTGGGCATGGGATTTTCAAATCTGATCGCCTTCTTCATCATTTTGAGCACCGCGGCGACATTGCACGTGGCCGGCATCGTGGACATCCAGACCTCGGCGCAGGCGGCGGAAGCGCTGCGGCCCTTGGGCGGCTCGGCCGCATTTCTGTTGTTCAGTCTCGGGATCATCGGCACCGGAATGCTGGCGGTGCCGGTACTGGCCGGCTCCGCCGCCTATGCGGTGTCCGAGAGCTTTGACTGGCAGTCAGGCATGAACCGCAAGCTGCCCGAGGCCTTGGGGTTCTACGGCATCATCGGCATTGCAACCATCGGTGGGGTGGCCTTGACCTTCACGCATCTGGATCCGGTGCGGGCGCTGCTGTGGAGCGCCGAGATCAATGGCATCATCGCCGTGCCCATCATGGCCGTCATGATGATACTGGCCTCACGCCAGGACGTGATGGGCACCTTCGTCATCCGGCCGCGGCTGCGGCGTCTCGGATGGATTGCGACGGGGGTGATGGCCGTTACCGTGGTCGCCATGATGAGCACCAGTTAGGCGATCGGCCGATGAGGACCCCTGTAGACTACGAGTTGCGTGACCGGCTCGAAATCACAAAGCGACGAATCGCCCACCGCGGCTGCTGCGATACCGGTGGATGAACGCAGCGACCGCCTAAATACCAAGGCGGCGGGCATCATCGGATTGGCCGTGATGTGCAGCCGCGTTCTCGGGTTGGCGCGCGAGCTCATATTCGCGGCTCTGTTCGGCGGCGGCCGGGCGCTGGATGCGTTCACCGTCGCATTTCGCATTCCCAATCTGCTGCGTGACCTGTTCGCCGAGGGGGCGCTGTCGACCGCTTTTGTCACGACATTCAGCAAAACCATTGCGCGCGGCGGCGATGAGGCCGCGTGGCGCCTCGCCAACAAGGTGGCGACGATGACGGCGATGGTATTGGGCGCGCTGTGCGTCCTCGGCATGGTTTTTTCTGATTCGCTCGTTGCGATACTGGCTCCGGGTTTCGATCATGACAAGGCTGCGTTGACTGCGCATCTCACCCGCATCATGTTCCCCTTCATCTTGCTGGTGTCGATTGCCGCCTTGGTGATGGGAATGCTGAACGCCAAGAATGTGTTTGGCGTGCCGGCGATGGCATCGAGTTTCTTCAATATCGGATCCATCATCGGCGGGTTGGTGCTTGGGTATTGGATCGACCCGCATTTCGGGCTGCGCGCCCTGATCGGATTGGCGTTCGCAACGGTAATCGGCGGCGCGCTGCAGTTGGCCGTGCAGTTGCCGTCGCTGGCGCGCCTCGGATATCGGTTCCGGCCGGATCTGCGGTGGCGCGATACCGGCGTCAAGGCCGTCTTGCTGTTGATGGGTCCGTCAGTGATCGCCGCCAGCACCACGCAATTCAACGTGCTCATCAACTCAATCTTTGCCTCCGGGCTGGAGGACGGCGCGATCTTCTGGCTGGCAGCTGCATTTCGCCTGATGCAATTGCCGCTGGGCATTTTCGGCGTGGCCTTGGGCACCGTGACGTTGCCGCTGCTGTCGCGGCTGGTGGTGGCGGGACGCATTGATGCTTTTCGCAGCGAGCTGGCGCGCGCGATGCGCTGGGCAATGCTTCTCACGCTGCCCGCGATGGCCGGCCTGATGATGCTGGCCGACCCGATCATTTCCCTGGTCTATCAGCACGGAAAGTTCGATGCTTATCAAGCCGCGCAGGCGGCCGGCGCACTGCGCTTCTACTCAATCGGCCTTGCCGGCTATGCGGCGCTCAAAGTACTGGTCAACGCGTTCTATGCCTTGGACAGGCGCAAGACGCCCATGCTGGTGAGCTTCACGGCTGTCGGCCTCAATATTTTGCTCAACTGGATTTTCACAGTTCGTTTGGGGTGGGGCCATCGCGGTCTTGCCTTCTCAACGGGCTGCATCGCGACATTCAATTTCTTGCTGCTGTATCTGCTGATGCAATCCCAGCTCAAAGGCCTCGAGACGCGCCGCCTGCTGCTATTGCTGCTCAAAGTCGCCGTGGCGAGCGCGGCGCTGGTGGCCGTGTGCGCGGCCTCGTCGCATTGGCTTCTGGCCGATTGGCGGGTGCAATCGCTATGGATCAAACTGCCCGCGCTGCTCGCCACGGTGACCGCGGGTGCGGCGGCCTTCGCTGTCTGCGGAGTCTTGCTGCACATCGAAGAATTAAAGGAGTTGCGCGACGCAGTCAGGCGCCGGCTGAAGCGTCAGGCGCGGCCCTGACTGGCTCGGGCGCTTGCTTGGGGTTCAAGCCCTCTCTCAATCCCAGTGGCGCCTGGTCATGCGTAATAACCTATTGATCCACGGCGGTGGGGAATTGGGGGAATTGACGCGGTTAAAACCTGCCCAGGCCAATCGAGACAATAGTGACGGGGAAATTTGAACAGCCTGGTTTAGGGCGAACTCGCGCGGCCCCCAGCGTGTCTTCGAGACGTCTCTGCCGGGAGACAGATCGATCGTCCTCAAGCCTTGGTGAATCGCATGCTTGATTGCCTCCACGACCGTGGTCGTCATGATGCTGTACTTGGACCAGCGCGGATCGAAGCCCGAGTAGTAAAGATATAGACTATCGCCGACCACAAACCCGATGCGCAGCGCCACAACTTCGCCGCGAATCGCCAACTGGAATACGCGCACCATGCCGCGGGCCGATAATAGCCCGCAGACCGCGTGCAGGAAACGGCGCGCTCGCGGTTTCGCGAAATTATTGCGGTGCACGACTGTCCCAAAAAAATCGGCGCGCATGGCGTGTAAAGCAAAGAATCGCTCAAGAGCGTCTTTCACATCCGGGGGTTCGCGTGCGATCCGCAACTCGTAGGCGAGACCATCCCGCTTGAGCGAATTGTAGCAATGCCGGATCGATTCGCGGATGTTGCGCTTGAGGTGAGAATGGAATTCGTCCCAGGAACGCGGCAGGTCAAGAACGTAGTTCAACAGCGGACGCTGAATCTTAAGGTCAGCGCAGATCGAAAGCGCCAAGGCGTGTGCATCGCTGACCACGCCCCAATTGAGCCAATCAACTTCTCTCACATCTGCCAACTTTCGCCGGATCGCCCAGATGGCGCGCGCTTCATAGCCCGGCTCAATGATCGAAGTGCGGATTTCCGTGATCGCGGGATCCGCACCCAGTAAATCGAGAGTACCGATTGTCACCGGCCCCACGGCGCGGCGCGTCAGAATCAACGGCACGATGGCGACACACCGGCCTTCGGTGTTGCGCGCAACGTGAATCATCGGCTGAGTCAGCAGGCCCTTGCCGCACTCGAGGAACTCGTTGCACCAAGCCACATGCCATTCGTGGAGTGCGAACGGCAGTGTATTGCCGGCGGAATGCAGGAGGCGCGCGTAGTCTGCTCCGAGAGCCTGCAAACCTTCCACGGTTGTCGCGACTTCGACGCTCATATCCGGCGTCGCCGGAGTCCTGCGCACCAGTCCCCAGCCTCCTTGCCGCTCATTCCCGCTCATCGTGCGCCTCTAGTAACTGCTGGAATATTGAGTCGCCTGCATGAGTGAAAGAGAATAACGGATTTGCACGATCGATCGTAGGTGAATATGTAACATCGCAAGGTTGAACGGCATGCCATGGCGAGGCGAGGCCCGGCCTCAGGATCGGCTATGATAGCGGCGGACTCATCGACTCACCGGAGGCTGCCATGAAGTTACATGTGCCACTGTCAGTCTGGCCAATGCTGTTGGCATGCATGCTGTGCGCGACCATTGCAGAAGCGGTGCCGGTATCGCGCCTCGAGGTTCGAGTCGTCACAGGCGCGCAGGAATTGAGCGCGGGCAGTGACTTGGAATTGCGCATCTACGAAGCGGGCAAGAGCGTCAGGCGCCTGCCGCTGGTGCACGGTGAGGCGTGGCTTCCTGATTCAACGCATCTGATTCCGCTGAAACTGAGCGATGCGCTCGAGCCGCGCAATGTGGTGCGCTTCGCGCTTTACTACCGCGCGGGCAGCCCGTTGGCGCCCGCGTGGGAAGTGGTCGCCGCGGATGTTGAACTGCCATCGGGTCACGAAGGCCCCGCACGGCTGCTCAACGCAACCTTGTCCGGCGTGATTTCGAAGCAGGGGGAGCTTGCGACGGCGGAGCGCGATCAGGCAGCCCTGGCGTGCAGCAACGATGCGGATTGTGATGACCATCGGGCCTGCAACGGCAAAGAACGCTGCGCTCCGCACACCGCCGGTGCCGATTCGCGCGGTTGCGTCAAGGGTACACCGGTCGTCTGCCCGGTAAACCAGGTGTGCGGCGAGGGTGTGGGCTGCCATGGCACGGATGCGCTGAAAACATTTACCCCGGACCCGACCGCACCGAAACCGTAGTTTGATCCATGTGACATGGAGCCTGCTGTCTCAACGCATCCTTAGTTGTGCAGGGTGAAAACCGGCGGACTGCTGCTCAGCGCGGTGCCCCTACCATACACCGTAATCGTATTTGCACCGGCGTTCGATACAAAGACATTCGTGCCGGACGTATCCACCGCGACGCCCTCCGGGCCGTTGATTTGCGCTTGAGCGCCCGAAGTTATCGGCGTCGGGCAGGTTGTAGACGAGCCGATAAGCTGGGACGCCAGATATTCCGAAACGTCATTCTTGTAGTAGCTCGTCACCAGGATCTGCGAACTGAGCGGCTGGGACTGGCTCAAGAAAAGCGCGATGCCCGTGGGGCCGGTCGGCATGGTTGTGCAAGTGACGCCGTTGGTGACGCTGCTCAAGTCGTAGACCAGCGTGGGTGCGCCTGAGAACGGGGCGTCGTATAGATAGACATGGTTGGGGGCCGTAGTCGATCCGATGCCCACCAGCAAATAATCCTGACCCAAGACGTTCACATCGAACAACACGCCGGGTGCTGGAAAAGGATTGCTCGAGGCGTCGGCGGTCACCGGACTGTACGAGGCTTCCTTATAACCGGCGCTGACACTGCCGCTGGTCACCGGCTGATAGACCGAGATCGAATTGCCGCCGTTGTTGGCAACGTAGACGTCACCTTTCGAGTCGACCGCAACGCCGAGCGGCCGATTGAGAGATCCTCCGCTGATGAGCGGCTTGGAGCCGGATGCGGTGATTTCCGCATTTCCGTTGGTGGTGTCATACACGGTGACCGTGTTGTTGCCCAGGTTCGCCACGAACAGATGCCCCGCGGAATCGAGCGCGAGGCGCACCGGATCATTGACATCCGCCGTAATGGTGCTGCTCAAGGTCATCCCAGTGACAACCCCGGTGGTGCTGTTCGTCTGAACCGAATACACCAACACTTGATTGTTGCCGCTGTTGGCGACGTAGAGCGAACCGTTGGAATAAACCAAGCCTTCGGGACTGTTGAGTCCCGACGCGGGGCCCACGCCGACGCCGTAGATCGGCGCCTTGATGCCGGCGAAGGCACCTGCGGGAAACGCGATGCCGGCGCCCGTGGCATTGTTGTATTCCAGCAAGCCGTTGTCGGCGGCGACGAACACGTTCCCCTGCGGATCGCATGCCGTTGCGTGCAAATTGGTGATCGTGCCGGTGTAAGGCACACCGAGACTTCCGGAAGTGTTGTAACCGCCCGCTTCCGACTTGCCGGAGCCGCTGGCGTCACTGATGTAGCCGACAGCCAGCGCATTTGCGCAATAACTGATCGTATACGGCATCTCGTGCCCGGTATTCACCGGCGGTGCGAACGGTGCCGGCGCGTTGGTATTCGCCGTGGGGAAGTTCTTGACGATGGTGCCGTTGGGACTGAATTCCGCAACGCCGTAGGTGGGATTGGCCGAAGCACCCCCACCCGTGTAGTTGGCGACCCAGATCGTGTTGTCGATCGAATCATAGGCAATGCCGGATGGTCCGTAGATTCCGGAGCCAGTCTGATTGAAGCTCGACAGGTACACGCCGCCGGCGCCGTATACCGTCACGGTGGAGCCGCCGTTCGCGACATAGAACTGGGAATTGGCCGGGTCGAAGACGATTTCGCGTGGAGTGTTTAAGTTGGTAAATGCCGTCACCGACAAGAACACCGGCGCCAGCGTAGTCCGGTTGAATGCGACGATGCGGGTGGAGGGGGCACCGAGCGTGACATACACATTGTTCGCATCAACGGTGATGCCACCGCCGTTGAGGTTGCCGACCGACGATGCCGGTCCGGGCAGGGCAACGGACGCCACGAAGCTGCCTTGTGCGTCGAACTCATACAACTGGTAGGTGGAATCGATCACGTACACCGTTTCGGCCCCCGGCTTGCCGCTCGAAGTCGGGCTGCAGCTGACCGCAACGTTGCTGACATTGCCGTTGCCGATGGTTTGCGGCGTATTGGGCGACACTGTGCAGGTCAGGCCGCTCGGCTGCGTCTTGACCGTCACGTGATAGGTCGCGCCGCCGGCCAGGTCGGCCGGGAAGTTAAAGGTGCTCGCGGGTGCGGCGATCGTGAGGTCGTCACCGCCATTGTCCTCGAGCACCATCGATCCCGACGTCAAGCCGGCGATGGTCCCGCCGACGCTGTACATCGGCGGCGGTGGCGCGGCGCTGCAGCTCACTATCGGCGGTGGCACCGCCAAATTCGTGAGGCCTCCGTCGACGGTGGAGAACAGCCCGGAAGTGGGACCGATAACCGTGCAGCTCAGGTCGCTGGGATACGATAATGTGAGGTTCCACGTGTTCTTGAGGCAGTCGTTGGGAGCGCTCACGCCCGTGATGTAGTCGCCCGATTTGACGGCGCCGTTGGCGCCTGTGTAAAGCGGAAAAGTGCCATTGCCGTTAATCGACGCGACTCCATCTGGGATGGATGGCGGAGTGGTCGCAGTGGTCGTGCCGATCACGTCATCGGGGCAGGCCAATGACACTTTCATGTCCGCCATCACGCTGCCCAGGCCGCTGTAACCAGACAGGGTCAGTTTGAGCGTGTAGCTGTATATGTAGATCTTGCTGACCGGCGGAAACATTGCCGGCGCTTGATTAAAATTAGTCGTCTGACCGGACGACTCCATCGCGCCGCAGGTATTCTTCGGCGAGTTTTGGAACATGGTGACCGCTTTGCCAAGTTCCTGTGCCAGGCCTGTGAGCGAGGCGCCGAGACAGTTGCCCTCAATCGCGCATAGCTTGACGGTCCCGCCTTGCAGGGGCACCGTGAGCGCGGTACCGTTCGCCGTGCCGTCCAAGGTGTTGTCGGACTGAATGTCCACCACCAATGCCGCGACGAGATCGGCACTGCTGACGCCGTTGTTCGCGGCCAGCTGATTGAGTCCGGCCAATACCAAGCCGGCATCCACGCTCGCTTGGCTCGCGGCTGTCGCGCAGCCTGCCGAGGTGACATCGACCAAGGGCGTGCCGGCGATGTCGGTTTGTCCGCCGAGTGCGGTTCCGAGCGCAGTGTCGATCGCCACCGCGACCGTTCCAACCGGGTTGGCTGCGCTGGAGGTCGCCAAGGCAACCTGCGTGGCCATGGTCGTGAGGGGTGTGATCTGTATGGTGATGGGCGTGCTGCCGGAGACATTGGGGATCAGCGTGTCGAGCATCGGAGCGTTCACTGTCAGCCCAGTGACGTCATCCACAAAAGTACCGCCGGTGCTGACCAGCTCTACGGCTCCTGTCGTACCGGCGGGGAGCGTCAAGCTGTAGGTACCGGTAGTGCTCGTGGTCGCCGTGGCAATGGCGGTCGTCCCTACGACACCCGCGGCGCTGACGGCAAAGGCCGAGATGGTCGCTCCTGAGACCGGTCCGTCGACCACGGCACCGCTGACGATGACGCCTGCGGGTGGTGGAGGGGGCGGGGGCGCAACTGTGGGCGGGCTACTTGAATTCCCCGAGCAGGCGCCGAGCATTAGAACGACGGTCAACGCCAGCCAGGATATTTTGCAGTTCATAACCGATCCCCTTCACTGGATAAGTCAAATAATCGCCAACCCGCCAAGGCGCTGTGAATTGGCCCTGTGCTGATGAAAGCGAGAATCTTTCGAAAATAGGCTCAACAATTCTTGCGCCAAGCGGCGGAGGGGCTCGACGGCATCCGCCGCAACGATCAAAATCGAGACTCCTGGGATGCGGATCCACAAGAAAAGGCGCTGGGTTGTCTGCTTCCATCGACCAGCTGATTGCAAAATGGCGCGCGGGAGACGCGGACGCCCTGCAGGCGCTGTTGCCCCTGATCTACGAACAGTTGCATCGCATCGCCAGCAGGCATTTGCGCGCGGAACGCGCCAATCACACTTTGCAGACGACGGCACTGATCCACGAAGCGTACCTGCGCTTGGTGGGGAGCGAATCACCTGAAGTGCGGGATCACTGCCATTTCACGGCGCTGGCTTCACGCTTGATGCGCCAGGTGCTCGTCGATCATGCACGCGCACGATTGACCGCGAAGCGCCAGGGCGGCATCAGGGTCACCATGAGCGAGGCGCTCGCCCTCGGCACCCAGACGGACATTGATTTGCTCGCGGTCGATGATGCGCTGAATCGCCTTTCGCAGCTTGATCCGCAGCAAGCGCAGGTCGTCGAGCTGCGTTTCTTCGGGGGTCTATCGATCGTCGAAACGTCCGAATCTTTGAAGGTGTCGGCGGCGACCGTCAAGAGGGACTGGACGACCGCCCGGGCCTGGTTGCGCCGCGAATTGCGGCGCGCGGAGGGCGTATGAACCCGCAGCGCTGGCAACAGATCAAAGCCGGTTTGCATCATGCGCTTGAACTGGAGGGTCCGTCGCGGCAGGCCTACATCGCACAGATTACGGAAAACGATGCTGAGCTGCGCCAAGAGTTGGAGTCGTTGTTGGACGCGCACGAGGGTTCCGGCGAGTCTTTTCTAAGTATTCCGGCAGCGGTGATGGATGCAGGCGCCCGGACCGCTTATTTGCAGTCGGACTCGCGGATTGGGAATTACCGCCTGGTGTGCGAGATCGGCCACGGCGGCATGGGGCAGGTCTGGCTCGCCGAGCAAATGGAGCCCGTGCGTCGATTGGTCGCATTGAAGCTCATTCGTGCCGGTATGTACGACGAAACCGTCGCGCATCGCTTTCAAGCTGAACGCCAATCACTTGCGATCATGGATCACCCGGCAATCGCCAAGGTGTTCGATGCCGGCTCGACGCCGCAAGGTCAGCCGTATTTCGTCATGGAGTACGTGCCGGGACTTCCAATCACGGAGTATTGCGATCAAAGGAAACTGAAGATCCGTGAGCGGCTCGAGCTATTTATCCAAGCTTGCGAAGGCGTACAGCATGCACACCAGAAGGCGATCATCCATCGCGATCTGAAGCCGGCCAACATTTTGATCATAGAGGTCGACGGCAAAGCGGTACCGCGGATTATTGACTTCGGACTGGCGAAGGCGGCGACTCCGAAACCGGCTGACGACACACTCCATACCCAATACGGGCAGTTCATCGGGACTCCGGGCTTTATGAGTCCCGAACAGATCAATCCTGAAATTAGGGACATAGACACGCGCACGGATGTTTACTCGCTCGGCGTGATTCTGTACGTACTGCTGACCGGTCAGCAGCCTTTTGAGACCAAAGGACAGCGCCCGCCGCTCGATCAATGGCTGCGTCGGTTGCGCGAAGAGGAGCCGCCCAGCTTGAGCGCGAAGCTCAGTGAGCATAGGGAAAACGCGGACACAACCGCGGCCGCGCGATCTACCGAGCCGAAGCAACTCGTGAGGCTGATGCGCGGCGACTTGGAATGCATAACGAGAAAGGCGCTGGAGCGGGAACGCGGGCGACGCTATGGGACGCCCTCGGAGTTGGCTGCCGATTTGCGACGGCACCTGGACCATGAGCCGGTCACGGCTCGGCCCGCGAGCACCGCCTATCAGATGCGCAAGTTCATCCAGCGTCATCGCATCGCGACAGTGGTCGCGGCGTTCGTTGCTGTCCTTGCGATCGTGGCATCGGCCGCGGGACTGATCGCCGTGCAGGAAAAGCGTGAGGCGGAATTTCAGACTTCGCAGGCGCTGCAAGCGCAGTCGCGCTTGCTCACGCAGGCGGCTGCGCAGCGTCTCAAGGATTCGGACGTGACCGGCGCGCAGGGCATTATCCTCGAGGTACTGACCAACCCTGGATTCGCACGTGCACTCACGCCCACGGCCACCAGCGTGTTCCAGAGCATCCGCGCCGCGGAGTACCAGCTTGCCGTCATCCCGGGTCATCGCGGTTGGGTATGGAAGGCCGCATATTCGCCGGACGGCACCCGCATCGTCACGGCGTCCGCCGACAAGTCCGCACGCATTTGGGATGCGCTGACCGGTGCGCCGCTCGCGATCCTCTCAGGCCACAGCGATTCGGTCAGGTTCGCCGCCTACTCGCCGGACGGCGCGCGGGTCGTCACGGCCTCGCGCGACAAGACCGCGCGTATCTGGGATGCGCGCACCGGTGCTTCCATCGGCGTGCTCCTCGGGCATGATCGCGTCGTGTATTGCGCAGATTTCTCGCCCGACGGCACAAGCATTGTGACCGCATCGGGGGATAAGACCGCCCGCATCTGGGACGTGCGCACGGGCGCTCAACTCAAGGTGCTATCAGGGCATGGTGAAAATGTGTTCGTCTCTTCGTACTCCCCGGATGGCACGCGTATCGTTACCGCCTCGGCGGATAAGACGGCGCGAGTTTGGGATGCGCGCAGCGGCAGACTGCTTCTCGTACTCTCGGGTCATGACGGACCTGTCTATTCGGCTGTTTACTCCCCAGACAGTAAACGCATTGTGACGGGCTCGCTGGATAAGACCGCGCGCATTTGGGACGCGGACACAGGTGCAGAGCTGAGGGTGCTCGCCGGGCATGGCGAAGTGGTCTATTCCGCCGCCTTTTCGCCGGATAGTGCGCGTGTGGTCACCGCATCGGCGGATAAGACCGCGCGCATTTGGGACGCGGGCACGGGCGCCGTGCTGGCGGTGCTTGCCGGTCATTGGGACGTGGTTTATGGCGCCGTCTACTCGCCCGATGGTACGCGTATCGCCACCTCCTCGGCGGACAAGACCGTGCGGATTTGGAATGCAAATCCCGATGCCGCGCGCCTCGTGTTGTCCGGACACGCCGATCACGTCAATGCCGCCGCGTATTCGCCCGACGGCAGGCGCATTGCCACAGCATCCAAGGACAAAACGGCGCGGATCTGGGAAGCGGGCACGGGCGCGGCTCTCGCCGTGCTCGTCGGTCATGACGATGTTGTCGAGTCGGTCGCCTATGCGCCCGATGGCAAGCGCATCGTCACGGGGGCATACGGCAGCACCGCGCGCATCTGGGACGCGGACACGGGCGCCCAAATTACCGTGCTATTGGGCCACAACGCTGCCGTCGATGCCGCGACTTACTCGCCCGACGGCACCCGCGTAGTGACCGGGTCGCAAGATAAAACAGCGCGAATTTGGGACGCCGGCACCGGCGCCCAGCTCGCCGTACTTTCCGGCCACGACGGGATCGTCAATTCGGCTGAATATTCTCCGGACGGCACTCGTATCGTTACCGGTTCGCAAGATAAAACAGCGCGAATTTGGGACGCGAGCACCGGCGCGTCGCTGGCTTCGCTGATCGGTCATGAGGGCGTCATCAATTCGGCCTCCTACTCACCGGACGGCACGCGCATTGTGACCGCATCAGCAGACAAGACGGCCCGCATCTGGGACGCAAACACCGGCGCTGCTCTCGCGGTGCTGGTCGGTCATGACAGTATGGTTCATTCGGCCGCCTACTCGCCGGACGGCATGCGCATCATCAGTGCGTCAGGCGACAAGACCGCGCGCATCTGGGATGCGCGCACCGGTGCCCCCCTACTGGTGCTGGCCGGGCATGGCGACGCGGTCTATACCGCCGCCTATTCGCGCGACGGTACCCGTATCGTCACCGCGTCGGCGGACAAGACCGCGCGCATCTGGGACTCCCGCGTTCCGGCGGGACTTGACGCACAGATTATCTGGTCCCTGTCGGCACAATTCGATCCGTTGCCGCGCGTCGAGCGCGTTCAGCTCGGCCTGCCGGCGGATCTGCACACGAGAAGATGGTCGAGCAATTCCTCGGCATGCGATGAAGCAGCCGCCGCGCTCCATGATCCGGATCGTCTGGCCGCCGGTGTCATGCAGGCCGCCATCAATGCGAATGCCGCCGGTACCGCATGCGCCGAAGAACTCGCAAAGAGCCCGGATGCGCCGCGTCCGTTGTATCAAAGCGGCCGCGCACTGCTGGCGAAACTCGACCTGCAAGGGGCGAGGCAGCGATTCGAACTCGCGATGTCCAAAGGCTACCGTGCTGCGGCAGTCGATCTGGCAAATATGCTCGCGGACGGATCCACTGTAATGGCGGACCCGGGTCGCGCGATATCGTTATATGAGCAAGCCTGGCAGAGGGGGGTGCCGATCGCTGCCTTCGAACTGGGCCATCTTTACGAAAGTGGCGTGCAGGGTGCGGGAAGACAGAACACTGCAGCCCTGCAGCCAGATCTGTCAAAGGCCTGGTCCTGGTATCAGAAGGGCGCGGATGCCGGCGAACCGAATGCGCTCGCACGCTTCGCAGAACGTGATGAGGTAAACTTTCTGGCAGCGAGTTCCGCGCGGGAGAAAAACTTACTCTTGCTCCAGGCGTTCGTTTTCTTTGCCGCCGCGGCCGAGCGGGCCCGGCATGAGGACTGGCCGGATGATGCCTGGAGTCACTGGCGCTATCATCGCGCGACGCTGGCGCGGCTGTTGGCGCACGCGGGCATGACGCAGCAGGTGGCGGATGCATACACCGCAATTCGCGAGAAGTGAACTCCAAAGCATTTAGGTGATCGATATGGTCGGTTCAAACGCGCCCTCAGCGCCCATTGATTTGCGTAGCGACACGGTCACGCGGCCGACGTCGGGCATGCGCGCGGCCATGGCGGCCGCGGAAGTCGGCGATGACGTATTCGGCGACGATCCGACGGTCAATCGCTTGCAGGCCGTTGCGGCCGAGCGATTTGGATTCGAAAGCGCCTTGTTCTTTCCAACCGGCACACAAAGCAATCTGGCCGCATTGATGGCGCATTGCGGCCGCGGTGATGAGTTCTTGGTGGGGCAGGAAGCGCACACCTATAAATATGAGCAGGGTGGCGCGGCGGTTCTCGGCAGTATCCAGCCACAGCCCCTGGAGCACGAACCGCACGGCGGGATCGCGATTGAGCGTATCGCCGCCGCGATCAAATCGGACGATTATCATTTTGCGCGCACGCGATTGTTGACGCTGGAAAATACCATTGGCGGCCGGGTGCTGCCGATGGACTACCAACGCGAAGCGACGGAATTTGCGCATTCGCGTGGATTGGCCACTCACTTGGATGGCGCACGCATCTTCAATGTCATCGTGAAACTGAATATCGACGAACGCACGGCGGTCGCGGGCTTCGACTCGGTGTCGGTGTGCCTGTCCAAAGGCTTGGGAGCACCCGCGGGATCGATTCTGCTGGGTAGCCGATCTCTCATCGCCGACGCGCGGCGCTGGCGCAAGGCGTTGGGAGGCGGCATGCGCCAGGCCGGCGTGCTCGCGGCAGCGGGCCTCTATGCTCTGGCGAATAACGTGCAGCGCCTTGCCGAGGATCACGCCAACGCCGAGTACCTGGCCGCCGGACTGCGCGATGCGGGCCTCAAGGTATCGGCGCCGCAAACCAATGTGGTGTATCTCGAGGTCGCCGCGGCGCAGATTGCCGGCCTGAAGTCCCATTTGGAGCGCTGCGGCATCATCGCCACGGTTGCTCCTCGAACCCGGTTGATGACGCATATGGATTTGCCGCGCGCGAAGATTGACACCACCGTGCAGGCGTTTCGCGACTACCCCGATTGGCCGCATTGACCGCGAGCCTCAGACAAGGCTCCTAACGGCGTCGAAAAACCCGTCGAGCAGCCTCAAGATCCTGCGGCGTGTCGATGTCCGATGCCGCCGACGGCATGTCCACGAGCACACGGCTGCCGGCCGGTAGTTGCGCGATCAACTCGCGCAGACCCACATCTCCTGTGATCCGCAGCGCGCGAGGGTAGAGCCGTCGCGGCAGGACCAGCGGCGCCGCGCCGATCCGGCCTATGCGGCGGGCAATCACGCCTCGCGGGACCGCACGCCAGCGCCGAATCAGGCGCGCCAATTCGCGGCTTTTGAGATTGCCCAAATCCACGGGCAGAAGTAAAGCCGCGGGCGAATAGCGTGCCGCTGCAATGCCGCGGCGCACGGAACTCGACAATCCTCGATTGCGCCGCGAATTGGTTACGAAGGTCACGTCAATTCCGCGTGCTTCGGCACGATAGCGCGCCGAATGACGCGCCACCACGGCAATGACTCTTGCGCACTGAAGAGTGGCGGCCAACTGCAGCGTACTGCGCAACAGGCTCACGCCGTGGACGCGGGCAAGGGCCTTGGGCCGGCCCAAACGCGATGAAAAGCCGGCCGCGAGGACGATGATTTGCAGTCTCAACAAGGACGTAACGGCCATTTGATATTATGGACGGATGAAAAGCGGTGACGCGAGTCTTCAGCACAGGCCATTTTTAATACCGATTTGGTTGACCGCGATCGCGGCGCTCACGGCGACTGTGGTTTTCGGCCTTGCAGTGTTCGCCGCCTGGACCTGGATCACGGCGAATTCAACCACCGTGATTGTCATCCGCCATGCTGAAAAGGAGACGGTCAGCGCGGCTGATCCGGCGCTGTCGGCGGCGGGAGAGGCGAGGGCGGCGCTGCTGGCCCGCATGTTCGGCGACACGCGGGGCGCCGGCCGCCTCGACGCCATTTATGTGTCCGCCACATTGCGCAGCCGCTCCACCGCCGCTCCCCTGGCCGCGCGCCTTGGAATCGCTCCCGTGGTGGCTGCCGCCGACGATCCGAAGGGACTGGCGCGCCGGGTGCTGCGAGAGAACAGCGGCAGACGCGTGATGGTTGTCGCGCACATCAATACGGTCCCGGAGATTGTTTCGGCCCTGGCGGGGAGAAGCGACATACCCAGCATCGATGAAAAGGACTTTGCGACGATGTATGTCGTGTCGGTGCCGCGCATCGGCCGCGCCAACTTGGTGCGATTGAGCTATTGAGTATTCCCTGCCCGCAGCGAAATCGCCTTGCGCACAAAGTCGGCATGCCGTCCGATCATAAAGTCCGCCAGCACCACGTCGCGAATGCGCCGGCCCCCGTCGATCAGAAAAGTTGCCCGGCGGACGCCCAATCCCAAGGGGCCGTTGACCCCATACATTTTGGTCACGTCCTTGTTCTGATCCGACAGCAGAACGAACGGCAAGCTGTACTTGGCGCGAAACTTCGTGTGTGATTCCGGACTCTGCGGGCTGATTCCCACAACGCGAAGGCCCGCGCGCTCGATCTCCGCGTGCAAATCCCTCATAACACACGCCTGGCGCGTACATCCCGGCGTGAAATCCGCAGGATAGAAATACAGGACGATGGCGCCCGAGTTGAGCAATTCTGTCAGGGATCGGTCTGTCGCTGTGTCATCCGGAAGAGTGAATTCCGGCGCACGTTCGCCTGCTTTCAACATGGCCCGTTTCTCCTTGGTGTTATTATGCGCGATACTTTGGCAGATCGAAGCTTTGCTGCTAGTATTCTTCGCCCTTTTCGGGGGAGTAGCTCAGTTGGGAGAGCGTCGCGTTCGCAATGCGAAGGTCGAGGGTTCGATCCCCTTCTCCTCCACCATCCAAGAGGCCGGTTGTCCGTCTCCGGCCTTTCTTTCCTGCCTCGGTAGCTCAGTGGATAGAGCGAGTGCCTCCTAAGCGCTAGGTCGCCGGTTCGATTCCGGCCCGGGGCACTTATAAAACGACAGGGGGTGTCTAATAAAACCCCCTGCTGTCTAATATTCGCGCCGCGCGCCCATTGTCGGCCGCCCAGGTCACCCGCGGTCGCCCGGCACCGTTGACGGCGTGCCGGACCCTCGTTTTTGAAGGAGCTGAGCAGCCAGACCTGTTCACGGTCGCCAGACCGCTGATATCGTCGGGAATTAACCCTGTTTCTGCGTGCGAAAGACCTGAGCGCTTTGAGAAAAATCCTACGCGCAGTGTTCTCTTCAGCCTCCAGACGGTAGCCCAAAATAGGTCTAGCGTGCTTTTCAGTGGGTACTTCAGAAGTCATGTTAGGTCTTGTCGCGATGGGCTCGGCATTGGCTGTGGTCTATCTTTTCGTCGAATTCGTGTGGTGGTCGCCAACGACCAACGATCGCCGACATCCAGCCGCATTAGGTCTTCCAAAACTCTACGAGAAGTTTCGCGCTTCCGGCGCAAAGCAGCTTGACCAACGCAGCCTTGATTCGGACCAGCAAGAAGGAGCGAGCGACGCCTCTCTTGAAACAGACCCACTGGTTCCCTTTGCCATCTGTGCCGACAATCGGTTCGAAGAAACGGCGTCAAGCGTTGCGCGTAGTTCTCTTACATCGGTTCATCAAAACTCACTCCGCAATATGGGCACCCCGCAGGCCACCGGACTCTCCAGCCCCTAGTGCCTCCTAACCGCCAGTCGCCGGTTCGATTCCGGCCCGGGGCACCATCATTTCGCAACAAAATGCGGAATGATGCCGGGCACAAGGTACTGTTGCACGATCACGATGACCACCAAAACCAGCGTCAGAATGATGCTGTGGATGAAAGTACGCGCCAGCACCGCGCCTTCCTGGCCCTTAAGGTTGGTGACCGACACACCGGTCGCGATGTTCTGCGGCGAGATCATTTTGCCCAGAACGCCGCCGGATGAGTTGGTCGCCGCGAACAATAATGGATTGAGGTCCAATTGCCGCGCTGCCACCACTTGCAAATTTCCAAAGAGCGCATTGCCGGAAGTATCGCTGCCCGACAGAAATACCGCGATCCAACCCAGGAAGGGTGAAAACAACACGAACCATTTTCCGGTCGAGGCCACGGCGAGACCGATCGAATAAGCGAGCCCCGAGTAGTTCATGACGTATGCCAGCGCGACGATGAACATTACCGTGACAACGGCCTGCCAGATCTGGCGAATGGTGCGGACGGCGCATTGCACCAGCTCTGCGACCGATATCCTGACGAGCAGCGCGACGATGAGCGCGGCAACGAGTATGGCAGTGCCCGTGGCCAGTGGCTGAAATGACCACACCGCCGCGTACGGCTTATCTTTATAAAGCGTGATCGACACCATCTTGTCCAATCCCGGCCAGGGAATGGCGTGTTGCCCCATGGGCGCGACCTTGAACGAAGTCCACAGGATGACGACTGCCGTCACGACCAGCCAAGGCATCCATCCCTGCCAGGCCGGCACGTTTCTGAAAGCTGGGTTTGGCACCTCGGAGGATTTCTGGTCAATTGCGAATTCCGGATCCGGTGCCGGACGCCAAACCTGCAGGAACAACAATGTAACCGCCAACGAGACCAGGGCTGCCAGGACGTCGGTCAAGGTGTAGTCGATATAGTTCGAAACCGCGAATTGCGCCAGAGCGAAACTTACGCCCGCAACCCCCAAGACCGGCCACAGAGCGCGGATTGAACGCCAACCGCCGTAGAGCGCCATTACATAGAACGGCAGAATGGTCGCCATGATGGGAAGCTGCCGGCCGATCATTTGACCTAATTCGTGCGCCGGAAGTCCGGTAACAGCGCCCAGCACTGTGACCGGAGTGCCGAGCGCGCCGAATGCGACGGGGGTGGTGTTGAAGATCAACACGAACACGATGGCCTCGAGCGCCGGGAAGCCGCACATGATGAGGAGCGATGAAGTGATGGCGACCGGCGTGCCGAAGCCGGCGATCCCTTCGAGCAGCGCGCCGAAGCAAAATGCGATGACGATGAGCACGATGCGCCGGTCGTTGGGCAAATGCTTGATGATCCATGCACGGAACGCATCGAAACGGCCGGAGCAAACGGCAATGTTGTAAACGAACAGCGCCGTGATGACGATCCACATTACCGGCCAGAGAGCAAACACCGCGCCGTTGGAGGCTGCAGCGAAGGCGATTTGCGCAGGCAAGCCCCACACCGTGATTGCGATAATGAGGCCGACAACGAGGCCCGCCAGAGCCGCCTGCCAGGCCGGACGTCTGAGTATGCCGAGAAGGACGAGGACAGTTGCGATGGGTAGTATCGCCACAAAAAAAGACAACGCGAGACTGTCGCCGACCGGTGTCAATAACTGATGAAACATCAACTTCCCCTATTGCGGCTTGTTAGGGCCACCGCATTCACTTTCACGGAATCCTACTCTTTTAGCGGCAATTTCGTAACAGGGCAAGCCCGATCTCGCGGACGGCGTGTGTGACCGCTGGGCAGACGCTGCAGACTCCCGGGTGCATAATATTGCCGGTGAGCAGTACAGTGCGAGCCGAGTCCCAAGCGGAGACTTCCCGAGAGCAGCGCCGGCGCGACGTCGTTGCCGCGCTCGGCCAGGTGCTGCCGCGCGAATCGATCTTGTTCCGCCATGAAGATACGGTGCCGTTCGAGTGCGATGCGCTCACCGCCTACCGCACCGCGCCCTTGGTGGTCGTGCTGCCGCACACGGAAGCGCAGGTCGCCGCGGTTCTCAAGATCTGTCATAACCTGGGGGTGCCCGTCGTGGCGCGCGGCGCCGGCACGGGTTTGTCCGGCGGGGCTACGCCGCATGAGTCCGGCGTCATCTTGTCGCTCGCCAAGTTCAACAAGATTTTGAAGATAGATGCGGCGTCATGCACCGCAATCGTGCAATGCGGTGTCCGCAATCTGGCCATCAGCGAAGCTGCGGCCGCGTACGGGCTGTACTACGCCCCCGATCCCAGCAGCCAGATCGCCTGCACCATCGGCGGAAATGTGGCCGAAAACTCCGGCGGCGTACATTGTCTGAAATACGGACTGACCCTGCACAATGTGCTGCGCGTTCGCGGATTCATGGTGGACGGTGAGCCGGTCGAATTCGGTTCGCAAGCCCTGGACGTGCCGGGCCTCGATCTCTTGTCGATCATCGTCGGCAGCGAAGGCATGCTGGCCGTGACCACCGAAGTGACGGTGAAGCTGATCCCGAAGCCGCTGCTGGCCCGCTGCATCATGGCGAGCTTCAGCGATATCGAATCGGCCGGCGCGGCTGTGGCCAGCGTAATCGCCCACGGCATCATCCCCGCGGGCTTGGAAATGATGGACCGGGCGATGACGGCGGCGGTGGATGCATTCGTGCACGCCGACTACGACCTCGAGGCGGCCGCGATTTTATTGTGCGAGAGCGATGGCACTCCCGAGGAAGTGGAAGAAGAAATCGCGCGCATGGAAAGGGTCCTCAAGGCCGCAGGGGCATCCCGATGCGAGGTAAGCCGCGACGAGGCGCAGCGCCTGAAATTTTGGAGCGGCCGCAAGAACGCCTTTCCCGCATCGGGCGGCATCAGCCCCGACTACATGTGTATGGACTCCACCATCCCCCGCAAGCGCCTGGCGGAGATGTTGCGCGCGATTCAGCAAATGGAAGTCAGGTACAATTTGCGCTGCGTGAATGTCTTCCATGCCGGCGACGGCAATCTGCACCCGCTGATTCTATTTGATGCCGCAAACGCGGATGAAATGCGCCGCTGCGAACTGTTTGGCGCCGATATCCTGGAGACCAGCGTGCGGCTGGGCGGGACGGTCACCGGCGAGCACGGTGTGGGCGTTGAGAAGCTGAATTCCATGTGCGTTCAGTTCTCGCCGGCTGAGCGTGCGCAGTTTCTCGGTGTCAAGCGAGCCTTCGACCCGCTGGAGTTGCTGAATCCGGGAAAAGTGATCCCAACTCTGCATCGCTGCGCAGAATATGGAAAGATGCATGTTCGCCGCGGCATGCTGCCTTTCCCAGAGCTGCCAAGATTCTAATGAGTGCGCAGGATCCGAAGCTCAAGCGCCTCGTTGACCGGGTGGATGGCGCGCGCGAGCATCATGCGCCGCTGGAAATTCGCGGCGGAGGCACGAAGCGCTTCCTCGGCGGTTCTCCGGTCGGCGAGCCTCTCGACATGACCGAACTCGAAGGCATCACCAGTTACGAGCCCACCGAGTTGGTGGTGACCGCGCGGGCCGGGACTCGCTTGAGTGATTTGGAAGCAGCGCTCGAGGAGCAGGGTCAATGCCTGCCGTTCGAGCCGCCGCGCTTCGCGGCGGGCGGGACCTTGGGCGGAATGGTCGCGGCGGGTCTGTCGGGCCCGGCGCGCGCCAGCGTGGGATCGGTACGCGATCATGTTCTGGGTGTGACATTGCTCAATGGCCGCGGCGAAGTCCTCACCTTCGGCGGGCAGGTCGCCAAGAATGTGGCCGGATATGATGTGTCGCGCATGATCGTAGGCTCCTTCGGGATCTTGGGCGTCCTTTGCGAAGTATCGCTCAAAGTGCTGCCGGTCAGCATTGCGAGCGCGACGCTGCGCTTCGATTGGGACGAGACCCGCGCGCTGCAACAACTCTCTCATTGGGCCGCGCAGCCCCTGCCCATCAGCGCAAGCGCATGGCATGCGGATCGATTGCATCTGCGCCTGGCCGGCGCGCGCGCCGCCGTCGAGGCAGCCTGCGTGAGGCTGGGCGGTGAACGAGCGGATCCGGTGCAGGCGCGGGACTGGTGGACCCGTGTCCGGGATCAAAGCGATGAATTTTTTATCCTCGACGATGCACGCCTGGCACGCGGCGAAGTTTTGTGGCGGCTGTCGGTGCCCGCGACCACCGCTGCGCTCGCGCTTAAGGGGCAGCAGTTCATCGAATGGCATGGCGCGCAGCGCTGGTGGAAAACCACCGCCGATGCGGCGCTGGTTCGCGCCGTTGCCGCCCGCGCGGGTGGGCACGCCACGCTGATTCGCGGCGCCGACAAGTCGCACGGCGTTTTTGCGCCGTTGAGCGCGGTGCTCATGCGTGTCCATCATGAATTGAAGCAGGCCTTCGATCCTGCGCGCATATTCAATCCTGGACGCCTGTACGCGGATCTTTGACAGCCGTGCAAACGCATCTCAGTGCAGAGTTCAGCGATACGGCCGACGGCAAGGAAGCGGCCGCTATTTTGCGCAAATGCGTGCATTGCGGCTTCTGCAACGCCACCTGCCCGACCTACCAATTGCTCGGCGATGAACTCGATGGTCCGCGCGGGCGCATCTATCTGATCAAGCAGGTACTCGAAGGCGCAGAGGTCACGCGCCGCACGCAGCTGCACTTGGATCGTTGTCTGACCTGCCTCAATTGCCAGACGACTTGTCCGAGCGGCGTTGAGTATGGGCACTTGGTTGATATCGGGCGAAAGCTGGTGGAAGCCAGGGTCGCGCGTGCGCCCGCTGACCGGGCGGTTCGCTGGTGGCTGAAGGAGGGACTGACCTCGCGGCTGTTCGCACCGGCAATGCTGTTGGGGAGGGCGCTGCGTCCGATTTTGCCCAGAGTACTGCGCGACAAAGTGCCGGTTCGGGCGGTCGATCGCCCGCCGACCCAGGCGGCGCAGACCCGGGCGCTGAGAACGCATTCTCGCAAAGTGATGATGCTGCAAGGCTGCGTTCAGCCTTCGATGATGCCGAACATTGACCGCGCGGCGGCGCGAGTGCTCGACTTGGCGGGCATCCAAACGGTGTACGCAGCAGGCACGGGGTGCTGCGGCGCGTTGCGAACCCACTTGAGCGACCACCGAGGCGGCCTCGACGATATGCGCCGCAATATCGATGCCTGGATGCCGCTGCTGGCCGCGGGTGACGTCGAGGCCATTATTTCCTCGGCCAGCGCCTGCGCACTCGCGATCAAGGAATATGGCCACGCGCTGGCGGGTGATGCGGCGTATGCCGGCAAGGCCGCGCGGATCAGTGCGTTGGCGCGAGACTTGAGCGAATTACTGCCGCAGATCGTGCCCGCGCTCAAGGCGAGGCTGCGCGGAGGCGCCGTCAAACGGGCTGTGTTTCACGCGCCGTGCACGTTGCAGCATGGCCAGCGGCTGCGCGGCGGTGTGGAAGCTCATTTACGGGCGCTCGGACTCGAGGTGGCCGCGGGCGAGGAGGCCCATCTGTGCTGCGGCTCGGCGGGCACGTATTCGATCTTGCAGCCGCAGCTTGCGAGGCAGTTGCGTGACCGCAAGCTTTCGAATCTCGGCAAGCTCGAACCGGAATTGATTTTGTCGGCGAACATCGGCTGCATTCAGCACCTGCAATCGGGCACGACGACCAAGGTCATGCATTGGATCGAGTGGTTGGATGAGGCCGTGGCTTAAGTGGACGTCACTTCGAAGGCGCTGCTGGAAGCGCAAGTCAAAGCCGAAGCTTTGTTCCAGGAAGTCGTCGACGCCGGCTTGGTCAGCGCGGGCAAGCTCGAGTCCGAGCTGACGGACGAGATTCATGGGCTGGCGCAGTCGCGCTTTGGATTGCGCCGCCACTGGCACAAAAGGCTCGCGCGCTCAGGGCCCAACACGCTGCTGACCTACCACGAGGAAAGCGCCGATCGACGCATCACCGCCGACGACATCGTGTACTTGGATTTCGGGCCGGTGTTCGAGGAATGGGAGGCGGATTTTGGCCGCACCTATGTCGTGGGAGACGATCCGATCAAGCATCGCCTGGTCGATGATCTTGCGGAGGCATTTCAACGCGGCAAGGAATTCTACCGCCGCTCGCCGGATTTAACGGCGGGGCAACTGTACGACTACACCGCTGGTCTTGCGGCCGGCTACGGATGGGAATTCGGCAACCTCACCGCAGGGCATCTGATCGGTCGTTTCCCGCATGAACGCCGGCCGGCGGATCCTGATCATCTTCGAATTCGTCACGGCAATTCGATACCATTGCGCGAGCTCGATGAGACCGGTAACCCGCGCCACTGGATCTTGGAAATTCACTTCATCGATCGGGCGCGCGAAATCGGCGGCTTCTTTGAGGAGCTGCTGACGGTCGATGCATCCGATGCGCACCCTCATTTGGCCGGGTGATTCAGCGCCCACACATAGGCGGAGACCGCCATCACCTGATCGCTGCTGAGCTGCGCACCCCCCATCGCCGGCATCGGAGCGCGATACTGCTTGGGCTGCGCGACGCCGCCTGCAATGGTTGCTGCGATTCCGCCATAACTACCATTGCTCCACAGCCATTTGTTGGCCGTCAGATCCGGACCCAGGGTCGTGCCCTTCGCGTCCGCGCCGTGGCATCCGGTGCAGGTCGCGCCGCCGTCCAACCCGTGATAGACGCGATTGCCGCGAGCCACCATCGCCGGTGTAGAACCCGGTGGAGCATTGAGGCCGGCAGTCTCGGAGCCGGCATCGGGGTGCGTGCCCTCCGGCGGCCGTGCACTTGCGGCGGCGATCGGCCCCGGGGATTCGGTCAGGCTGGGGCAGGGCACCGGTTTCGCGTCCGCCGCGCCTGTGCCGCCGCGATAAACGATGCGATAGATACGCCCCGACACATCGTCCGCGACATAGAGCGCGCCATCCGGTCCAACCGCAAGACCGGTCGGGCGATGCGCGGCCTTGCCGGGCGATTTATCGGCGCCGGCAAAACCATCCGCAAAGATTTCACATTGACCCGATGCCTTATCGCCTGAGAGCCCCTGAAACACGACGTTGTAGCCGCCTTGCGCGTAGGGGGCGCGATTCCACGATCCATGAAACGCGATGAAGAGGCCGTTGCGATAGCGAGCGGGGAATTGCTGCCGGTCGTACAGGACCATGTCGTTGGGCGCCCAGTGCGCCGGGAAAACCGCCGCGGGAGCGCCTTTTTGGGCGCAGAGCCCCGCAGTCTTTCCATCGCCGCCGTATTCGGGCGCGAGCACCAGCCCTTGTTGGAAGGGGTCGTAGTAGCACATTGGCCAACCGTAGTCGCCGCCCTTTTTCAACAGCAGCACCTCTTCGGAGGGCAACGTCGCTTCCTGATCGGCATCCTTGATCACGTCCGGCCAGTTCGTGTGCAACTGATCACGGCCGTGCTGGGTGACGAAAATATGGTGACCGACCGCATCGACACCAAAACCTTCCGCGTTGCGTATGCCGGTTGCGTAGCGTTCGGCGGGCGAAAATGCCTGGTCTGTTTTCTTCGCGTCATAGCGCCAGATGCCGCCACGCGTCTCGAGTTCGGTGCAGGGATTGATGCCGGGTGATTTGAGGGTGCGATTTTTTTCCTGGCAGGAATTGGTCGCGCTGGCCACATCGATATACAAATCGCCGTTCGTGTCGATCGCAAAAGGATGCATGGGGTGATCGCCGCCCAACGGCAAGCCGTGCACCACGACTTGTGATTTGGCGTCGGGGAGGACGGAGCCCTTGTTCAGCGGATATTTGAGGATTTTGTCATTGAGTTCCGCGTACAGCCAGCCCTTGTAGATGCCGATGCCGGTGCCGCCGGCGCCGCCGCTCTGCACGGTTTCTCCGAAACGCTCATTGATGTCCGCCTTGCCGGCACCTTGACTGTCCTTGAGCGCTACCAGGAATCCGCCGGCATGCGGAGTATCGTTGCCGAAATATCGCCCGGACCAGGTATTGACGTAGATGACCCCGGCTTCGGAGACGACGAGATGCCTGGCATGACCGATTCCATCCGCAAGAACGGTGGCACAAAAACCTGCGGGCAGCGTGAGGCCGCTGTCATCCTTGACGCAGGCTGCGGCGTCGGCTGCTAAGGCGTAATCGGCTGCTGCGAGGCCGAACGCGCCGCATGCAACCAGAGCCGCGGCGCTTGAAAACAAACCATGTTGACTTCGATTCGTGCGCATCTGATTGTCCTTGAAGCTATGGGCGACGCTGAATTGAAGTGTATTCGTGGCCGTCTTGGGAGGCAACGAAGGGGTAGAGTTCTCGCCGCGGGGCGCGTAGCGTTGCGCTCTTGAGCCAAAGGAGTTTCGATGTGCCTGGTTTTAATCGCGTGGCGCGGCGACGCGGAATATCCCTGTGTGATCGCAGCCAACCGCGATGAGATGCATTCGCGCCCGACGGCCCCGGCGCAATGGTGGCGATCGGAGCCCCCCATCCTCGCGGGCCGGGATCTCATGGCGGGCGGCACATGGCTGGGCGTCACCCGCGCCGGGCGCTTTGCCGCGCTCACCAACTACCGCGACCCCGAACAACGGCGCGAGGGCACGCCGAGCAGGGGCACGCTGGTCACCTCGATTCTGATGTCCAAGGACACCACGCAGCAGAGTCTCGATTATCTTCGAGACGTGGGCGCGAGCTATAACGGATTCAATTTGATCTTCTCCGACGGCGAGCGGCTTGCCGTCTACGAAAGCGTGCTGGGCGCGGGACGAGAACTCCGGCCCGGCATCTACGGGCTGTCCAATCACCTGCTGGATACGCCTTGGCCGAAGGTGCAGACTGCCAAGTCGCGACTGTCGACGGCGCTGGCGAATTTGCAGAACACCGACGCAGCTCTCGCGCTGTTGCGCGATGAGGAACCCGCGCCCGATGATCAATTGCCGCGCACCGGCGTGGGGTTATCTTGGGAGCGCCTGCTGTCGAGTGCCTTTGTGCGCGCGCCGGATTACGGCACGCGCTGCTCGACTCTGGTGCGCATTGATCGGCGCCGCCGCACGTGCTTTGATGAGTGGACCTGGGATTCGACGGGCGCGCAGATCGGCGCCCAGAGCTTTCAGTTCGAGCTGGAGTGAACTCATGTTCAAGCGCGTGCTGCTTTGCTATGACGGCACCGAGGCAGGCCGCCGGGCCCTGCGCCGCGGCGCGGAGCTGGCGGTACTGCTCGGTGCGCAAGTGCACGTTGTATCGATTGTTCCCACGGGAGTTGCGAACGCCGCGGTCCTCGCCGGAGCCGCAGGTCAAGCCTGCATCGTCGATGAGGCGGCGGATTTTCGGAAATTGCTCAATGAGTCCATCGATTGGCTCAAGGCCCGCGGCGTCATCGCCGACGGCTACCTGGCAAGCGGCGACTACATTGATCAGATCATCGCATTCTCCAATCGTCTGAGCATCGATCTCATCGTGTTGGGCCACTATCCGCGGCCGAGCGGCGGCCCTTGGTGGTCCGGTGCCTCGCGGGTGTCATTGGCCGAACGGGTGAAATGCTGCATCTTTGTCGCGGTCAATTCATCGGACGAGCCGGTCGCTGTGTCAAAATAGGCCATGGTATCCGCAGACCCGCCCGCTCGCGATCCGCCGGCGTCTCCGATTCGCGATCGCGCGTTGGGGATCGTTGCGACAGCGACGTTGCTGGCGCTGCTGTACTTTGCGCGCGACGTGCTGGTTCCGATCACTCTGGCCTTCATCCTCAGTCTGTTGATCGCACCGCTGGTGCGTTCGCTGCGCCGCCTTGGGTTGGGGCAAACGCTGTCCGTATTGGCGGCGGTGGTGGTATTGGCGCTGTCATTCGGCGCCATTGCGGCGGTCATCGGCTCGCAATTGGTGCGCATGGCGGACAACCTGCCGACGTACAAGAGAACTCTCGAGGACAAGCTGGAGACTTTGAACGACATCACCGTGAGGCGCATGAACGCGCTCACGGCGCAGGCGGACAAAGCCCTGAACCTAAATACCGAAGCCTCGCCGCCATCGACCTTGCAGTCCGACCCGGCCGGCCCGAAGAGGCCCATTCCCGTGGAGTTGCACGAAGCGCCCGCCAATCCTTTGCAGGTGATGCAAAAGGTTTTAGGATCGGTTTGGGTGCCGATCGAAACCACAGGCATTGTGCTGGTGGTGCTGGTGTTCGTTCTGCTCGAGCAAGAGGCACTGCGTGATCGGTTCATACGCATCGCCGGCGGCACGGACATTCGACTGACCACCATTGTGATCAATGACGCGGGCGACCGCTTGTCGCGATTTTTCGTGTCGCAGTTCGCAGTGAATTTCGGCGTGGGCATCTTGATATGGATTGGCCTGAGCGTCGTCGGCCTGCCTCATCCTGTTGTCTGGGCGGCATTGACCACGCTGCTGCGCTTCGTGCCTTACATCGGCGTGTGGATCGCAGCCCTGTGTGCCGCATTGCTCGCCGCTGCCGTCGACGCCGGGTGGAGCATGGCGTTTGCGACATTCGGACTTTTCGTCATCGTCGAGCTGATCGCCGCGCAGCTGGTCGAGCCGCAATTGTACGGCCACACGACGGGGCTTTCGCCGCTCTCGGTCGTCATCGCCGCGATATTTTGGAGTTGGTTATGGGGGCCGATCGGCTTGATCGTATCCACACCCTTGACGCTGTGTCTGTTGGTGGCCGGCCGCCACATCAAGGCGCTGAGCCTGCTCGATGTTCTGCTGGGCGACACGCAGGCGCTCACCCTGCCGCAGCGCTTCTACCAGCGGGCGTTATCCGCCGATTCCGACGAGATCATCGCGCGCGCGCGTGAATTTCTGAAGCGAAACTCCTTCGCCAACTATTGCGATCTGGTATTGCTGCCCGCGTTGCACCTTGCACGGCTCGATCTGGAGTCGGGCGCGATCAGCGCCGACCAACAAGCCAGGGTTCGCGCCTGCATGGTTGCCGTCATTGCCGCCATCGGCGGGGACCGCCGCCGGCCATCTCGCCGCCGGCTGCGATCCTCCGTGCTCGATCATTCCACGGCCGGCCGCCAGCTGCGACAGCAGCGCGAGCAGACGAGCGGCCGCTGGCAGGGGCCGCTGACCGTGCCGGCGGGATCGGTCATCGTGTGCGCGGGCTTGGGTTCCATCGCGGATGATCTGGCCACCGAGCTGCTGGTGCGCATATTCCGCGATCAGAAGATAGACGCACGCCACATGTCGATTGAAGATCTCGACGCCGCACCGCCGCCGAACGCCGCAGAACTGGTATCCATGGTGTACGTGGTCAGCGCCTTTCCGAGCGAGGAGCGCAGCCGCGGCGACGCGACGGCAAAGAAGATGCGGCAACGATTCCCGAGCGCCTGCATCGTGGCGGTATTTCTGCCGGGCATGCTGTTGCAGCCGCAAGAAGCCGGCGAGGGCGCGAGCCTGCCCGGGGCCGACAAGTCGGCCGGGTCCTTGGGCAACGCCGTTCAGATCTGTCTTGATATGCAGTCGAAACCTGCTCAAGCATGACGGCACCGATGAGGACAATTCTGATCACCGGGGCGGCACAAGGAGTTGGCCTGGCCACGGCCGGTCTGCTGGCGCAGCGCGAATGCCGCGTCATTCTGGTAGACATTCAATCCGTGGAGCAGCAGGTCGCCCGGCTGCAAAGCGGCGGTTTGCACGCTGAGGGCATTTGCGGCGACGTATCTTCCGAAGAATTCGTGCAGCAGTTGGCGCACAGGATGTCGCGCGACTACGGTGCGCTCGACGGTTTGGTGAACAACGCCGGCGTCAGCCTCATCATGCCTGCCGAGGAGACGACGGCCGCACAATGGCAACGGGTCATGGCGATTAATTTATTCGCCCCCTTTTTGTTGTGCCGCCACCTGGGAGCCCAGATGTTGGCGCGGCGCCAGGGCAGCATCGTCAATGTGGCCTCGGTGGCGGGTCTCGCCGGCATCAGTCACCGCAGTGCCTACAATGCATCGAAGCACGGTCTCATTGGCCTGACGAAAACGCTGGCGGCCGAGTGGGGCGGCCGCGGGGTGCGCGTCAATGCCGTGTGCCCGGGGTGGATCAAGACCGAAATGGATGCCGCGGATCAGGCCCGCGGCGTCTACAGCGATACGGATATCATCGACCGCGTACCGCTCGCGCGTTTCGCCAAGCCTCAGGATGTGGCCGAGGCGATCGCTTTTCTCCTCGACTCGGACCGCAATGGATTCATCAATGGAATTTCCTTGCCGGTGGATGGCGGCTGGACGGCCGACGGCAGCTGGAACAGCTTGAGGCTGAGTACGCGAGCTTGAGCTAAGGGGTACCGCCGGCAACATGTGGCTGCAATCAACGACCGCGGATGAACGGCGCGCGCTGCTGGCCGCGTACGCCGGCTACGGGCTGGACGGTTTCGACCTCATGATCTATAGCTTCATGATTCCGACGCTGCTCACCCTGTGGGGCATGACCGCGGCCGAGGCCGGCCACATTGCGAGCGGTGCGTTGATCACCTCGGCGATAGGCGGCTGGGCAGCCGGCGTGCTCGCCGACCGCTACGGCCGCGCACGCATCCTGCAGCTCACGGTGCTGTGGTTCGCGGTATTTACGTTTTTGAGCGGCTTCACGCACTCCTTCAGTCAGCTGTTCTTTACTCGAGCGATGCAGGGATTCGGCTTCGGCGGTGAATGGTCCGTGGGTTCAGTCTTGGTGGCCGAGATCGTCGATGCGCGTCATCGCGGCAAGGCAACCGGGCTGGTGCAAAGCAGTTGGTCGGTGGGCTGGGCTGCCGCCGCGCTGGCATTCTGGGCGGCGAGTTCATTGATGCCGCCCGCAACGGCGTGGAAGGTGGTGTTTTGGCTCGGCATACTGCCGGCCTTGCTGGTCGTTTACATCCGCCGCAAGGTACCGGAGCCGGCGATCTATCTTCAGATGCGCGCGCGGCGCGCGGCTCATCCGGGCCACGCGGTGCGGCGCGGCGGGGAGTTTCTGGATATTTTCCGGCCGCCGCTTCTCGGCACCACCGTCCTGGCAACCTTGCTGTCGACGGGCATGCTCGGCGCCTATTACTCGATCACGACGTGGTTGCCGACATTCCTGACGAACGAACGCCATCTCTCGGTGGGCGGCACTACGGGCTATTTGTTGATGGTCATTACCGGTTCTCTGGCCGGATACCTGGTGAGCGCCTGGCTCACGGATATCATCGGGCGCCGGCGCGGCTTCATGCTTTTCGCGGGCTGTGCAACACTATTGATCCTGCTTTACGTGCGACTGCCCGTGGCAGGCGGGATGTTTCTGATCGGTTTCCCCTTGGGTTTCTTCATACTCGGAATATTTTCCGGTATGGGCGCCTGCCTGGCGGAGTTATTCCCCAGCGCCGTGCGCGGTTCGGGCCAGGGCTTTACGTATAGCGTGGGTCGGGGGATCGGCGGCTTCTGTCCCTCCTTGATCGGTCTCTTGAGCGCCCACTTCCCCTTGGGTGACGCCATTGCCGGATTCACCGTGGCTGCCTATGCACTGGTCATCGTTACCGCCTGGGCCATCCCTGAAACGCGCGGCCGGGTGCTCATGCCGGAGAGCACGGTTAAGACATGATGCGCTGGGAATTCTGGATCGATCGGGGCGGCACCTTCACCGATGTCATTGGACGCGCGCCTTCGGGATCGCTGCACACCTTAAAGCTGCTGTCCGACAGCGCCCAGTACGAGGATGCGGCGGTGGAGGGCATCCGTCGCGTGCTGGATCTTTCCCACGGTGAACCGATCACGCCTCGGCGGGTGGCCTGCGTGAAAATGGGCACGACGGTGGCC
>Ga0210406_10000768_pt1 | contig 42250 bp, 36 predicted proteins | sample IncBWC30MmetaG_FD_155454 | JGI IMG/M metagenome (GOLD analysis project Ga0210406, IMG submission 155454) | Forest soil microbial communities from Barre Woods Harvard Forest LTER site, Petersham, Massachusetts, United States - Inc-BW-C-30-M | ecosystem: Environmental > Terrestrial > Soil >...
TCCTCAAGCTTGGCCGAAGCGCCCGGTCACCATCGATGTGCCATTCGACGTGGGTGGGAGTGCCGATCGCCTGGCTCGCGGCTTCGCCCAGTACATGCCGAAATATCTGGGCCAGCCCATGACGGTGGTCGACCGCGCTGGCGCCAGCGGGATGATCGGAACCTCCTGGCTCCTGCAACAGCCTGTGGACGGTTACACAGTCATGCTGACTCCGGCGACACCATTTATCCCGATCAATATCCTGGTGACCAAGGCCCACTACACGCTGGAAGATTTCACGTTTGTGAATGCGCAATGGACCGACTATAGCGTCATGCTGGTGTCGAAGAACCGCCCGTGGCGCACTGCGGCGGAACTGATTGAGGCGATCCGTGCGAATCCAGGGAAGATTAGTACGGGTGTCGATTTCGGATCCGTCGGCCATATCTCAACGCTCGCCTTGCTGTCTGCCTTGGGCCTGCCGGCCACCGCGCTGCGCTTCGTTACCTTCGACGGTTCTGGAGCCATGCACACGGCGCTTGCCGGCGGCCAAGTGGATTTCTACATTGGGCAATCAGAGGCAAACGAAGTGATTCGCGAATACACCCGGACGCTAGCTGTATTCCTCGACCACCGCGTGCCCGAACACGACGCGCCGCCGATCAACGAAGTGCTGAAGACCTATCACACCACTGTTCCGATCATCGAAGGGTCCGTCCGGACCTTCGTATTTCCCGCGGCGTTCAAAGTGAAGCATCCGGATGACTACGCTAAGTTCGTCTCGGCATATCGCTCTACGTTAGATAACCCCGAATTCAAAAAATTCCTCCGTGATAATCGAATGGCTGGAAACTGGGTGGGTGAAGAGCGCACCACGCAAATCATTCGCGCTAACTTTGAGGCGCTGAAGAAATACAAGGACCTTCTTAAGTGAGAAGTTTCGAAAAGTTTTCAGGAGGCAAGATTGGCGAAGCGCCTTAAAGTAGCGGTAGTAGGGGCAAGTATCAGCAACAGTCCGGATGGGCGGGAGAGGTTTGCAATCCGGGCCCATTTGCCGGCGCTGCTGAAGCTGGACGATCTTTTCGAAGTCGTCGCCGTGTGCACTACCCGAATGGAGACGGCCACGGAGGCGGCGCGTCGATTCGAGGTGCCGCATGCTTTCGACAACGTTGAACGAATGTTGCTTGAATTGCCGGAAATCGATGTGGTCTGCGTCAGCGTGCGCCCGGTTGTCCAGCATCAGGTAGTGATGGCTGCTCTGCACGCGGGGAAGCACGTCTATTGTGAACAGCCGCTGGGCACAACGACAGCTCAGGCTCAGGAGATGTTCGAGTTGGCCCGTAGCAAGGGATTGCGTACAGTGGTCGGCCACCAGCATCACTATGAGCCAGCCGCGCTGCAAATGGCGGATATGGTTCGACAGGGATATATCGGAGCGCCGCTCTCTTTTAACACCACCAACTTTGTGAGCAATCACATCGCCCCTCGGCCGTCCCATCGTGCATGGCTTTTTCAAGAAGAGGCCTGTGGACATCCGGGGTTTCGAAGTGCTCATACTCTCGAACGGGTCATCGAGGTGCTGGGCGACGTCAGCGAGGTGTGTGCGGACATGCGGGTGCTTGTCCCAGAACGCCCCAACCTGGATGGCGGCCCTCCTTTACGCACCACGCAGGTTAACAACCTCAATTACTTGTTGCGCGTAGGCGATGATGTCATGGGAACGCTGCAGGTTTCACGCACAGCATGGTTCGGCACCGGATGGATCTTTCAGGTTTACGGTACCGAAGGCATGCTGATGGTCAAGACGGAGGATTCCATTGGCGTCAAAGATACAGTCAAAGGCGATCCGAAATCCGGTGAGCTAAGACTGTATGGCGCCCGCGTGGACATGGAAAAGCTTCTTGCGAATCCGACTGCGCCGGAGTTGCTGCAGCGTGAGTTTAAAGAAATAGAAATCGAGAATCGATATTATTACGTCACCGGAATCGATCATGGCCGCGGAATGTTTGCCGTGGCGCAAATGTGGCACGCTCTTGCGGATGCGATCCATGGAGGAACAGAATGCGCGCCTAGTTTCCGCGACGTTCTGAAGATGCATTACTTCATGGATGCCACGGAGAAATCCACTCATGATCGGTGTTGGGTCAAGGTCGACTACAGCGCGCTTACGGATGTTTAAGCGACTTGGCTAATTCATCTACTGCAGGAGGACAGAATTGAACGGAGCTGAAAGCCTCGTCGCCACACTGGCCGACGAAGGCGTCGAAATATGTTTTGCCAATCCGGGAACGTCGGAGATGCACTTCTTAGCCGCGCTCGAGAACCCGCGGCTGCGCAGTGTCCTGTGCCTATTTGAAGGTGTTGCGACCGGCGCCGCCGATGGGTGGTACCGGATGAAGAATCATCCGGCTAGTACCCTTTTACATTTGGGACCCGGGCTGGCAAATGGCCTCGCAAATCTGCACAATGCCAAGCGCGCAAGCTCCGGGATCGTCAATATTGTCGGAGAGCACTCCAGCGCGCATCTGAAGTACGATGCTCCGCTGACGTCAGACATTGATGGATTGGCTCGTCCCATGAGCCACTGGGTTCGGCGCGCCGACTCCCCATGTTCGATTGCCAGCGATGCCACTGGAGCCATCGCGCAAGCGCGCTCAAAACCCGGCAGGATCGCCACGCTCATATTGCCGGGAGAGACGTCCTGGGGGGATGCGGGTGACTCTCAAAAATCGCGGCTGAAGACTCAAGTCGCGCAACCTCCTGCGCCCCCCGTGGAACGCGTCGAACAGGTGGCGCGTGTACTCCGTTCCGGTGAGCCGACATTGATTGTATTCGCCGGCCATTCGACGCGCAGTTCTACTCTCGATTTGGCGGGCCGCATTTCGGCGCGCACCGGATGTCGCATGGCGACTCAATTCTTCACAGCCCGTATGGAGCGGGGAGCCGGGCGGACACCGGTGGAGCGGATTCCCTACTACGTACCCGCGGCCTTAACATTCTTGAAGGGTTTCAAACACATTGTTACCGTCGAAACGGGAGAGCCGATCGCGTTCTTCAATTATCCAGGCAAGCCAAGTCTCCTCAAGCCGGTCGACTGTGTCGTCCATCCTCTGGTCGCGGCCAACGAGGACAGTTTCGCGGGACTGGAGATGCTCGCCGACGCTTTGGATGCTCGGCAGACGGCGTCCCCACGCCAGGAAAGATCCGAGCAGGGTGCGCCCGTCGGCCGGCTTGATCCAAAGAGCATCGCGCGGGCGCTTGCTGCTGCGATACCCGAAAACGGAATCCTTGTGGACGAGTCGCTTACCACCGGGCGTGAATCATTTGGTCTCACGGCGGGAGCACGGCCTCACGACGTCCTGCAGAATATGGGTGGTTCCATCGGTTTCGGGACTCCGGTAGCAACCGGCGCTGCTCTGGCATGTCCCGATCGTCGCGTCTTCTGTATGGTGGGCGATGGAAGCGCCATGTATACGATTCAGTCTCTCTGGACGCAAGCGCGAGAGGGCCTGAATGTGACGACGATCATTTTTGCAAACAATTCGTATCAGATTCTCAAAGTCGAATTCGAGAATATGGGATTCGGTACCCCCGGACCGCAGGCCTTGGGCCTCATCGATATCGACCGGCCTCGGATCGACTGGATGGCGATGGCGAAGAGCATGGGCTGCCCCTCTGTCCGAGCCGAGAATGCGGGCGATTTCTACACCAGCATGGTCAATTCGGCAAATGAGCCCGGCCCCACACTCATCGAGGTTTGCCTGTGACGGATTCGAGCTTTGACGACATTAATCGCGCGGTATTGGCGGCGGAGAAAGCGTTCGAGTCCTTCGGCCAATCCCCTCCAACGAGCGTCGCTGGCTTGCTTGAAAAGATCGCTGACGAAATTGCGAACCCCGGCGAATCGCTCATCAACACGGCCTCGCAGGAGACTGGTCTCACGATCGACAGGTTAACAGGGGAGAGAACCCGGACGTTGAATCAGCTGCGGATGTTTGCGGCGCTGGTTCGTCAATCCTCGACGCGCGATCCGCGCTTCGACGCCGCAATGGAGGATCGGAAACCGGCGCGCCGCCCTGACATACGCCGCATTCTGGTGCCAATTGGACCGGTCGCCGTCTGGGCGGCCAGCAACTTCCCCCTGGCTTTCTCAGTGGCTGGTGGCGATACTGCCTCAGCGCTGGCAGCCGGGTGTCCCGTTGTCTTGAAGGCGCACCCAGGACATCCTGAAACCTCATCCCTGGTTGCAAGTGCGGTCTCGAAAGCCGTAGCGTCATCTGGCCTGCCGGCCGGTGTTTTTTCGATGCTGGAAGGCTCGAGTCCGGCGGTCAGCCTCGCTTTGATGCGCCATCCGAAAATCGCCGCGGGAGCTTTCACAGGATCTTTGCGCGCGGGAAGGGCGCTGTTCGACGCCGCTTGTGCTCGCCCCGATCCCATTCCTTTTTTTGCCGAAATGGGCAGTTTAAACCCGGTCTTCATACTACCTGGCGCTCTAAACGAGCGGGCGGCCACGATTGCGGCGGGTCTTGCCCAATCGGTCAACTTCGGAATCGGCCAGCTTTGCACCAGCCCAGGCTTGATCGTGGTTCAAGAGGACGCGGAATACGAAGGTTTCATCGAAACGTTGCGAAAACTTTTCGAGGGCGCTCCCGCTGGGAAGATGCTTACGCCCGCCATTGCAAAAACGTACAGGGACTCCGTAACTGGCATTCAAGCCGTGGATGGAATTCTATCGACTCAGGCGCTCGAAACGGGCTTGCCGGGCCGTCCAGTAATATTCGAAACGAATGTGTCCACATTTTTGGCCCACGAACACCTTCGCCAGGAAGTATTCGGCCCAGCGACGATCGTGGTGCGTTGCACGTCGCCAGGTGAGATGCAGCAGGTGGCAGAGAGCCTCGAAGGCAGTCTGACGGCAACTGTTCAAGCCGCTGCGAGTGACCTAGGTGGCCATACCTTGTTGCTGGCGACGCTCGCACGAAAAGCCGGACGGCTGATACACAACGGATATCCTACCGGCGTAGAGGTTTGTGGCGCCATGCACCACGGCGGACCCTATCCGGCCAGCAGCGATGCGCGATTTACCTCCGTTGGAACGGCAGCCATCGCCCGGTTCCACCGGCCGCTCTGTTTCCAGGATTTTCCTCAGGAGTGGTTGCCTTCAGAATTGCGCGACGCATGAGGGTAAAAAACGCCCTACATGCATCGTTTACTCGTCAAATCTTATTGGCCCGGCAAATGACTTGGCGACGGCCAAGTTTCCATCCACAAGTGAGCGGGGAGGAAGGGGCCGGGCGGCCGGACCATCCACGACCTTTCCCGCTTCCCATGGATTAAATTCGGATTCATGGCAATCGCAGGCAAGAACCCCTCGTTCGGGGATCCAATCTGCAATCGTGCATCCGGCATGTGGGCAAAGCACGCTGAAAGCAAGGATGCCATCCACGGATGCGGCTTTTGCCTGCTCACCGAGCGTGGCGGGATCGAGCCGGAGTAACAGAACCGCATTGAGTCGATTTTGGTTCCGCACGACCTTGGTCCCCGCGCTCATAGGCAGACCAAGGCAGGAGCTGCACCCATCACGATCTCATCGGAATGGAGAGGCTTTTGCGCTTGGTCGTTGGTTCTAACCAGAAAGTCTCCGGTCTGCGGAGGTTCGGAAGCGGCGTCGGACTGTCCAAACAGCGCTGGTATTACGCTCAGCCCGATGCCTCCGATCCCTGCGTTCACGAAAGCCCGGCGATTGATCCGATCCGTGCACTGCCCACACGGAGCGAATAATCTTCCGCCATTTTTCACGCAAGGTTTCATAAGGCGCCTAATGTCCTGTCGGTAAAGTGTAAACCCAGATCGAACCGCCATCGGGTACTTCCGGAAAGTCTCCAGGCCGGAGCCTCTCCAGGCGGGCTTGGACTCCACGCGCATCGCCTCCCCATCCCGACATGACAGCAACGTATTGCTTCCCGTCCACCATGAAGGTAGATGGCTGACCCATGACACCTGAACTGGTCGGCATCTGCCACAGTAATTGCCCGGTGGACGTATCCAGGGCGCGAAACATCCGGCCCGAGGTGCCGCCGCCAAATACCAGGCCGCTGGCCGTCGCCAAGAGCGAACCCCAATTCGACGAGTATTGGAAATTATATGACCAGACCTTCTTGCCGGTATCCACATTCCAGGCCTGAGTTTCGCCCACGTGGTCGGCGCTAGGGGAAATATACAATTCACTCCGCCCACCTGTATATGTTGCGCCCACCCTGTATTCCGGTTTCTGACCAGTCATCGAAGTACACAGATTTGCCGAGGTCGGAATGTAGATCATTCGTGTTTTCGGACTGAACGCGGCATATTGCCAATTCTTACCACAAAGATACATGGGACAAAAATCCACGGTCTTTCCTACTCCAGGTTTGTGCTCCGTGTTGTATTCGATTTTGCCGGTTTTGGGATTGACGCCTTTGAAAACGGTCTGAAGAACGTATGGATTTGCATCGACAAACTTAATTGGTCCGTCGCCGGTTCGCTCCAGGTAAAACATGTAGCCGTCGCGGGCGACATCGATCAATCCCTTGATCGTTCTTTCACCACGTTTGAAAGCGATCAACAGGGGTGGGGAAACCTCATCCCAATCAAATGACTCGTTAGGATCGTACTGCTGATGTCCAATAATCTTGCCCGTCGAGGCGCTAATCGCAATTGTCGAAGACGTATATAGATTGTCACCGGGACGAAGGTCTCCCATCCATGGTCCTCCGTTGCCCACACCCCAATAAAGGATGTTCGAAGGCTGGGTCGTAATTACCCGAAACCCACGTGGCCGCCACCCGTCTTCCATTCATCGGCTTTCGGCCATGCCTCACTGCCGGGCTCTCCAGGCGCCGGAATGGTATAGCACCTCCACACCTCTTTACCCGTCTCAAGATCGTAGGCCGCCACGAAACCCCGTATCCCCCACTCACCTCCGGAAACTCCGACCATGACTTTACCGTCGGCGACCACGGGTGCAGCGCTAATGTAATAGGCCTTCTTGTTATCATCGACAGTAGTTGTCCAGATTTCCTTGCCGGTTCTTGCGTCAAGAGCCACTGAGACAGCTAAGCTGGACGCGAAGTAGACCCCGTCGGCGAACAAAGCCACGCCGCGGCTGACGGGATGCATGACGATGGCACCCGGCGGAATTTCCCTCCGGTAACGCCAGAGCAGATTGCCGGTCTTCGCGTTGATAGCCATCACTTGATTCCCGGGCGCCGACACATACATGACACCGTTGTTCACCAGAGGGGCCGCTTCGTGCGCGTTGCCTGCACCGGTGGCAAACACCCAGGCTAGTTGGAGCTGGTTCACATTAGTCGGATTGATTTGATCGAGTTCGCTATACCCCCAGCCGGAATACTGTCCGCGGATCTGAAGCCAGTTGGCGGCCTCGGGAACCTTGAGGCGCTCGGCAGTGACGGGCTTGTAGTCACGAAAAACCTGCGGCAACGCTGCAGCCGGAGGGGCGGAGGGCGGCTGTTGCGCAGAGGCTTGGTAACTAGCGAAGATCATTGCGAACATTGTTCCTGCGAAGACCAGCGAACGAAGGAATGCAAAGCGGCTTGCGGAACGAAACAGACAGGCACTTTTGCGGTGTGTTGTGAATCGTGACCATGCCGTCTTGCCGAATACGATCGTGAATCCGAATGTGTTCATAAATGTGGCCGCTTCAAGTCTATGACGGTCATGCCGGTGTCGTGGCGTTGCACAGAAGAATTTTGTCATGATCTCCCGAGTTCACCTCAGTTTTTCAGGGGGCCATGAGACTCGGCAAGAGGCTCTATATGGCTACCCGTGCTTGAATGACTCGGACCACTTGCTGGAGAGTCCTTTCGCGCCATTTAGAAGTGTAAGTTGATCTTCAACAACGAAATTCGCCTGATCAACGAGCCGGAGCACACGGCCTGGTGGCGATGGAGAAGGTGCTGAGGTTATTCTGAAGTTACGGGGTCGCGCTGTTATTGGGACTCATGGTAAACTCGACAGCGCAATTGGAATGAGCAGAAGTCGCTGTTTGGGTTTGGCAATCGCGGGCTATTTATTGATCAATTGCCCGGTCTTTGCTGTGCCTCCCACCAAGGCGGTAACCCAGTACGCCAGCACGACCTGGACGCAAGCCGAAGGACTGCCGATCGACATGGTCCGAAGCATCGCGCAGACTTCCGACGGATTTCTCTGGATCGGTACCGACGAGGGCCTGGCGCGATTCGATGGCCACGAATTTACAGTCTTCGGCATCGCCAATGGCGCCTTACCCAATGATTTCGTCACAACTCTTGCCGCGGCCCGAGATGGCAGTTTGTGGATCGGCACATCGGACGGACTGGTCCACTATTCCGGCGGCAAGTTTAAAGTCTGGGGTGTAAAAGAAGGTTTACCCAAATCCAACATCGCAGCTTTGCACGTGGACAAAGATTCCGCTATTTGGATCGCCGCGGGCGGCACTTTGAGTACGATTCGGAACGGTTCCGTTCAGTTTATCCCGCCGGATCAACTGGCGCCGCTAACATCTCCTCACGCTTTCTTTGAAGATCGCGAGGGCACCTTGTGGATTGCCGGGGCGGGGTTGGTTCGCCACGATGGCAACCGTTTTGTTCCCGTGCTGGGACCGGAACAAATGCGGGGCTTGATCGCGAACGCAATGGTACGAGACCGGAACGGCACATTGTGGATCGCCGGGAATAAGGGAATTCTGGCGCTAACCACCGACGGACGATTGCATTCGTACGATACAACGGATCGAATCCCGAATATGCTTGTCCGTACTCTCTGGATTGACCGGGACGGAGTGTTGTGGGCGGGAACGAACGGCGGCTTAATTCGCTATGAGCGAGACCACTTCGTTCTTCAGGAAGTCGAGCCGTTCCTTCATCGCTTGAGTATCCGCTCTCTTTTTGAAGACCGCGAGGGCAACTTATGGATGGGCTCGGGATTCGGCTTGTCCCGGTTCCGTGACTATCGTTTCACATCGTTTGGGAAACCGGAGGGCTGGCCCGCGGATGCACCCAGGGCAATCCTTGCGGATCGGAACGGCGATCTCTGGGTGGGCTACCACGATAGCGGACTCTTGCAAGTCTCCATCACTCCGACTTCCGCGAAGCCAAAAAAACTCTTCACAATGCAAGACGGCCTGATCAGCAACGAAGTGTTCAGTGTCCGTGAAGCCCGAAATGGCGACCTGCTGATCGCAACCCGCGCGGGTTTGAGCCGTATGCACAATGGCCGATTTCAGAACATTTCGATTCCCGATCCGTTCCAACCATCGAACGTCTTTGATGTTCTCGAGGATTCTCAAGATCGGGTCCTTCTGGGAACATCTCGAGATGTGCTGGTGAAGAAAGGCGCCGGATGGCGCACCCTAGTCTCGGTTGGTCCAGTTTCCGCAATCGAGCAGGGAGCGAACGGCGATGTGTGGGTGGGCACCAATGGAGCGGGGCTCTGGAAGATCGGATCAGACGGATATGTTCAGCAATTCACCAAGGCTGAAGGCCTGGGTTGGAATCGGATCCGGTCGCTGCTTTGGGATGAACAAGGCATCTTATGGATCGGAACCTTCGGTGGGGGTTTGATTCGCTTTGACGGCACGCGTTTCATCAGTTTTAAGATTGGTGACGGATTGCCGAGCGATAACGTGGCGCACATCGCCTCGGATGGAGCCGGATATTTGTGGCTTAGCACGACGCGGGGAGTGGCCCGAGTGGCGAAGACCGACCTTGCCGCATCCGCGCAAAACCGCTTGAAAGCCCTGCCGGTTATCGTCTATGGAACGGACGACGGTTTGCGAAGTCTTCAAACTGGACCAAACATCCCCGTCCCTGCAGGAGGAACACGCACGGCGGATGGACGGCTCTGGTTCATTGCGGGCTTGTCGGTGGCCGAAACCGATCCGAACTTCACCGAGCAGGAGAAGCCGTTTTTGGTAGCAAGCCTGGTGGAGGCTTCCGCCGGTGGGAAAGTTCTCGATTCCGGACGCGACGCTCACATTGACCCCGGCGTGGGCCCGATCCAATTGCACTTCACCGGGCTACACCTCCGCGCGCCCCAGAGTGTTCGCTACGAGTATCAATTGGAAGGCCTGGACAGCGCATGGAGCCCTCCTACAAATTTGCGATCGGTAGTCTATAACCGTCTGGCGCATGGGACCTATCGATTCCGGCTCCGCGCATTGCTCGGAGGAGAACGATCCCCGGAGACCTCTTTTACCTTCGTGGTTTTGCCGCGGTTTTATGAAACTGCCTGGTTTGTGTGGCTGTGTATCGCCGGGGGGACTGCACTGTCTTATGGAGTCTACCAATGGCGCAAGCGGCAGATCCGCGCCCGATTCGCCTATATCATCGCCGAACGAACACGATTGGCTCGTGAGGTTCATGACACGGTTGCGCAGGGTCTTTTCGGGATTTCCTCGCAGCTCGATGCTCTATCGCTGAAGCTAAACGATCCCGAGGCATTGGCGCGGGACCTAAACTTGGCCCGGCGTATGGCCCGGCACAGCCTCGCTGAGGCGCGGCGCTCCGTGATGGACCTGCGCACCGTCGCCCGCCAAGATCGAGACTTGAGTGAGGCACTGGCATCCTCGGCTCGGAAGTGGACCGAAGGCTCGCCGATTGAAGTAACACTGAATCTGGATAAGACGAACGCATTGCGTCCCGACGTCGAACAAAATGTTCTCCGAATCGCCCAGGAAGCCGTTGCAAATGCGATGAAGCACGCCCGACCCAGCTCGATCGGGATCAAGTTGGGCGTCGAATCCAAGCACTTGACACTGCGGGTGTCGGATGATGGGTGCGGTTTCGATCCGAGGCCGCTTAGCGATACTGAAGGGCACTTCGGGCTGATCGGAATGCAGGAACGTGCCCGCAGAATTGGCGCGATCTTTCAAGTCTCCAGCCGGCCCGGTGAGGGGACGACAGTCGAGGTCACAGTTCCTGTTTGAAAACGCATCGCACGAAAACAATCCCGCTTCGTATTTTGATCGCTGAAGATCATCTCATCGCGCGTCTGGGTGTTCGTGCAATTATTAACACTCAGCCGGACATGCAAATCGTCGCGGAGGCAGTTGACGGGGAACAGGCCATCGCCTTGTTCCGGAAACATCGGCCAGATGTCATGGTGCTGGACATGCGCATGCCTGTGGTGGGCGGCTGCGAGGCGGCGGCGGCCATTTGCAGGGAGTTCCCGTCCGCAAAAATTGTAGCGCTTAGCACTTTCTCAGGAGATCAGGACATTCGCCATGCTTTGGCGGCAGGGGTGAAGGCCTATTTGACCAAGGACGCTCTCTTTGAGGAGCTGATCGAGGCGATCCGCGCTGTCCATGCCGATCGCGAATACATGAATCCGACCGTGGTCGCGCGGCTAGCCGAGCAACCTCCGCGCCCCAATCTGAGCGGGCGAGAGATGGATGTGCTCGCCTTAATCGTTCAAGGTGTGACGAACAAAGAGATTGCGTACACGCTAGGACTTGCGGAATATACTGTAAAAAATCACGTAAAGAGTATCCTGGCGAAGTTGGGCGTCGATGATCGTACGCATGCGACGACGATCGCGATTCAACGCGGCATTGTTCATTTGCCTCAGTGAATCGAACACGGCTCCCCTGCCGTCAGCGAGTTCGGTAGTCCTTCAATTGCGGAACCAGCCAGGAGATCAATACTACGGTGATCACGGTGGCTACGCCTCCTGAAATGACCGAGAGTGGCGCTCCCCACAATGCGGCGACAATTCCAGCTTCAAGATTGCCGAGTTGCGGTCCGCCCATTACAAACATGGCGTTGAGGGATTGTACACGCCCGCGCAGGTGATCGGGTGTCGCCATCTGGCGAACCGTATTCCGCACGATTGAACTGATCGCATCCGCCGCGCCGATGATCGCGAGTAAAACCAGCGATACAGCGAACCAGTGCGACGCGCCGTAGAGGGCGGTCGCCAGTCCGTAAAACACCAGTGAAGCCATGAAGACCAATCCTTGTCGATGGATGTTGCCGAGAAACGAAATCGTCGCTCCGGCGATCACCGCGCCAACCGGCTGCGCTGCGTATAAAAACCCGAGTCCTTGGGGGCCCACTTTCAATATCTCATTAGCGAAAATCGGCAAGAGCGCGGAGGCCGAGGCAAAAAACGATGCCGCAAAATCCAAAATCATGGTCGAAAAAACAATGGTGGACTGGCGCGCATGGCGGATGCCTTCGATCAGAGCCCCGAATGTAACTCTCGTCTTTTGCAAATTCTCTTGCGTTGGAGTCTTCATCCTGAACAGCGCGAGAAGGATCGCAAGAAACGAGGCTGCATTGAACCAATAGACGGCCGCGATCCCGAACCTCGCAATCACGAATCCCGCAAGTCCGGGTCCGACGATCGAACCGGTGCGATTCAAGATGTTGTTCAAACTCAAGGCATTGGTCAAATGCTCTCTGGGTACCAGATTCGGTGCAAGCGAGTTTCGCGCAGGGTTATCGAACGCCGCGGCGGCAGCCGTTAACGCTGAAAGCAAATAGATCACCACTGGCGACGCTGAGCCGAGGGTCGTCACCAATCCCAGGATCGCGGCGAAAGTCATCATCGCGCTTTGACTAAAGAGTAAAATGCGTTTACGATCGTGCGCGTCAGCAAAGACTCCGCCGATCAGCGAAAAGGCGACAATCGGCACGAAACGAGCCAGACCAGTGGCGCCGAGCGCGAGCGCCGATCCGGTCAGAGTATAGATGTGCCAATTGATGGTGACCATCTGCATCTGCGTTCCGGCCACGGAAATCATTTGCCCGAACCAGAATAGGCGATAGTCGCGATATCTTAACGCGGCAAAAGGTGAGTTGCGGCTGGGCTGGACCGACATGGAATCCATGCCTAAGAGCGACTACCTTGCAGGAAAGCCGTTGCACTCAGCCTCACTTGATGAAGCCGATCTCGCGGTAGAACTTTGCCGCTCCCGGATGCAACGGCAGCACGGATTTAACAACGGTTTCCGGGTCGTAGTAGAAAACGGTGAGCTGCTTCCGGAACAGGTCCCGATGCTCGTAAAGCGCCTTGGCGACCGTATAGGCAAAGTCGTCGGGCGCCTCATCCCGTACGTAAACAAAGGTCCCTCCAATTCTGGAAACCGTTGGGATGGGCTCGTCCTGCCCACGAAACGTCCCCATCGGCATGACGCTGCGTTCGTAGTCGGTGGTCGCAACCAGTTGGTTCAGGAGTGCCTCGTCCATCTGGAGGAAGATCAGGTCGTTCAATTGCGTGATCTCTCCCCACATCCGATTCTCCACGGTGTGCGTCAGGGATGCCAAGTCGCCGATCCAAACGTCCGCTCCAGCACGGTGTTCGCGCCCCGAGCCGGACACATATCCACCTCCATTTTTCTGCAAAACTTCCCGGGTCAGGCCATAGTACTTCAACACCGGTCCGCTGCCGGCTCCGTTGAAAATCCAAATACCCCGGCGGTTCTTAAGTTGCGCCAGGGAGGTAATTCCGAGGCTGCGGCGTACCGTAATCACGAACCAACTTGGGGTGAGCACGTTGGCAATCAGGCGCAGATTGTTCTTGAGCGGCGGCTCGGCGGGGGTATCCGGGCTACCGGACTCGTTTTGCCCCCGCAAAAGACGAGCCATAAGGGCATCGTGTCCCGTGGCCAGATCCGGAACGGTAGGTGGAGTGGATTCGATCAGCAGGCGGGTGGGATTATACGGGTCCCCCATTTCCTGTTGCCGGGTTTCTTTGAACGACATATCCTTTGCTGCTAATGCTGTCGCGCAGGTGTAACAGAGGTGGACGTCGTAGCCGTAATGCGATAAAGCCTCCCTAGTCACGATTCCCATTTCCCCAAACGGACACTCTTTGCAGCCGCCCGCGTAAACCGGCTTCTTGGCCGCGATGCCGAGAGGGCCGGTCCAATCCTGCTGCGATTTCGGGATCGGAATTTCCGCTGGACCTTTGACAGCAGCCGTTTGTGCCGCTACTTCGCCGGCGAGCAGCAATATGATCCCGCAAGATATAGATGAGATTTTCACAAATGACCTCTCGAATCCGAATTTCGCGAGCAACATCTCTTACGACGGGCGTGCCCCCACCTGGTCCAGCATTTCCAGCCAGGCGAGGCGCTCTTCCCGCATCGGGTCGTTAATCACTTGGCACGTAGAATCGATGATCATGGTGGCGCGCTGGTCAAGGCTGTAAGCGGGCCATTTCGGAATTCCGTCGTGGCTGGGATCCCCAGTGCGAGCAAATGCGGCCCATGCGCGGCTCATATTTTTCGCGGCCTGAAAACGCTCCGGCTTCTTTCCGGTGTTCGGGCTGTTCTCGGGATGGTCGAATTTAAAAGGAACTTCATTGCCATGTACAGCTCTGCGCGGGTAAGAGATCTTGTCGCTAATCGGCACCTCCGACTCATAGTCGAAAATATAGGTATAAACGGGCGCACCGCCAAGTGCCAGCTGGCGTTCACAGCGCCGGGTGGTATCGACCCACATCCATTGATGCGTGGTCATGTCGATGTACAGATCGATGGGTGACGCGCCGGGGCGGGTTTTGCGGTAGAGCTCCAGTAACCCCTGGCTCCTTCTTCCGAGGCGGGCCTGAATGCGCGCCTTCAGGGTCGCTTCATCCATCGTGAACACTTCGGGCTGTTCCCGCAGTTGCAGGATACTTTCCTGCTTGTTGCTGCCGACCATGACCGTGACATTCTTTGAGATTGCGGGACCTACCGGTTCAAAGGGGTGGACCGGCATGTACTTTCCGTCCACTACCGGACCGAAATAGCCTATCGTGCCGTTGCGGTCTTCGGATTTCGCGCGCAGGATCGTCTGAGCCTCCATCAGACGAGCCGTCGGCATTTTGACCAATTCTTCTACCTGCCCCGGTTTGAGTCCCAGAAGCGCCATCATCCGTCTGGTAGTCTCGGTCGCGACATCCCGATAACCCATATTCAGGTTCGGCGCACTCTCAATGCTGGCCTTATGAAACAGGCCGTGAGCGGAGGGCATGGCAAGCAATGCGGCGCACTTCTGGCCGCCGCCCGATTCGCCAAACACGAACACGTTGTTGGGGTCCCCTCCGAAGGCAGCGATATTATCCCGGATCCATTCGAGCGAAGCCACAATATCCAACATTCCGGTGATGCCGGACGCCGGATATTTGTCCGACAGATCGCCCAGATAGAGATAACCCATGGTGCCCAAGCGGTGATTACCGGTGACGACGACAACGTCGTTATTGCGGGATAGGGCACTGCCATCATGCTCCAGGTTCTTGCCAGACCCGCCGGAGCCCGATATGAAGCCGCCGCCATGGATGTAGTACATGACTGGCTTCTTACCGCCGCTTTCGACGCTGGGAGTCCAGATATTGATGAATTGGCTATTTTCGCTGGAAACACCGCGGCTCTGCTGTTGGATGGCTTGCGGGCCGTATTCCACGGCGTCGCGAACGCCCGACCACGGCTGCAGCTTCGTGGGAGGTTGAAACCGGTTCGACCCGTCGACCGGCCCGGCGTATGGAATTCCCTTGAAAGTGAAAACCCCGTTTTCGCCCACGCCACGAAGCTGGCCGTAGGTAGTCTTAACGACGGCATTCTTGCCGGCTTCGACGTCGGCGCGAGCACTTTTGCCGATCTGGAACAGAACTGGAGCCGCGACAAGCGAGGAGGCCCGGGTGAGGAATGAGCGCCGGCTATGGCTAGGCGGCACTTTGGGATCAAACGAATTCATGGAAGTCTCCTTTAAAAAACGATCTGTTGGCCCGTTTCTCACTCGTTGCCGACGGCACCCTGGTCATAGGGCTTGATTCCGATTTTGTCCGGAATTTCCAGCCATGCGAGACGCTCCTCGCGATTGGGGTCGTTGATGACTCTGCACTCTGCGTCGATGATCATGGTGGCCCGTTGCTTGAGCGTATAAGCGGGCCACTTAGGAATGCCGCTGTGACTGGGATCTCCGTTGCGGGCGAACGCAGCCCAGGCACGGCTCATGTTTTTTGCAGCCTCGAAACGTTCCGGTCTAGTCCCCGTATTCGGGCTGTTCTCCGGATGATCGAATTTGAAGGGAACTTCCGCGCCATGAATGGCCCTTTGCGGGTACGAGATGGTTTTGCTAATGGGCACCTCGGACTCGTAATCGAAAATGTAGGTGTAGACGGGCGCACCACCCAGGGCGATCTGGCGTTCACAGCGCCTCGTCGTATCGACCCACATCCACTGATGCGTGGTAAGGTCGACGTACACATCAGTCGGTGAGACGCCGGGTCTGTTTCTGCGGTAGATCTCAAGCATATGGTTGGCCTTATCTCCCAGTCGGCCTTGAACCAGTTCCTTGAGTTTCGCTTCATCCAGGTTGAGAAGCTCGGGCTTGTCTCGCAGACGCAAGAGGCTTTCCTGCTTGTTGCTGCCGATCATCACCGTAACATTCTTCGAGATTGCCGGACCCACCGGTTCATAGGGGTGCACCGGTAGATACTTCCCATCCACCACCGGACCGAAATAGCCGAGAGTTCCGTTCCTGTCCTCGGATTTAGCGCGCACCTTAGCTTGCGCCTCCATAAGACGATCCGTGGGCATCCTAACCAGTTCTTCCACCTGCCCTGGGTTGAGGCCCAGGAGTGTCAACATCTGTTTGGTTGTTTCGGTCGAGACATTCCGGTAGCCCATGTTGAGGGCGGGCGCGCTCTCAATACTGGCCTTGTGAAAAAGGCCGTGGGCGGAAGGCATGGCCATAAGTGCGGCGACCTTTTGGCCTCCGCCCGATTCGCCAAAGATGAACACGTTGTTTGGGTCGCCTCCAAAGGCCGCGATATTGTCGCGGATCCATTCGAGCGAAGCTACGATATCGAGCATTCCGGCGATGCCGGAAGCGGGAAACTTGTCCGACAGATCGCCCAGGTAGAGATAGCCCATGGCGCCCAGGCGATGGTTGCTGGTCACGAAGACAACGTCGTTATTCCGCGAAACGGCGCTCCCATCATGATTCAGGTTCTTGCCGGAACCGCCCGAGCCGGATATGAAGCCTCCGCCATGGAGGTAGTACATGACGGGTTTCTTGCCGCCGCTTTCCATGCTGGGGGTCCAGACGTTGAGAAATTGGCTGTTTTCGCTGGTGCCGCGGCCCTGTTGTTGGATGGCTTGCGGGCCGTATTCCATAGCGTCGCGAATGCCCGTCCAAGGCTGCAGCTTAGTGGGCGGCTGGAAGCGATTCGGCCCGTCAGCGGGACCGGTGTAGGGAATTCCTTTGAAAGTGAAAACGCCGTTTTCACTTACGCCGCGAACCTGGCCGTAGGTCGTCTTGACCACGGCAGTTTTGCCGGCTTCGACCGTGTCGGCGCGCGCGCTGTTGCCGATCTGGAACAGGACGGGGGCGGCGACCAGCGAAGAGGCCCGGGTTAGGAACGACCGTCGACTCTGGTTAGTCAGATCTTTGGGATGAAAAGTCATAAGGAAGTCTCCTTGATGGCCGAATGACCGGCCAAGTGGGCTATGTGGATCCAGCCGTATTGGCGGGAATAGTTTCTTTCAGCCCCTCGATATACATGTCGCCAAGGTCGTGGCGCAGCCCTTCGCCCACGACCGGGCCATCGTGAATGGTGAATTCCAGATAGGGGAGCCCGGGACCGGACTTTGGCCACTTAGGTAAGCCGTTGCCGTTAGGATCCCCGTTCTTGGCGAAGTTGGTCCAATACGTCTGGATCGTGTCGGAGATCTTTCTGTCGGCGTCGGTATAAGGTCCGCCCATCGGAAGCCCCTTGGGCAGCAGGTTGCCGAACACGAATGGGATTTCTGCCGTGTGCTTGGTAAACGGTTCGCCGGCAATCGGCACATCGAACTGGTATTGATATGTGGTTCGGCCGTGGGAATTGCGCCAGATCGATTCCGCCACGGCGCCGCAACGGTGCTTGGTGTCGGTAGGAAGCTGCGCGAGCGTGTTTCCTAAGAGCGGGTCGTCTTTGCCGGTACCACCGTTCGCCAGGCCGTAAAACTCCTCGGCTTTAGGTGCGAGCGATCCAAAATTGGCCCGGACGACGCGCCTCATGTCATCGGCGTTGTATCTGCGGGCCTCTTCGCGGGAGTTGCTTCCGGTGATGATGGGTATCGCCATTTCCTTTCCTTCTTTGAAAAGCAATGCCGGATGCTCAGGAATGAAATGGCCGTCTACCAGCGGAAACATCACAAAATTGTCTTGTCCGAGCGTCTCCACTGCAACTTTCTGTAGTTCAGGACCGGGAATGGCACGCAGGAATTTCACCGCATCGGCGGCTTTTGAAGGAGCTTTCACAGATTCGGCAAACTTAACGCCAACCTGTTCGGCCTGTGCCAGGGAGCCCATGGGGTGGACGGGGGATCCGCTCTCCTGAATGGCGTTGTGAATCAGACCCTTCGAAGACGGAGATGCCACCAGGTATGCCGTATCGACACCTCCCGCCGACTGGCCGAAGAGAGTGACTCTCCCCGGATCGCCGCCAAACCGGGCGATATTGTCATGGATCCACTTTAGCGCGGCCAGTTGATCGAGCAGTCCGTAATTGCCGGAAGCGTGGCGTGGCGACTCGGCCGTCAAACCGGGATGCGCGAAGAAACCCATAATTCCGACACGATAATTGATGGTTACTAGAATGACGCCTCGCCGGCTCATTGAGGTTCCGTCCAGGTACTCAACCGATGCCAGACCGCCTGTATTGCCGCCGCCATACAGCCATACCATCACCGGCTTTGGCGACTTGGATGGCCATTCTCCGGTCCACAGGTTGAGCGTCAGGCAATCTTCCTCGACTTGCTTCAGGTTCCGCGGCTGCTGAGTACACACCGGACCAAACTCCAGGGCATCGCGCACGCCGGTCCACGGTTTAACCGGAGCAGGATCGCGCCAACGCAAGTCGCCCAGGGGAGGCTGTGCGAACGGTACTCCTTTGAATACTGCGCCGCCATCTGAAACCAGGCGGCCTTTAATCTGACCACCTGAAACTTGCACGATAGGATCTGCCTCGGCAGCGTACGCCACCACTGCAACCGAACTCAGTAGCGCTATGGAAAGTCCAGTGTTCAACAACTTCATCAACAAGATCTCCTTGTCTCCTAGGCCACGCCATGATCGCAATACGAACAGAGTTTCTCTTCGACCTTACCTGCCACGCATCACACGTCCCGATTACACGTAAGGCATTGGAAGCAGGGCCCAGTTTTTCAGAAACCAACTCTGGAGGCAAGAGGCTCCATGTGGCTAACTCCTAACCAGTTGCCATCGGAGCTGACAAACAGATCAACTAGATTGACAGCTTCGGCCCTTTCTTAAGGGCTTCCAAAATCAGCAGTTGGCCGAGGAACAGGGTAGCCATATGGAGCCTCTTGTTCCACGAACCCGGCGATGAGAGACTGTCCCAATTACCTGCTTCAGTATCGGAAGCTTCGAAAGGATCAAAACGTGAAGAATAACCTCGTTGTTAAGGCGCTCCTAACGGCGGCCTGTTTGAGCATTCTATGCTTACCCGTGTCGGCCCAATCCTCATACGGTTCCATTGTGGGAACTGTTACAGACTCTACCGGCGCAAGCGTCGCGGGCGCTACGGTAGCCATTACCAATCTAGGGACCTCTGAACGCCGCGCGGAGGAGTCGGACAACAGCGGGAACTATCAGTTTGTCAATCTGTCGCCCGGCGAGTACCGGCTCGAAATTGAGAAGACCGGATTCAAACGCCTGACCCGAGCTCGGGTCCAAGTGACGGTTTCGACTTCGACACGCATCGATGCCCCCATGGAACTGGGGGAGGTTAGCCAGACGGTGGAAGTCGCGGGCCAAGCGGAGTTGCTGCAAACCGATAACGCGTCGGTGGGCCAAGTCGTCGAAGGGCGCGCCGTTCTGGAAATGCCGCTGAACGGACGTAATGTCATGAACCTGATCGAACTGGCGGCTGGCGTGATCGCGCACGGCCAGACCCAAGGGCAAGAGCCCCGCAGCGGATGGACCAATTTCCAAATTGCAGGCGGCATGGTGGGCCAAGGCAGGACCATCCTCGACGGCGTGAGTATCAACACTGGTCTCTACAACGCCGCGGCCTTTGTGCCGATACAGGACACCGTTCAGGAGTTCCAGGTAATGCAAAACAACCTGCCGCCGGAATTCGGTAGCACCATGAACGGCGTTATCAGCTTGGTTACCAAGTCTGGCACCAACGAATATCATGGCACTGCGTATGAGTACCTCCGCAATAAAGTCTTGAACGCCAATCCGTTCTTTAGCAACAGCGCGGGGCTTGCCAAGCCAGCGTTTACGCAGAATCAGTACGGCCTCAACGGTGGCGGCCCGGTCCTCCGCAACAAACTCTTCGTCTTCGCGGCTTGGGAGGTTTTTACCCAGCGTTTGGGGACCAATGCTACCTTCACCGTGCCGACGGCAGCGTTTAAGAATGGGGATTTCTCGAATCTCCGCACCGCCAGCGGGGCCCTCATTCCGATCTATGACCCAGCTACCACATGCACGACCTGCCCGGCTGGCCAACAGCGCACGCCTTTCCCCGGCAATATGATTCCCACGAACCGCTTCGACAAGACGGCTTCCATCATGCGGCAATTCTGGCCGCAACCGAACGCCGCCGGCCAACCGTTTACGAATGCAAATAACTTCGTCACCAATTTCAGCACGGCAAACGACCGGAACTGGGAAGACGTCCGCGGAGACTATAACATCAACTCGAAGCAGCGCATATTTGGAAGCTTCAACCGCTGGAACAATATCACGCCGCCGTTTGATCCCTACGGTCTGGGCGTCGATTTCTATAAGCCCCAATATGCGCATCAGGGCATGATGGCGTACACTTATACTGTCAATCCCAGCACCATCGTCGACTGGCGCATTGGGTACGCCCGCACGGTGTTCGTAATCACACCCACCAATCTTGGCAATATTGATCTTGCGTCCTACGGATGGCCGTCCTCGTATAACCAGCAGTTCTTGATTCCGCAGATGCCGGTTATGGCGATCCAGGGGTTCAGCAGTAGCGACGGCGGTCAGCTCGGGTCGTCGACGCATACGAATGTAACACGCCAGTATGGGAGTACCCTATACACTGCGGGCAGTGTCACTAAGATCGCCGGGCGCCATACGATCAAGGCCGGGGGCGAATTTTCCTGGATGCCCACCGTCGATGGGAATACCACCACCAGCACCTTCAACTTCACAAGCAATTTTACGGCTGCCAATCCTCTTTCGCCAGGCAGCACGGGTTCCGGGTTCGCTTCGTATTTGCTCGGGCTCGGATCGACCGGCACCGTTGGGAACCTTCAAATTCCGATGCCCAGTCAGAAATTGGGAGCATTGTACGTCGGCGATACGTTCCAGGTGAACAGGAACCTTACCTTGAACCTCGGGCTCCGGTGGGAGTACACAGGCTATTGGTCAGACCGCTATGACCTGGAAACGGTATTCCTGCCCGGAGCGACTAATCCCGTCCTCAGCGCGGCCGGCCTGAAATATGGTGGCGATGTGGTGCTGGTGAATTCCCCCAGATATGGCGACCGGACCAACTTGATCCCCGACTGGAAGCTGTTCTCGCCCCGGTTCGGCGCCGCGTATCGCTTGGACACGAAGACCGTTGCCCGCTTCGGTTTCGGTCTCAGTTATGGGCCCGGCATGGCACAGGCAAGTTTAGAACCCTCCAGCGCACCCATCAGCCAAGCCACTACGGCGTGGGTAGCGACTCAGAACAGTGGGCTCACGCCAGTGACCACGCTGAGCAATCCGTTCCCGAACGGCGTCAATTTCCCGGCTGGGCGGAATCTCAGTTATGAAAGCAGCACTCTGGGGCAAAGTATCCAGGTTCCCATTCCCGGGGACGCCCTGCCCTATATTCTGAACTGGAATGCAGGTTTTGAACGGCAATTGAGCGGCACAGACTTGATTGAATTGAGCTATGTCACCACCCGGAGTGTTCATCAGCGTTTGGGTGGCGGAGGCGCCGCTGGGCCGAACATCAACCAGCTCCCGGACCAGTACGACTCGCTTGGCTCCCAATTGTTGACGCCGGTTGCCAACCCGTTCTACGGATTGGTAAAGACCGGTACGCTGGCTCAACCCACGGTACCGTATGGTCAGTTGCTGCTCCCCTACCCGCAGTACTCCCAGGTTTACTCGGTCGGGACCGCCGGATTCGACGCAACCTATCATGGGTTATTGGCGAAATACCAGAAGCGGTTACATTCAGGCGGCTCCATTTTGGTCACTTACTCGTGGTCCAAGAACACTGGGAACGCCGAAACGGTGGTGAACAGGGAAGTCGCAAACCCAGGTGCTATGCAAGACTTCACCAACTGGAGCAAAGAACGCTCGCTCATCAGCTACGACGTGCCGCACCGTCTTGTGGTGAGTTACGTGTTGGATTTGCCGGTAGGCAAGGGTAGGCACTTCCTAGGCAACGTTAGCGGTGTCGCTGATAAACTGGTTTCCGGCTGGGGCTTAAACGGCGCCACGAATCTGCAAAGCGGTTTCCCCCTAGCCCTGACTGCCCAGCCGACCTCGTTGAGCACTAACTTTGGCGCCGGAACACCGCGGCCGAATGTGACTGTGGGATGCAACAAGATTCCCGACGGGAGCTCTCAATCCAAGATCAACCATTGGTTCACTACGTCGTGTTTCTCCCAGCCTTCCAGCTTTGGTTTCGGAAGCGAAGGCCGCACCGATCCGAATATTCGGGTGGCGGGCATCGCAAATTATAATTTCGCGTTATTTAAGAACACGGCGATCACGGAAAGGTTCAAGCTGCAGTTCCGGGTGGAGGCTTTCAATCTGTTCAATCGCGTACAATTTGGCCCCCCTGGCGCGACCTTGGGAACTGCGCAGTTCGGAGTAGTGAGCACCCAGGTCAACGATCCGAGGCTCATACAAGTCGCGATGCGCCTCACCTTCTGAACGGAGCGGCCTGAAGCGGAAACATAGGAGGTGAACACTTCCATGAAATTGTTAAACACAGCGCTTTTCCAAGCGCTCCTCAATTCGGTCGCGCTGGTGGTGTGCGCCGCTGAGCCGGATCCGCTCGTGCAGGTGGTCGGCGGTCAGATCAAAGGCCGCCTGATCCCTGACGGCGGAGCGGCATTCAAAGGCGTGCCGTTCGCGCAGCCTCCGGTGGGCGACCTGCGGTGGCGTGAACCCGCGCCGGTGAAAGATTGGACTGGCGTTCGCGATGCCGGAGCGTTTGGCCCGGCGTGCACGCAGCAGAATAGGCAGCAGCAGACGAGTCAAGAAGATTGTCTGTACCTCAATCTGTGGACCCCGGACTGGCCGCCCAAGTCGCCGAAGCCGGTGATGGTTTGGCTGCACGGCGGCGGCAACGCGATGGGCAGAGCGTCAGTGGGCTATTTGGACGGAACCTCACTGAGCCGGCGCGGCGTCATTCTGGTCACCATCAATTATCGGCTGGGAGTGTTCGGCTTCCTGGTGCACCCCGGGCTGACAGCGGAATCGCCGCACCATTCGTCCGGCAACTACGGATTGCTCGATCAGCTTGCCGTCCTGAAGTGGGTGCGTGAGAACATCGCGAAGTTCGGCGGCGACCCCGGGAACGTTACGCTGTTTGGACAGTCGGCTGGCGCCATCGACACGTCCATCCTGGTGGCCTCTCCGCTTTCGAAGGGACTGATTCACCGATCGATCCAGGAGAGCGGGCCACCGCTCCGCCAACTGGGGCCAGTGGCCCAAGAAGAGAAGGTGGGCGTCAAGTTCGCCGAATCGCTGAAAGCTCCAGCGGGAGCTGCCGAAGCAGTGAAATTCCTGCGCTCGGTTTCGACCGCCGATCTGCAAAAGGCCTCTGAGGCGGCTAAGCTGCGACCGGACGGAGTTCTCGCCAGACCGGTGATCGACGGCTGGGTCATGCCCAGGTACCCGGCATACAGTTATCAAGATGGACAGGAGCTTCCCATTCCCATGATCGTAGGGAACAATGCTCGCGAGCAGGCCTGGATCTATAAATTAGAAGAGATGAAGCAGGTAATCGCGGATAACTTCGGGTCACTCGCGCCCAAGGCGGAGGAGTTCTACGGCCTGAACAAGAGCGCACTCGGAAACGACGATCCCCTTTTGGGACCTGCGAGCACTCAGCTCACCGCCGACACCCGGCACCGCTGTGGCGCGGTAGCCGAAGCGATCTGGCGGAGTTCCCACGGGCGCACGACGTACGAATACCAGTTCGACCCGCCCATTGCGGGCGAACCCGCCACGAAACACGAGGCGGAAATCCCGTTCGTTTTCGGCAATCTGCTTCCCAGCGGTCCCCTGAGCGGTCCCTTCGGCGAGGCGGACAAAAAGATTTCGGCGGACATCCAGCAGTACTGGGTCAACTTCGCCAAGACTGGAAATCCCAACAGCAACGGTCTGCCCACCTGGTCGAAGTTCGACCCCAAGGCACGTCCCTATCTGGAGTTCACTCTTCATGACGGACCCTTGTTGCGAGAGGGACTGCGGCGTGACGTCTGCGATATGTTCATCGAGGCGTTGAAGGAAACCATTCCGAGCGGCAGCGTTGCGTTCAAGTTGGGTTTATAGCGCCCAGACTCAAGCTAAGCCCCGCAGAAGAATGCTTGCAGGGAGGAACTGAATGTCAATAAAAAACGAGAATAGAACAGATGCCACTACCGGGCGGCGTCAGTTTCTGTTGACCGCCTCACTGGCCGGCGCGGGGCTGACACCTGGGCTTGCGGCCGCGGCTCGGGGCACGACCGGAAAGTCGCACGGCGATGGTCCAGCCACATACGTCATTGACGACACCAGCGCGGTGGCCGACACCGAAGGCGGCAAGGTAGTCGGCTATATCCGCAATGAGATTCGCATTTTCAAGGGCATCCCCTATGCGGAAATCCGTTCGCCGGAGGGCCGCTGGGTGCGAGCCGCCAAGGCGCGGCCCTGGACCGGCAAGCGCAATTCCCGCGCTGTTGGGCCTACCTGCCCATCAGGAAGACCCCCCCGGGAGGGTGCGTCCCTGGACGAAGCTCTTTTCCGGGGCACTCATTCCTTCCCTAACCGTCAGGGAGAGGATTGCCTGCGCATCAATATCTGGACGCCGGGCCTCGATAACAAAAAACGGAATGTTTTGTTCTGGTGTCACGGTGGAGGCTTCACTGGCGGCAGTTCGTTGGGGTCAATTTCTTACGAGTTTGCGAACCTGGCAGAGCATGGCGACGTGGTGGTGGTCAGCTCGAACCACCGCTTGGGCAGCCTCGGCTACCTGGATCTGACGACGTACGGGGAGCGCTTCGCAGAATCGGCAAACCTGGGCATGTTGGATATAGTAGACGCCCTGAAGTGGGTTGGGACCAATATCTCGAACTTTGGCGGCGACCCCGCAAAGGTCATGATCTTAGGACATTCAGGAGGCGGAGCAAAGGTAGCGACGCTGTTGGCAATGCCGGAAGCGAACGGGCTTTTCAACCGGGCCGTGATCCAGAGCCCCGGGCCCCTGCCACTCGCGACGCGCGAAGAATCCGCGGTACGGACCGCCACGTTCCTCAAGCTGGTGGACGTCTCGCCCTCCAACATCGACGCACTCTTTAAGGTATCGATGGCAAAGCTGGTCGCGGCTGGCGGCACCATCACCGGCGCGGCCACCATCGCCAGGGCACAATTCGCCGCCAGGAATACTCCCGCCAATACAAACTGGTGGAAGCCCGTGGTGGACGGCCGAATCGTCACCTCTGAACCGACGCTGGCCACTACTCCTTCAAACGTGCCTGTAATGATCGGTACAGCCCTGCACGAGTCCTTCACCGCGGTGGGTCACCCCGAATACGACGAGATGAGCGAGAAGCAAGCGCGCGAGATCATGCGGGAGCACATCGGACCTACCTCGGATCAGGTATATGACGTCTACAAGGAGGCGTTCCCGCACGCGAATCCATTCGAGGTCTCGGCTATGGCGCGTGGCGCCGAGCACACGCGCCGGTACTGCGTGAGGATGGCGCAGACAAGGGCGGCACTCAACGCCGCTCCAACTTACCTTTACTGGTTCCAATGGAGAGCCAAGATTCTGGAAGGCCGGCCCAAATGTCACCACGAACTGGAAATTCCGCTGGTGTTTCTGCATAGCGACGATACCCCGGAGATCACCGGCGGCACAGCGGAAGCACGAGCGCTCGGAGTAAAGATGGCCGACACCTGGCTCCAGTTTGCCCGGTCCGGTGATCCGAACAACAAGGCCTTGCCTCGCTGGGCCCCGGTTGCTCCTGCTCCGAAAAAAGCGACGGCTATGGTTTTTGATAACCAGTTCCGGATCGATCAGGGTTCCGACGCTGCCGCCATAGACTTGATCTTTAAAAGCTGGCAATCCGATTCGTGAGACTTGACCGGGCTCTCGCCTCATTATCCGAGCGACTAACCGGGCTCGCTAAGGCAAACACCCAAGATTGGGATTGCCGTATCCCGGACTGCGCTATTTTGGGGCATAACGATGAGTGAAAGTGAAGTTGTCGGTCACATGGGGCGAGTCATCGTCACGCGCCTGGAACCGAATGAAGATCTGCTGCTTGCCATCGGCAATATCGTCAAGCGACATGGCATCAAAGCGGGTGTGGTGTTGTCGATTACCGGTGGTCTCAACAAGGCCGTCATCCAGCATTTCGTAGAAGGACAGGAGCAGATTGGCGTGATCGAACTCCCCGGACCACTGGAGGCCAGCGGTCATGGGATCGTCGGCTGGGTTGAAGCGCCAGGCACTGGCAAGGCTCCATTCGGTGTCGGCCGTTACATCGATGGCGAACCTTATGTCCACGTCCACATTACGCTGACCTCGGCGCACCAGACGATTTGTGGTCATTTGATGGAGGGTACGACGATTCGCTCGAAACACCGCGTCTCACACTTCACAGTTATGGTCGCCGAAGTTGAAGGCGCGGCTTTGAATATGAAAGTCGATGCAGGGGAAGAAAACGAATACAAGGGTCGCGGCGTATACCATGAATTGGTCAAGCTTCCTGCCTTGCCAAGCAACGGCTAACCAAGCAATAGAGCCCCGGAGGAGAAACAACGCTTGAGCATGGATTTTCGAAAAAAGTTGGCGAAGCCCGGGCCGTTGCTGGGGATGCAGTGTTTCTCAGGCAGCCCGGCGTTGGTCGAAATCATGGGGCATGCAGGCTTGGACTGGGTATCGCTCGACATGGAGCATTCGCCTTGGGATTTCGCCCAGATCGAACACCTGGCTAGGGCCGCCAACGCCTCAAACATTTCGCCTCTAGTCCGCGTAGCGGACAACGATCCGATTCTGATCATGAAGGCGCTCGACGCCGGTACGGCCGGAGTGATTGTGCCGCATGTTAATTGCCGAGCCGATTTAGAACGCGCGGTCGCTTCAACTTTACACCCGCCCTATGGAGTAAGGGGCGTTTGTTCCACCGTGCGGGCAACGAAATACGGTAGCGATTTCGGCGAAGAGTTCTTTGAAAGAGTACGCCGGGAAGTCGTGGTGGTCCCGCTGATCGAGGAAAAGGCCGGTATCGAGGCATTCGACGATCTTCTCGCGGTCGAAAATGTACCCGTCTATTGGATCGGAATTTCTGACCTCGCGGCGTCTCTGGGCATTCCGGGAGCAGATTTCCACCATCCACAGCTTGCCGAAATCGCGCGCGGCCTGGTCCAACGGTCCAAGGCGGCGAACAAGGACCTGATGTGCACGGTCGCACCCCGGATGAAGATTGAGTACGCCAAATATCTGGTGGATCTTGGCTTCCGTTTGATCAGCTACGGCGTCGATTTATCGTTCTTTTCGCGGTCGCTAAGAGACTTAGCGGCAATTTTGCGCCAACCGCAATGGAGTTAGGATGGTGACTCGTGAACTGGCTGAATGGGTGGCCAATCTAGACTTAGCAGACATTCCTGCTGAGACGATCAAGTCTGGCAAGATGCTGCTGCTGGACAGCCTGGGTTGCTTAATCGCTGGGACTCTAAACGAGCCAGCGAAGATCGCCGCTCGCGCCGTAAAACGCCATTCAGGACCAGCCGAAATGGCAACCATCTTGGTCACGGGCACAAAGTGCTCCGTTCGCGATGCGGCGTTCATCAACGGTGTGACGATGTACAGCGTCGGCTTCAACGGCTATCACAAGCCAGCCATGATGCATCCCGGTGCTGCCGTTATTCCGGCCCTGCTCGCCGTCGGCGAATGGCAGGAATCGTCTGGCCGCGACGTGTTGGCCGCACTCACCGCCGGGTACGAGGTTTCGGCACGCATCGGACAGGCAATGGCACCGGGATTATTGGAACGGGGCTTCAACGGCAACGGTACCATCGGCACTTTCGGCGCCACGGCCTCGGCAGGTCGTCTGATGGGCCTTACGTCCGATCAGTTCATCAGCGCGTTCGGAATCAATGGCAGCCAGGCCGCAGGCCTGCAGGAATGGCATCGTGAAGCCGCGTTGACCGTTGTGTTTCATGCCGGGAGGGCGGCTCAGAACGCGGTCGAGGCTTGCGTCCTGGCTGTCGAGGGGCTCACTGGACCCTCCACAATCCTTGAAGGCCGAGAAGGGTTTTGCCAAGCTTATTCGAGCGGCGCTGACGCGGACAAAATCATTCTTGAGCTAAATCGTTTCACCGCTTTCCAGGAAACCACCGTTCGCCCCCACTTCGGCGCGACATCGACCATCGCAGCATCGAGTGGAGCTATCGAAGTCTTGCGCCGCTTGGGTGCAGGCGCGCAGGACGTTTCCGGAGTGACAGTTCGAACGCATTCGACCCACGTCGCCGCGCATGATTTTGCGAAGCCAACAACGCTGCAAGGCGCCAGGCAGAGTCTACAGTACAATGTGGCTCAGGCAATCGGGCGCGGCGTCCTGACTCGCGACATCGTGGAAGCCGACCTCTTGGATCCGGCCGTGCAAGCAGCGTTGCCCCTTGTACAACTAATAAGCGATGACAACATTCCTCGCTTCGGCGCCGAGATCTCAATTAGACTCAAAGATGGGCGATCCGAAACCATACTCAACACCGCTCCGCTTGGCGATCCTGCCAATCCTCTCAGTTGGGACCAAATCGTCAAAAAATTCCTGCGGCTGCTTACGGGGGCTTGCGACCAACTGGGGCTTCCGTTCAGCGAATGCCGCGCCCGCACAGTAGTCGACGCGGTCGCTGATCTCGAGAAGTTACGCATGAAGGAATTCATCGGGTTTTTGAACGCCGCGGTCCCGCTATACGGTGCCGACAGGAGGAACGAGAAATGCGGTTGACCGCACGAGTTACGAGATTCTCCCTGACGGTGATAGCCGGACTGTTCTGTGCCGCCGTGGGACCGCAAGAGACCGCCGGATTTGAAGTGCCAAAGCTGGTCGTAGCTCATCCCAGCGAGAGCCTGGCCTTCCTGCCCTTCTATGTCGCCCGCGAAAAGCAGTTCTTCGATAAGGCTGGTGTTTCCGTCGATCTTATAACCGTAGGAGCGAGCAATTTTTATCCAGCACTGTTCTCGGGTCAAACTGACGCGGTGCATAGTAACCTTTCGATGCCCATGACGCTCCGTCAGCGCGGCCAAACGGTGACCACGATTGGAGCTTTCGGCATGAATTTTCAGACCCAGTTTGTGATCAGCAAGAAACTCGCCGAGAGTGCTGGTATCAATGCAAACACGCCGCTGTCCGACAAGCTTAAGGTCCTAAAGGGGAAGACGATCGCTGTCACTGGCCAGGGCGCCGGCACAGACCAGCAGCTCCGCTTCTTGCTCTCCAAGGCCGGCCTTGATTACCAGAAAGATGTGAACGTAACCTTCATCCCTGAAGGCAGCACCGATCTCATCGCGCTCGCTAATAGGAAAATCGACGGCTTCATCCACAACGCACCCTGGTACCAGATTTCGATTGCACGCGGAGACGCGGTCATGTTTGTCGATTTCGGCTCCGGCCAGGTGGCTGAAGCCAATGGCTATATGCAGAACGTGATTACCACCACGCCAAAGGTCATCGCGTCTAAGCGCGAAGCTCTTGTGAAAATGCTGACCGGCTTGACCTGGGCGATGCGCTACATTCATCAGCCGGAAAATCTGGCTGAGGTCGTGCGGATCGCCCAGAAAAATGTTGGGGGCAACAAAACTTCTCAGGGAACGAACCCTGCCGATATGCAGGGATATATTACGAAACTGATCGCCAACAATCAAATCCCTGCGTCGCCGGTGCTCGATGCGAAGAATTTTAGTATTAGCCAGAATTTCGATAACTACTTGCGTAAGATCCAGAAGCTGCCGGAGCTAACCTATTCTTACGCCCAAATGGTCGATGCGAGTCTCGCGGACCAGGCAGTAAGGGCGGCGAATGCAAAATAACGAAGTCCTACGCTTCGATAATGTAAGCGTTCGTTTCCCGACTCGCAACACACCAAATAGTTCGTTTCTCGCCATCGACCAAGTCAGCTTTAGCCTGAAGGAAGGCGAGTTTGTCGCAGTTGTTGGACCAAGCGGCTGCGGTAAATCGACCCTATTGAATTTGGCATCGGGTTTGGTGTTTGCGTCGCGCGGCGAAACCCGTTATCGCGGCGAATTGATCAACAGAGTCAACACCAAGGTCGGTTATATCACGCAGCATGACAATCTGTTGCCGTGGCAGTCGACTAGGCGTAATGTCGAGCTGGCTTTACGGATCCGCGGCGTACCCAAACAGAAGCATGCCGCTATTGCTGAGAAATGGATTGGCATCGTCGGCTTGAAAGGCTTCGAGGAACACTATCCCCGCGAATTGTCCGGAGGCATGCGCAAGCGCGCCGGGATTGCGCGAACGCTCTGCTACGAGCCGGATACTATTTTGCTCGACGAACCATTCGGAGCGCTTGACGCCCAACTTCGAGTTGCCATGCAGGATGAATTGCTGCGTATCTGGGAGGAGGCAGCGAACACGACGATGCTCTTCATCACTCACGATTTAAGCGAAGCGGTAGCTTTATCCGACCGTGTCATTGTGATGTCTGGCCGGCCGGGACGGGTCGTGGCGGAAATCGACATTCCGTTGGCCCGGCCAAGAGTAATTCGACAGCTACGCTTCCTGCCCGAATTCACTGCCTTACACGAGCAGCTCTGGCGCGCCATCGAACATTAACGAGACAGGTGGGTTTACATGTTGAAAGCTTCTGAAGATGTGGCTAGCGGTGAGATGGTCGCCGATAATCTGGCTTTGCAGAGTGGTGCTACACGGCACCTGTCGCAACGACGGGGGGTAGTCTGGGGGCTGAGGCTGGGCGTTTTGGGAATCGGGTTGGCGGCTTGGCAGATCATCAGCGGAACCCTCATCAGCACTTTCTTCATCAGCCGGCCAAGCGACGTAATGAACGAACTGTGGGGCCTGATTTCGTCTGGAATTCTGCTGAGAAACTTGCCAGTGACCCTAGAGGAAGCGGCCGCGGGTTATTTTGTCGGCGGCCTCCTCGCAGTCTTCTTTGGAGTACTGTTCGGCCGGCTGCGATTGCTAGGTGAGGTATTCGAACCGTTCGTAGTCGCTTTCTTTAGCATTCCAAAGCTGGCGATTGCGCCATTAATCATCCTTTGGTTCGGTATCGGCTTCAACTCCAAAGTCGTACTCGCGGCGCTGCTGACCTTCTACATGACTTTCTGGAACACATATGCGGGGGTCCAAAAAGTTGACTCTGACCTTTTGAACGTCGTCTTGGTGATGGGCGCTTCGCGCAGACAGTTGATGAAGGAGGTAATCTTTCCATCCTCGGTGGGATGGATCCTGGTTGGGCTACGGATGTCTGTGCCGTATGCACTGATGGGCGCGGTTGTGGGCGAGATCATGGCAGGCAATCGCGGGCTCGGCTATCTTGTGCAGTTTTCCGCGAGCCAATTTAACACTGCCGGCGTTTTCGCGGTGTTGGTCGTCCTGTGCCTGCTGGGATCGGCGGTAAATCAGGCGGTAACGTATCTTGGTCGTCGTTCGCAGAAATGGAACGCTGACGTCCACTAAATGACTGACGAGGCTTCGCTCCATGAAAGGATGCGCTCAATGAATGGCGGTCGTGAAGATCTTGAACTGCACGTTCTAGTCCAGGGATATCCAGGCAAAGCCGTCTGTCATGGCGGCTTGGGGTGGAGCACAATCGCTCTCCTTCGCATGATGGACCGTGTAATCCTTATCGATTCCGGCGGCTTCGGCATTCGACGTACTTTAATTGAACGGTTGAAGGGTTTGGGTTTAGAGCCCGCGGACGTCACCGATGTTATCCTTACCCACGCTCATTATGATCACGCCGTCAATTGGGTGCTCTTTCCAAACGCCGTTGTTTCGATTGGTAGGAGAGAGCTCGAGTGGGCCGTCCAGGTGCCATTAGGCTACACCCCCGTTGCCGAATTTTACGCACGCGAGCTTATGAAATCGCCCCAACTCCGGTTGGTTGAGGATGAAGAGGAGGTTTTGCCCGGGTTGAAGGCGATGGCCGCTCCTGGTCATACACCTGGGCATCTGATCTTTGTTCTGTCGAAGGACAGCGGTGACTTAATCTTCACAGGAGACGCTGCTAAGAATCGTGCCGAACTGCTATCCATGACCGCGGACGCGACGATGGATGCCGCCAAAAGCAGGGAAACCATGGCGAACATATGGGTGATATGGCGCCGCAGGCCCGAAAACCTTCTCATTCCAGGCCATGACATGCCTATGGTGCCTAAAGACGGAGTACCTGAATATGTCGGCCGGCGCGAGGCAGCTATTGCGGCTTGGCGTGGAGACGATTTGGATCAGATTATCACCTACGATCTCACTCTTGTTTAAGATGAAAATGCACACCGAATCGGAAACACCACAGGAATATGTCTACAGCGCGCCGGACGCCGTTCTGGAATTCGGCTTCAATATGATGAAGGCAGTGGGCCTGCCGGCGAACGACGCCAAGATCGTTGCCGAATGTCTGGTTCAGGCTGATCTTCGCGGTGTGAATACACATGGCGTGGTCCGCATCCCCAGCTATACCCCGCGCGTCAGCAAAGGGCTGATTAACCCGAACCCGAATATCAAGATAAATCGGGTAACGCCGGTTGCCGCGTCGGTCGACGGCGACAATGCCATTGGTTTCGTTTCAGGCACCCGCGCGATGGCCGAAGCGATCGACATGGCGCGAACGTATGGCGTCGGCGTTGCGACAGTCAAGAACAGCACCCATTACGGCATGGGCGCGAGCTATGTGATTCAAGCTATCAAACAAGGCTTCGCCGCCTTTGCGTTCACCAACGCTTCGAGAACGATGCCTCCGTGGGGTGGGCGGGCGCCCTTACTGGGCACCAGTCCGATGGCCGTCGGTTTCCCGGGAGGAAAATTAGGTCCGTTCGTTCTCGATATGTCGGCAGCAGTTGCCGCGCGCGGTAAGATCCGACAAGCGCAGCGCCGGGGTGAGGAAATTCCTCTGGGTTACGCGCTCGACAAGGAAGGGCGTCCAACCACGGACCCTGCGAAAGCATTGCAGGGCGTGGTTCTGCCGATCGGCGGCCCCAAGGGGTCGGGTATAGCGATGATGATGGATATTTTCAGCGGCGTGCTTTCTGGCGCGGCCTACGCCGGCTATGTGCGCGACCAGTTCACTGACCTCGAAAAACCGCAGAATGTCGGCCATTTCTTCATGGCGATGCGGGCCGATTTGTTCCTTCCGATGTCAGAGATTCATGAACGCATGGATGTTTTGACGACACGCGTTCATGAAATTCCGAAGGCGGAAGGCTTCGCCGAGGCCCTGATGCCGGGGGAGATCGAAGCGCGTGAAGACGTCAAGAGCCGGCGTTTCGGTATCCCTTACAGCAAGAGCGAGATCGATATCCTGACCGCGGAGGCCGCTAGATTCGGCATCGCGCCACTCCCGGTATTCGACAAACCTTTAGATCTCAAATGAGGCGGTAAGTCATCCCTTTATGAGCATGATAAAGTTAATAGTTCCGCACCAATTGTACGGCGCAGATGTAAGGCCTAACCAAAACTCTAGGTCAGGAAGTAGCTCAATGAGGCGAGGCGTTTTTCGCGTTTTTTTAGGGTTAGGGGCGGTAGCACTCTCATCCGCCGCTGCGATCAAGCAACCAATCAAAGTCGAGGGTGGACTTCTTTCCTTGAGCCACCGCGAGTAATCCCTCAGTTACCGTATTTAAGGGTGTCCCCTATGCGGCGCCTCCGGTTGGCACCCTGCGTTGGCGTGCGCCCCAGGCGCCTATCGCCTGGAAAGGAATCCGAGACGCCACTCAGTTCTCCGCAAGTTGCATTCAGGAAATATTCACAGAACGGAAGCCGTGGACGTTTGAGTTCATGACCCATGGGCCGATTAGCGAAGACCGCCCGTAAGGCCAAAATATTCATGCGGCACGACAGTAGTATTTGAGCAACCCGCCCAGTCGTTCTCTGCAGAAGACGGATCTTCGATGCCAAACATGTCTAACATCGTTGGAGGGAAACAGCAGAACGTTGCCCTTGCCCTGGTGATTCCGTTCCGCGTGAAAGTGCTCCACGAACTCGCCCAGCGCACGTCGCAGCGCGGCTTCGCCGAACAGGATCAGTTTCGACAGGCACTCCTGCTTGACCGAGCGGACCCATCTTTCCGCGAAGGTTCAGATTCGGAGATTGCGCGCCGGCAACTGAATCGGCCTGATTCCACCGGATGCGAGCGTCGCCCGAAACGATGCGCAGAACTTCGTGTCCCGATCGTGCAGCGCGTAACGCCTGTGCTCCAGATGCCCCCAGGTTTCGTCGGTCGCGTTGCGAGCCATCTGTAGCATCCACGCTTCATCGGGATGCCTCGTATGCCCGCCAAGCTGACGCGCCGGCTCTCCAGGTGAATAAAGAACAATACATAGTAGGTCACCAGTCCCCGCCATGTGAGCACCTCTCCAGTGAAGAAATCGATACCGGCTAAGACTGCCATATGGGATTGAATGAATTCCCTCCAGGTCGTGTTTTGGCTCCGTTTAGGCGCCGGCTCAATGCCATGCCGCCGCAGGACGTTGCCGACAGTCTGATCCGACACGCGATGGCCGAGGTTAGCTAACGCTCCCACGATCCGATCGTAACCCCAGCCGGAGTTCTCCCGGGCCATTTGAACGATCAGCGCCTCCATCGCAGACCCTATGCGTGGGCGACCGGTATGGCTGCGGTACTTGGACCCGTCGAACTTGCTCGCGATCAGTCTCCGATACCACGCCAGAATGGTGTCTGGTTTAGCGACGCAGGCCACGTGCGCGAGAGCTTTGCGCCCAAGTCGTTTGCCAATCTCGGCGAGCTTAGACCTCTCCGGATCCGACAAACGCAGGCGGGCCGGCAAGTGCGCCCTCAGGATACGGTTTTCCGCGGCCAAATACTCGTTCTGTAGAAGCAGTTCCTGGTTGACCAGGCCGGTAACGTACGTCAGCAGGCGCAGCCACTTGTTGTCCGTCATGCTGAGCGTCCATAATACCCTGCATCATCAGTCCTTCGGATTTCTTGACCCTACGGGAGTTGCGCTGCCTAATCCATTGGCGGCGTTGGCAGGGAATATCTGGACCGTGCCCTCGCCCGAGATCTCTAGCAGAAGAGCGCCAAAATCCCAGCTGGCCGTGGTTCCTCCGAACGTGCCGGTGAAAGTAGTGGCGGCGCCCACCGGCGAAGTTCCCGCCACGGTGACGACACCCGCTCCGTTAGTGCAGTAAGAAGGAGGCGGTTGCAGGCAAGGGTCTCCCGTCTGAGTTAGTGCGAGCGTGTCATTTTGCGTGAGCGTTCCAGTAAAAGTGAACGAGACTCCGGTGGTGCTAAGGCCGGGCACAGTGATCGACCCACCGGGCAACAGGATCGGGGAGGCGAAAAGCCTAGCGCCAGCGTCCGGGAGCAGGGCAAGTGCTGGACCGTAGTCGCCGGGGTATGAGGACCATGAGTCGGGTGGGAACGCCGATCGTGTCCAGTTCAAGGCGATGATGTCCGATGCCGCCACGGGTCGGACTGGGCCATGCGTTTCCTCCTTTGGAGTGTCCGAGAGTATATCTCAGATAAACGGCTGGGCGAACTCGAGAGTTGCTTCGAGGGTAAGTAACTCTGCTTCGTGTACATGGCCCGTGAGCCTGTGAAGTACTATTCTTGGCCTGCCCCTTAACGATTTCCGTTCGCCGCGCCGATTATAAAGACAGGCGTATGGTATCCGTTGGGCACCCAAATCGCTTGTCACATGCGCTGAAGCTGGTGAGTGAACTTCCGCCGCTATCGCCGATGGTGCGCCACTTGCTCGCCACGCTCTACTCGCAGACCGACGACATCTCTCTGTCGCAAGTAGCAGTTTGGATCGAGAAGGACACGCTCACTGCCGGAAGGATCTTAGCGCTCGCGAACTCTGCATACTACGCCCGCACCGAGCCGATCGTGTCGATCCATCACGCGGTCTCTCGACTCGGGCTGAATGCCATTCGCAAGCTCGTGGCGAGTATGGCTATGTCTCGGTATTGGAACAGAATTCCTACACCCGCCGAATGGTCTACGTCTCGATTTAATGCTCATTCGATTGGTGTTGCGGTTCTATCGGACATGATCGCCTGTGCGGTAAGCCCCGACAAGGCGCAGACAGCCTTCTTGGCTGGACTTTTTCATGATATCGGTCACGTCGGTGTTGCATTGCTCTTGCGTGATGATGCAGATGCCGTAAAGAAACTGATCGCCGCAGAGCATATTCACGCGGAGCAGTTGGAGTCAGAACTACTCGGCTTCTCTCATTCCGAACTCTCAGCCGCAACGGTTCGATCCTGGAATTTACCCGCAGTGATCGAGGACGCTGTCCGATTTCACGCGGCAGAAATCGACTGCGACCGGATCAAGGCGGGAGATGTAGCGCTCGGTGATATCGTACATCTGGCCGACAGCTACGTGGATTACGAGGGACTTTCACTCAGCGGTCGGAAAGAAAAAGGGGACACGCTTTCCATCTTCGATCAGCTTGGCCTAACCACTGAAGCAAACATCTTCGCTCGGTTCCATAACGAATTGGATACTCTGCTGAGCGTTATCTGATTCTGGTCCATCCAACTTGGGCACAGGCATGATCGAAATTTCCTGCGCGGTACCTGCGTTTCGCCGTGTTTGAGCGGGATCTGGTGGCGCGGTCGAGTCTAGTTGTGCTTCGCCAATAATCCGTCCGGTTTCAGCCTCACGCCGCAACACGCTCATAACGATGATGAAGTCCTCCAACTCTGCGATTGCTACGATCGCGCCATCTTTCATGACCTGGCGCTCAATTGGGCATTGTTTGCTGAGCGCCACATGTGGGCGTGATCGGTGGTGGTAGCGGAAATATGAAGCCAGCGCCTTCTTCAAGTGCCGACTGTTCAGAATGATGAAATGATTCAAACACTCCCGTCGTATCGATCCGATCAAGCGCTCTGCGTAGGCGTTCTGCCAGGGGCTTTGAGGCGCTGTCAGCACCTCCGCAATACCCATCGACTTCAGACGCCTCGGTACCTCGGTTCCGTAAACGCCATCCCGATCGCGGATCAGATAACGAGGTGTTTCGCGATCTGCGAAAGCCTCGACAATCTGCTGTGCAACCCAAGCTGATGTTGGGTGTTCGATCACGTTGAAGTGGAGCACCTCGCGTGGGCGATGCTTCAGCACCAGGAATACGAACAGCACCCGCAGCCGGATAGTCGGAATAATAAAGAAGTCAACCGATACGATCTGTCCAAGGTGATTGCGGAGAAACGTCTTCCACGTCTGAGAAGGTGGCCGTGGAACAGTCCGCAGGATCCGTGAGACGGTTCACTCCGATATTGTGATGCCCAGCATCTTGAGCTCGCCATGAATTCTCGGAGCTCGCCACAGGGGATTGGCGATGGCCATCTGCCGGATCAGTCTGCGGATTTCGCTCGCAACGGCCGGTCTTCCTCGGCGAGGACCTTTCGGTCTTGAGAACCGGGCCCAGAATCTGCGAAAGCGTTCTCGTTGCCAGCGCACTACCGTATCCGGCTGAACGAAGACCAGCGCGTGACGCCAATCGCTCCAAACCTGCGACAGACCGACCCAGAACAGCCGATCCAATTGCGTCAGCATCGGCCGTTTGCGTTTCCTCTTGTAAGCGGCTAGCTGCAGCCGCAACGCTAGGTTCTCGACAGCGACGGCTTGATGCCCAGAACCCAGCAGTCGAACGAACCGAAACATACACAGAATGATGGCCAGCATGCGAATGGACTATTTTTGCTGAAAGTGAGGCGGCTCCGCATGGACATAGTTTTGGCGAGGGACAACCAATCAGGCGCTATTCTGATCGCGCCTGAAAACCGAAGCGCGTTCATAGCAGACGTTCAGGCACACGCTCCTCAGCTTTCGAAGCGCGGTCAGGACCTCGTTCTCGCACTCGTATAAACCACTCGCCAGCTCTCTTCAATGGCGGCAATTTCAGCTTTTTGGAGATGCCTTCAAGGCTTCTTCCGGGCATAACTCCCGCCTTGTCGGCAAGCGTAGAATAATCTACCCTTCGGCGTTACCCGTGATTAATGGACGTGTGTGGAGCAGACGCTCCAAAGGATACGGCAACCTCACTCATGCTCATGTCTGCGCCTTATCCATCAACCCCGATTCCTCGAAGCTACGTTTAAGGCGTCGAAAGAGTGGTTGTGGCCTTCGTCCTCGTACTCGGCGGTCACCGACAGCCCGACTGCCTTGAGCTCCCTCCGGTACTCCTCTGCTCCCAGGGAACGAGACGCTAATCCCGTCATCGCATCGTTCCACACCAACGGTTCCGCACATGAGGTGAACAGCAACCGGCGCTCCGGCTCCGGCGTCGCCTTCACTGAATCGATTGCGTTCTCGCTCATTGGTTTCTTCTTGACCGGGTTGCGGTCGTCACATTCATCGCTCCGACCGGGAAAAACAGCAAGGCAAATCTGCCGGCGCGATTGGATCGATCAGACGAATGACGGACGGGGCTAAGGGCAATTGGCGGGGTGCGTGCCTTTTTTATAGGACCCGACAAAACGAGGTGGGGGCGACAAAATCAGGCCGGGGGTGTTCGTTTACCAAGTTAGTCTGCTGGCGGAAGGGTAAAGCAGAAGGTTGATCCCTGTCCAGGCTGCGATTCGACCCAGATCCGTCCGTGCCGCCGTTCCACAATCTTTTTGCAGATCGCGAGACCAATTCCATTTCCACCGTATTCGCGGCCATGCAAGCGCTTGAAAATGCCGAAAACTTCGTCGTGGTAACACGATTCAATGCCAAGGCCGTTGTCTTTTATAAAAAACACCCATTTTTCGTCCTCTTGCCGGGCCGATATATGAATGAGCGGAGGAGCGGTCCCTTTATATTTGAGAGCATTGTCTATGAGATTCTGGAGCAGTTGAAGTACTTCATTGAATTCGGCAGCTACACGCGGCAATGGATCATGGGTAATGGTCGCACGAGTGTCTTTGATTGACACTTCCAACAACATTAGGACGGTAGCCAGCACTGCTTCAGAATCACAGAAACCACCCGGCCTTTCGGGTCTGTTTATCTGTTCTGAATAAGCCAGAAGATCAGTCAAGAGGGAGTCCAATCGGCGCGCGCTGTTTGCAATACTGCTAACGAGATCCCCTGCATCTCCGTCGAACTGTTTCTTGTAACGATCGTCCAACAACTGGGCGAAAGTGGCAATCGTCCTTAATGGCTCCCTCAGGTCGTGGCAAGCAGCGTAGGCGAAAAGCCGCAGTTCGTGGTTGGAAGCACGTAACTCGGTGGTGCGCTCTGCGACCCGTCGCTCCAGATCGATATTAGCCATCTCCATTTGGGAGGAATATTTTCTGATCAGTTCTCGTTGTTGATAAAGATCGACAAAGACGGAAACCTTGAACCGGAGGATGTCAGGGTCAATCGGTTTGTATAAGAAGTCCACTGCGCCGGCAACATACCCGCGGAGCAGTTGCTCCTCAAGCTCTCGGTAAGCGGTGACAAAAATGATCGGTGTACGTCGGTTTCGCTCGGTCTCTCGTATGCGTTGCGCTGTCTCGAAGCCGTCCATCTCCGGCATCATTACGTCGAGAAGAATGAGCGCGAAATCGTCCACTAGCGCACTTGCGATGGCTTCTTGCCCGGAAGCAGCTTGTACGACTTCGTGCCCAGGTTGCTCCAGAAGTGCCTGAAGTGCCAGAAGATTTGCCGGCTTGTCGTCTACTATCAGAAGCCTTGCTGGTCTGCGCTCGGCGAGCGGGTCCGGCGGCGCCGTCGCGATGGCTTGGTTTTCCATGGTATGTCCTGTTCACGACTCGCCAGGCCGATGATCAGAAAGACATTGTATCAATCTTAACTCGGTGCAAGGAAAGTAACTGCATGATCCAGAACCTGCCCCGAGCACTCTGATAGTGAAATCGGAAGCTCGGGATTCTTGACGTTCGCGTTCTTTGATCTCTGTCAAGAAACAAATGTTGGTCTTCGATCCGTCTGGGAACCTGCTCTCGAACGTCACCTTCACGCTGGTGGGGGTTCCCGAGCCTTCCGCGTGGTCGTTGCTGAGTATCGGATGGCTGTTCTTTGTGGTGGTGCGGAGGATCTTCGCATAGTCGAGGCCAGCCGGGCCAAGTGTGTGATAGGATCGGTTCGTTACTGATCGTCTCACATTAGGACAATCCTCTTAGCCGTCTTGTGCTCCTTCCGGGACGGCTTTTTCCATGGCGAAGCGTGATAGACTCGCCTGCGGCCGACCACGTCTCTTGACCGCAGTCATCCACGCAGGCGGCCGGCCGCGGCGTTTGCCCCTGCCCAGGGCCAACCGTTCGAGCACGATAATCGTCAGGAGAAACATCAAGTCAAATCGCCCGTGAGGCGAAATTCGATTATGGTTCAGGGCAATTGGCGGGTTCGGGTTCCTTTTTTATATACCCGACAAAACCAGCGGCTTGGTAAATCGAATGCTTCGGGCAGCCAGCCGCAGTTGCTCGCGAAACCACGCATGAGCAGGTTCCGCATTGAGTCGCGGGTGCCAGGCCATGAAATAAGAGAAACCCTTGATCTCGTGCGGAGGCTCCACTATACGCACATCCGCGGCCGCTACGGCGATCTTCCCCAATCTGCGGGGTACGGTGAGGACGAGGTCGGTGCGAGCGATCGTGAAGATTGTCGGTACAAAAAACGGGACACGGAGCGCGGCATTGCGTTTCAAGCCGAGTTCCGCCAGAGGCCTGTCCACCGGAGTTTGTTGCGTCTCCCAGGTTTCAACTATTGCGTGAGGAAGGTCGAGATATTGTTTCAGCGTGAAACGGCGAGTGCGGACTTGTCGGGCACGGCCTACCAGACAAACAAAGTCTTCTTCATAGAGCACCTCGGCTTCTAAGGCGGGAAGTGGGGCTTCTGCGCTGAGGGCAGTATCAATCCGTCCGGCCACGATGTCTTGATAGATACGATCATTCCAGACGGCTGCGTCAACTTTTGTGTTGGCTGCTGCTGCCCTTAGACGCTCCATTAGGGGCGGCATCAGCACCATCGATCCGTGGTCGGTCATGGCCACTCGAAAATGTTCTTGGCTTCGAGCGGGATCGAATTCATCTCCTCGCACCATGGCCCCAAGCCTAGGCATGATCGACTCCAGCTCTCGCAGGACGTGTTCACCCCTCACCGTGCGCTCGTAAACCCGCCCAGTGCGAACCAATAGGAAATCTCCGAACATCTCACGTAGACGTTCCAGCGCTCGGCTCATGGCGGGTTGACTCAAGAAGCAGCGTTTGGCCGCGCGGGTAACGTGCCGTTCCTCCAATAGCGCATGGAGCGCATGCAAGAGATTCAGGTCGACATTTCGTAGATGCACATCACGCATGAAGCATATCCTAACAATGCATTGGACCGATTGAGCAGCGCAGCGTAATCTTAGTACGTAACCAGCACGGTTCTCACGAAAAAAGTGAGCGGTGCTGGAATGAGGAAGAGCGAGCGATGACAAAATACGTCGACGGGAAATGCGAGGGTCATTGCCGCCCGCCCTTTCGCGTCGGGGTGGCAGTCCAAACACCATGATCGGGTTACGGCGGCATCCCTCTCCAGAGGGTACTCAAGAATCATCCAATGTGGTGATGGTTTCAGTTGCCCGATCTGGCATTTGTGCTAAGTGACGAGGCCGGTCATGCGCTGCGAGCCTAATGGCTAAAAGGAGAATTTCAATGGCTAAGACAGCTATCGTCACGGGTGCATCCCGTGGCATCGGTCGAAGTATCGCCAAGCGATTGGCAACCGACGGGTTTTCGGTTGTCGTGAACTATTCGGGCAACGCCAAAGAGGCTGAAGAGGCTGTAAACGAGATAAAATCCGCCGGCGGAAACGCGGCTGCCATTGCGGGCGACATCTCGCAGCCCATTGACGTCGGTGAACTCTTCGAGAAGTCGGCGCAGGCAT
>Ga0210406_10000769_pt1 | contig 42182 bp, 38 predicted proteins | sample IncBWC30MmetaG_FD_155454 | JGI IMG/M metagenome (GOLD analysis project Ga0210406, IMG submission 155454) | Forest soil microbial communities from Barre Woods Harvard Forest LTER site, Petersham, Massachusetts, United States - Inc-BW-C-30-M | ecosystem: Environmental > Terrestrial > Soil >...
ATGCGGCTCTTCTCGCTAGTCTACTCCCAGTCGGGAAATCCAAGGCGATAGCTCGAACATCTGCCGGTGCCGCAGGTTCGCGTCCGTTCTCTGGGCGCTAACCGGGTCATCAGAGTGTCAGTTCCTACCCGCCGCTGCGTCCATGCCTTTGATCTTCACTGCGATGTCGATGAAGGCCAGCGCGGCGCGGCTTAGGGCTTTGTCTTTGCGGAAGACTAACGCCAGATCGCGGCGAACCGTGGCATCCGAGATGGGGATGGCGGCTAGCGCGTTGGCGCGCATATCCTCCAGCACATTGGAGCGGGCGATGAAGCCTACGCCGGCATCTGCGGCTACGAAGCGTTTCAGCAGTTCGCTTGAATCGAGTTCCATGGTGAAGCGCGGCTTGAGCTTGCGTTCGTAAAAAAGATTCTCCAGCGCGTCGCGGGTGTGGCCGATCTTGGGCACGACCAGGGGAAACTTCGCCGCTTGAGCGATGGTGGCTGATTGCATCTTGGCCAGGGGATGCTGCGGGGGAGCGATAATCACCAGTTCGTCGCGATGAATTAACACAACCGTCAGCCGGGTGTCGGTTACGGGCAGAGAAACTACGCCGAAGTCGACGGAGTTATCCACTACGGATTCCAAAATTTTCGCGTAGTCCGCGCGTTTGATGTTGACGCCCACGTTCGGATACTGCTTTTTGAACTCGGCGAAAACCTCGGGCAGGATGTGCAGGCACGTGCCTTCGTTGGCGCCGACGACAATCTCTCCGCGTGGAACGCGCTCGGTTTCGTCGATGGCGGTCAGCATGGCCTTACGGGATCCCACCATTTGTTCAGCGAATTTCTGGAAAAGCTTGCCCGAGGCGGTGACGGAGACTTTGCCGCCGGAGCGGTCTAATAACTTGGCGCCAACTTCTTCTTCGAGCGATCGAATTTGTGACGAGATTGCTGGTTGGGTGCGGAAGCGTCTCTCGGCGGCGCGGGAGAACGAGTTCAGCCGCGCAACTTCGAGAAAAGTTTCAAGCTGGTCGAAGTCCATAGCAGGAGTTTTAGGATTGCTCGGGGCGCGGAGTGATTGTAGCAGGCGGGTCATGCGCACGATTTGTCATCCCGAGGAAATCGAGGGATCTGGGGTTTTGCGTGTCCGGATGAAACCAGGATTCCTCGTCGCTTTCGCTCCTCGGAATTACAAAGGCTGCAGCTGCGAGCGTGTTCGTAATCGGACACTTGCTTCCCACGAATGGACAGACCGACTTTGTTGATCCCTCGTTGATTTGGACGTAAGCTTCTGGAGACACGCGAGTTACTTGCCTGCGACAGTGGTCGTGCGCGTGCCATTCTCTCAGTCAAATGGATATCGCTCGCCCATCCGTCGCCGGCCAACGTCGCCGCCGCCAGATCCTTTATGTCGCGATCGGAATTGTGCTTCTTGGTTTGGTGACGATGGGGCTGTCACGGCTGAAACCTGCGGCTCCAACGGTTGAGCGGTCGACGGTTTGGGTGGACACGGTGAGGCGCGGTTCGGTGTTGCGGCAGGTGCGCGGTCTAGGAACGCTGGCCCCGATGGAAGGCTCGATCCAGTTTCTCCCGGCGGTTACCGAGGGTCGCGTGGATAAAATTCTGGCGCTGCCCGGAGCTCAGGTCAAGGCTGACACCGTGCTGCTCGAGATGAGCAATCCGCAATTGACGCAAGAAGCGCTGGATGCGCAGTGGAAGCTCAAAGCGGCCGAGGCGGATTACAAGAACCTGGAAGTGGCGCTCGCCAGCCAGGTATTGGCGCAGAAATCTTTGTCGGCGCAGGCGCAGTCCGAATATAGCCAGGCCAAGATGCAAGCTGACATTGATTCTGAGTTAGCTAAGCTTGGGGTCATCTCACAGCTCAGCATGAACGTTTCCCACCAGAAAACGGAGCAGCTATCCACCCAGAACGATATCGAGAAACAGAGGCTGGTGAACAGCAGCGAAGTGCTCAAAGCACAGTTGCAAGCGAAACAAGCCGAGGTGGAGGAATTTCGGGCGCTAGCTCAACTGAAACAGAGCCAGCTCGACCGCCTGCGGGTGCGCGCCGGAATTGATGGCGTTTTGCAGGAACAGACGCTGAAGATCGGACAGTTCGTGACGCCGGGTACCACGCTGGCGAAAGTGGTGCAACCGCAGCGGCTCAAGGCGGAATTGAAGATTGCCGAAACTCAGGCCAAAGACATTCAGATCGGACAGCCCGCCTCGGTGGATACACATAACGGTGTAATTCCTGGTCACGTTGTGCGTATTGATCCGTCTGTAGTGAATGGGACGGTGACGGTGGATGTGACCCTGGATGCCAAGCTTCCGCAGGGGGCACGGCCTGATCTTAGCGTAGATGGAACCATCGATCTGGAGAAAATGGACAACGTGTTGTATGTGGGTCGCCCGGCCTTCGGTCAGGAACAGAGCACGGTGGGAATGTTCAAGCTGGAGCCCGACGGAAACAATGCGGTGCGCGCACAAGTGAAGCTGGGCCGCAGTTCAGTCAATACGGTTGAAATTCTGCAGGGGCTGAAGGAAGGCGACCAGGTAGTTCTGTCCGATATGTCTCGCTGGGATTCTTATGATCGCGTTCGCCTGGAATAAGGCTGAGCGCTGAAAAAGGGAAGGGAACTTCGATGGCTGACGCCGGAACAATTATCAGCATGGAGAACATCACCAAGGTGTTTTTCACCGATGAAGTGGAAACCCATGCGCTATCCGGGATTCACATGGAGATTCGCAAGGGAGAATATGTCGCGATTGCCGGGCCATCTGGATCCGGCAAGTCGACGCTGCTGGCGCTCATCGGATTGCTCGACTCGCCGACGGACGGAACTTACGTGCTGAATGGACACGCGGCTGCGAATCTTAACACCAGCGAGCGCTCGCGGATCCGCAATCGCGAAATCGGATTCATCTTCCAGAGTTTCAATCTCATCGGCGATTTGACCGTGTACGAAAACGTCGAACTGCCGCTCACCTATCGCGGCATGCCAGCAAACGAACGCAAAGAACGAGTCCACAACGCCCTGGAGCGCGTCGGAATGAACCACCGGACTAAGCACTATCCTTCGCAGCTTTCCGGGGGACAGCAGCAGCGTGTGGCTGTGGCGCGGGCGCTGGCGGGTTCACCCGCTATTCTGCTGGCTGACGAACCAACCGGCAACTTGGATTCGCGCAATGCTGAAGCTGTGATGGATTTATTGCGCGACTTGCATCGCGAGGGCGCGACCATTTGCATGGTCACCCACGATCCTCGCTTCTCGCGGCACGCCGAACGCACCATTCATATGTTTGACGGGCGAGTGGTCGAGGAGAGCGTCGAGGTGAATTGATGGAATCTTTCTTTACCGCTTCCCAATAGCGAAATGCTTGGCTCACAGGGTTGTGTCCGAGAGAAGCAATGATTCAACTCCGCAATATCGAACGCACCTACAAAACCGGCGCCGGGATTACTTACGTTCTGCGCCGCATCAACCTTGACATTCGAGAGGGTGAGTTCGTCACGGTGATGGGCCCTTCGGGTTCGGGGAAGTCGACGCTTATGAGCATCATTGGCATGCTCGATGACAGTTGGGCGGGAGAGTATTTCCTGCTTGAGCACGCCGTCCACAAGCTTGACCGGAAGAAGCGTTCAGAGTTGAACCGAAAATATGTCGGATTCGTTTTCCAGAGCTACCATCTGCTCGATGACCTCACGGTGTACGAGAACCTGGATGTTCCGCTTTCTTACCGCAATATCTCGCGCCCGCAGCGCGCTGGGATGGTGGCTGAGATATTGGATCGTTTTCAGATTGTCGGAAAGAAAGACTTGTATCCCAATCAGCTTTCGGGCGGACAGCAACAGCTGGTTGGGGTCGCACGAGCGGTGGTGGGGAATCCGAAGCTGATTCTCGCGGACGAGCCGACCGGCAACCTGCATTCCAGCCAGGCCAAGGAAATCATGGAGCTGTTCAAGAAGCTGAATGATTCGGGGACCACGATCATTCAGGTGACGCACTCCGAGGCCAACGCGGAATACAGCGACCGGACGATCCAGCTCTTCGACGGATGGATAGCGAAAGATCCTGCGAATCCGGAAGCGAGTCCAGTGGCGGCTCAGCAGTCGAGCTAACAGATTGTAGGAGCGCGGTTTTGGATCGAGGACGGGAGAAGTTATGGGTTTGGGTTCTTATAGACGAGTACGGACAAAACCGAAAGTCATACTTGCTGTTATATTTTTTCTGGCGGCACTGGAAAGCGGGGCCCAGAATCTGGTTGACTATTCAAAACCGGCGTCGCATTTTCCTTTCTTGATCAGCCCTTATGTTGCCCATGAGGTGCCCCCGCCCAGTTTCGGAAATACTCCACGGGTTGAGAATCTGCTGAAGAATGGCAAGCTGAGGCTTTCGCTTAGCGATGCGGTTACGTTGGCACTGGAAGACAATCTCGACATTGCCATCGCTCGTTTCAATCTTTCGATTGCCGACACAGACATCATGCGCGCGAAGGCTGGAGAGAGCGTGCGCGGGGTTGCGACCGGCCTGGTGCAGGGAACTCCGGGCGGAGGAGTCGGCGGCTTTGGCAGCGGCGCTCCCGGGGCCGGTGCCGGAGGGACGTCGGGCGGCGCGGGAGGTGCGGGTACGGGAGCTTCGGGCCTGGTGCAGTCGACCCTCGGCACGGGCACGCCCATCGACTCCTTCGACCCCATCGTTACGGGAGGCATGAACATTGACCACGCCACCTTTCCCGAATCAAGCACGGTACTTTACGGAGTACAGTCTCTGCAGCAACACGTCGGCGTTGCCAACTTCAGCTATACCCAAGGTTTTGGTTCCGGCACGCTGATGACGCTTGGATTCAACAATGACCGTATAACCAGCAATAGCGGGTTCGCGATTCTGTCTCCGGAGGTCGATAGCGGCTTCCGGCTGACCCTGCGCCAGCACTTGCTGGCCGGTTTTGGCTTCGGGCCGAATTTGCGCTTCATTCACATCGCCCGCAACAACCGCGAGATCTCCGACGTGGCATTCCGCGGTCAAGTGATCGCCACCGTGTCGCAGATCCAAAATATTTACTGGGATCTTGTGAACGCGTACGAAGACGTCAAGGTCAAGGAACGTTCGCTCGAAGTTGCGGAGAAAACGCTCTCGGATGATCGCGAACAGGTGAAGATCGGTGCCATCGCTCCCATGGAAGTGATGAAAGCGGAGAGCGAAGAATCAGCCCGCAGCCAGGACCTGCTGCTCTCGCAGAATGGATTACAACTACAGGAGCTGCTGGTTAAGAACGCGATCACGCGGGATTTGAGCGATCCGGTGCTGGCTTCGGCTTCGGTGATCCCGACCGACACCATGAGTATTCCTGAAGGAGAGCCAGTGGCTCCGCTTCAAGACTTGATCGCGGATGCTCAAGCGCATCGTCCGGAGCTGGCCGAAGCGCGCATGGATCTGAGTAATCGCGAGATCACGCGCAAAGCCGCAGCGAACGCCTTGAAGCCGGCTTTAGATTTGGTCGCTTGGTATGGAGCGTACGGGTTGGCTGGGGTGCAGACGTCGCTGTCTCAATACCAGGGGCCGCCGATCCCTCCGGTTGGTACAACTGGATACTCCAGCGCATTCAGCGATTTGTTCAAAAACAATTCACCTGACTATGCGGTGGGGCTCAATCTCACCATCCCGCTGCGCAATCGTGGAGCGCAAGCCGATCAGATTCGCTCGCAATTGGAATATAGGCAGGCACAATTGCATCTGCAGCAGCTGCAGAATCAGATCGGGATCGAGGTGCGCAACGCGCAATTTGCTCTTCTGCAAAATCGGTCTCGAGTAGAAGCCGCGCGCAAAGCTCGTGCTTTGGCCCAACAGACCTTCGAGGTCGAGCAAAAGAAGAAAGCTCTGGGCGCTTCCACCAGCAATCTTGTGTTGCAGGCAGACCGCGATCTGGCGCAGGCAGAGTCGAACTTTGTGGAAGCGATGTCCACTTACGAAAAATCGATCGTGGAACTGGATCGCGCTACTGGTTTGACGCTGGCACACGCCGGCATCGAAATCGAAGAAGCGGTTCGCGGAGAGGTGCAGCAGATACCTCACTTCACAGGGGTCGCTCCCAGGAAGGATTCTGCAATTGAAGAGTCGCGACCGCAAAGCAATTAACATTAATACTGCGGCGGAATGCTGGTGGGATCGATTAGAACGCTGTCTGGTTTGATCAAGGATTGCGACGATATGCCTACGATAGCGTTATCCTCTATGACTACGGCTGCCAACTCCAAATCCGCCGTTCGGCTGCTGATTGCCGACGATCAGCGCGACGTGTTGGAGGCCTTGCGCCTGCTTTTGAAGCCGGAAGGTTTCGCTATCGAGGTAGTTACTTCGCCATCGGGTGTGCTGGACGCACTCGAATCACGGGAATTCGATGCCGTCCTGATCGATCTGAATTACACTCGCGACACTACCTCAGGTCAAGAAGGCCTCGACCTGCTTTCCAGAATTCAGGCAACTGACAGCACCTTGCCGGTCATCGTCATGACCGCCTGGGGCAGCGTGGATGTGGCGGTTGAGGCCATGCGCCGGGGGGCGCGCGACTTCATTCAAAAACCTTGGGAGAATGCGCGCCTGCTCGCCGTATTGCGTACTCAGGTCGAGTTGGGCGGCGCTCTGCGGCGAGGCCAGCGGCTCGAAGCAGAGAACCGTCTGTTGCGTGCGGAAGGGCTGCCCAAATTCATTGCGAACTCCGAGGCGATGCAACCGGTATTGCGCCTCATCAGCAGTGTCGGTCCCTCCGACGCCAATGTACTGATTACGGGGGAGCACGGCAGCGGAAAAGAAGTCGTGGCGCGGACTCTTCATGCGCTCTCCAACCGGGCTTCTAAACCTCTGGTTGCGGTGAACACCGGGGGCCTGCCGGAAGGAGTCTTCGAGAGTGAGTTATTCGGGCACGTCAAAGGAGCTTTCACGGACGCCCGCACGGACCGGATCGGCCGCTTCGAACTGGCCCACGGCGGCACGCTTTTTCTGGATGAGATCGCGAACATTCCTCTTTCGCAGCAAGCCAAGCTGCTGCGGGTTTTGGAAAGCGGCGAGATGGAGCGTGTTGGTTCTTCGCAAACCCGCCGCGTGGATGTTCGGAGTATTTCGGCAACCAATGCCAATCTGAACCAGGACGTTGACGCTGGCCGCTTCAGGCAAGATCTTCTTTTCCGCCTGAACACCGTCGAGGTTCATGTTCCTCCATTGCGCGACCGCCGCCAGGACATCTCGCAGCTTGCCATGTATTTCCTGAGCCGCTACGCTGAACGCTACCGCAAGCCGGCGAAAACGCTGGATCCGTCCGCCATGCAAGCGATGTTGGAGTATTCTTGGCCTGGTAACGTGCGTGAACTGGACCACGCCATTGAGCGCGCAGTGTTGTTATCGGGCGGAGACGTAGTTCGAGTCAGCGATTTGAGCCTGCGCAATCCGCGCGAGAGCACGCAGCGGATGGAGGATCTCAGCCTGGAAGAGGTCGAGTCCCTGCTGATCCGCAAAGCCATCGACCGCTTTGGTGGCAACATCAGCCAGGCGGCGGACGCGCTCGGTCTGAGCCGGAGCGCACTCTACAGACGGCTGCAGAAATATGGAATCGGAAGCAGCTAACCATGCTCGGGGCCCGATGGCGTCCACAGGTACGTCTCAGCCGGCGCTCCGGGCCCATCCTCCGCGAAAATCCAAGCGCCGATTAAGCCACGAAAACCGGATTCTGCTGTTGACCTTGGCGTCGGGTACTGCCGGGATCGCGCTCGCACTAGTGTTGCTCTGGACCGGCGAGCACGAATTCAGCACCCGCTGGAGCCTTACTTTTTTTGTGCTGGTGATCTGGCTGGGCTTTGCCTTCGCCTTGCGCTCAGCCGTGATCCGCCCTCTGCAAACTCTGTCCAACATGCAATCCGCCTTGCGAGAAGGCGATTTTTCCTTCCGCGTGCGCGGCGCAAAAATGGGAGATGCTCTGGGCGAGCTGATGATCGAGGTCAATATGCTGTCGGAAATGCTGCGTGAGCAACGCCTCGGCGCCATGGAGGCCAGCGCACTGCTCACCACGGTGATGACTGAAATTGACGTAGCTGTATTTGCCTTCGACGGCGACCGCAAACTGCGGCTAGTGAACCGCGCCGGCGAACGGGTGATGGCGCAAAATGCCGAGCGCCTTTTGGGAAAGACCGCTGAGGACTTAAGCTTGTCAGAGTGCTTGGAAGGGGAATCGGCGCGCACTCTCGAAAAAAGTTTCCCCGGCCAATCCGGCCGGTGGGGCGTCCGGCGTTCGACATTCCGGCAAGGAGGCAAGCCCCACTACCTGGTCGTGATCGCTGATTTGAGCCGCGCTTTGCGGGAGGAAGAGCGTCAAGCCTGGCAGCGCCTGGTCCGGGTCCTCGGCCATGAACTGAATAATTCTCTGGCTCCGATTTGTTCAATCGCGGGCAGTCTGGAAGACATCATGAAGCGCGAAGTCCGCGCCGCCGATTGGGAGGATGATTTGCGGCGCGGCCTGCGCGTGATTGTGGATCGCTCCGACGCGCTGAGCCGATTCATGCGTGATTACTCTCGCCTCACCCGGCTGCCGAAGCCTCAGCTTCGTCGCACCGACATAAGCACGCTCGTGCGAACAGCAGCCGGCCTGGAAAGGCGCGCGCCCGTGGACATTGAGCCTGGACCGGAAGTCGCGCTGGAAGCCGATCCCGACCAACTCCAGCAACTGCTGATCAATCTGATCCGAAACGCGGTGGACGCATCGCTTGAGAATCAAGGAAAAGTCAGAGTAGGATGGTCCAAAAATGGAAGCTGGCTCCATCTCTTTGTGCATGATGAAGGTCCGGGAATCGCCAATCCATCCAACCTGTTCGTGCCCTTCTTCACCACTAAACCCGGCGGGTCCGGCATTGGCTTAGCTCTAAGCCGCCAGATCGCCGAGGCTCATGGCGGCAGTGTTTCGCTGAACAATCGCGTCGATGGGAAAGGATGCGAAGCGGTTGTACAGTTGCCGCTGGAAGGCTGACTGTCGCCATTCGCCATCAACAGATTGTCATCCTGAGCAAAGCGCTGATCCAGGTCTCTGTCCGCACTACAATATCGTCGGCGCAGGCAAATGCCCAGATTCCTCGCTTTCGCTTGGAATGACATTGCTTAACGGGATGCAGGAAGTCGAAACTGGTCTCGAACCCAAAACTTCGTAAGGTACAATGTGTCTCTTCCAAAGAGGCGAATAAATAGGCTGGGCAGGAGGCTCCGAGCAAGACCTGCATTGTCGGAGGTCCAGCGAATTAGTTAGACGAGACTTTCCCGAACGACAACCCTTTTCGGAGGCTTCATGAAACGGCTGCTGCTGTGGACCGTCCTATGTCTTGCGTTGCCCGGGGCATTGCAAGCACAGAATGAACCGGTCACCGACAAATCGGACCGCATGTTTTTTCCTCACGATGCATTCTGGGGCTATGCGCAGTTGGACCTGGCTCCTCCGCACAACGAGATCGATCCAAACTTGTGTGCCGGAAACGCCAGAGATAACGGCGGCGCGAAGGCCCCCTGTAGCGAATTCGCCCGCTACATGCTTTCGGGATTGTTGGAAGTGCGTCCTTTTGGCAAAGGCCAGTTCCGCAGGTTCATGCTATTCGGGCAACCGTCATTTTTGTTCGGGAAGAACGTCCCCCAAGCGCTTTATACCTGGTCGCCCGATGCCATCGGCATCGAGCATTCCTGGGGATTGGGAGTGTACATCAAGAACGGATTCGAATTCCGCGTGACCCAGCACTTCCTGTTCGACCGGTTGGGGGCGCGCGACCGTAATCTGGGGCCGGCGGATTTGGGCAATAACGGTCCGTGGGGAAGATACAACACCATCGGAGTCAGAAAGTATTTCGGCACCCGCAGATGGTAGGCCTGGCGTACTCTGGACTAGGCAACTGCCGTAGGTTTGCGCATGCGCACGATAAGCCTGCATGCTCGATCACGACATTGCCATGAACGGCGACGACATTTCCTGCGACTTCACCGCGCACAAAGATGGAACCGGGCTCGGCACGGAAGTGCCTGACGACACTACGTTCGTGATGCGGCCAAACGTATCGCGTTTAAGGGCTTGACGGCGAGCGATGCCTGGACTCAAGCGAGTAGTTACGCACATCACCAAAGGCGGTTACGCCGATGTGGCCAATCGACAGCCAGCGCTCCAGCGAATGATGTCCAGTGCGATGCAGCAAGTAAGAGATGCCAATAGAAGTCAGGGTTGCAGCCGCTTCCAGGCTGGCAAATCCTGCAGAATTGTTGACCACGTCGTCAGGGAGGAGAATCTCTTGTCTGCCGCGCGCTTGGAAATTTCGAGTGGAAGCATAGTCCATGCCCCGGGTCACGGCAATTCCGGAAAAAAGCAGCAGATTTGTGCGATCCCAGAAGGCATGCGGCGGAGTAGCGGGCTTGGCCGGCTGACCCGGCGCTAGTTTCGTGGCATCAGTCCCGTCTGGTTTGACCGAGGGTTCTTGCCTGCCAAGCCGCTGCGCCGTCGCATGCTGCGGAAGAAAAAGGCAAGCCAAGCCGATTATCGCTAGCGTGAATAATTTATAAGAAGACCGGATCACTCCTTCCTGAGGCATTTCATCATTGTAATGGCAACCTGAAGCGTCAGAATCTAAAGACCGCCGCCTAAAGCGGTTCTGCGCCTTCCCCGCGGCTGTTCTGAACGATCTCTGCGTTTCAAAGTTTTGATGGACTTCGGCAAACTCAATTAGCAAGCAAACACACTGCCGTTGCAGCGTCCATTTCTCCAGCATGCGCCGAAAGCCTTATAATTGTCGGTTCCCTAAAAGCTTTCTGGAGGATGTGATGTCGGTTTCATACAACGGCCTTCCGGTTCCCACGAATGGCGCCCGGATAACCTACAGCAACGGGCGTTACCAGGTGCCTGACAATCCGATTATTCCGTTCATCGAAGGCGACGGCACCGGCCGGGATATCTGGAAAGCATCTGTGCGCGTCTTTGATGCGGCCGTGCAGAAAGCTTTTGGTGGCAAGCGACGCGTCGCCTGGTACGAGGTATTCGCGGGAGAAAAGGCCAAGGCCGAGTTTAATAATTGGTTGCCGGATGACACCGTCAGTGCGATCCGCGAATTTCGGGTTGCGATAAAAGGTCCTTTGACTACGCCCGTGGGTGGCGGCATGCGTTCGCTGAACGTGGCTTTGCGGCAGACTCTCGATCTCTACGCCTGCGTGAGACCGGTAAGGTATTACCAGGGCACACCGTCGCCGGTAAAGCATCCTGAACGCATGGACCTCGTGATCTACCGAGAGAACACGGAAGATGTCTATGCGGGAATTGAGTGGGAACAAGGCACGCCCGAGGCCGCCCGGCTGATCGAGTTTCTCAATAAGGACATGCTGAAAGGCGGCAAGAAACAGATTCGGCTTGATTCTGGTGTTGGCATCAAACCAATGTCCGTAACCGGCAGCAAGCGCCTGGTCCGTATGGCAATCCAGTTTGCGTTGGACAGCGGCCGCAAAACTGTCACGTTGATGCACAAAGGCAACATCCAGAAGTTCACCGAAGGCGCATTCCGCCGCTGGGGCTATGAGCTGGCTACGGAGGAATTTCGCGACAAGGTTGTCACCGAGCGCGAAAGCTGGATCCTCGACAATAGAGATAAGAATCCGAACCTCGTGATTGAAGAAAACGCCAACATGACCGAGCCCGGTTTAGAGTTTGCCACAGAAGAATTCCGGCAAAGCATTTACCAGGAAGTGCGAGACGTTCTAAATACGATCTACGCCACGCACGGCAAGGGCGCGTGGAAGAAGAAGCTGATGATCAACGACCGCATCGCAGATTCGATCTTTCAGCAGGTCGTGACGCGAGCGGACGAATACTCAGTGATCGCCACCTCCAACCTGAACGGCGACTACATTTCCGACGCGTGTGCGGCGCAGGTCGGCGGGTTGGGAATCGCGCCGGGCGCCAACATTGGCGATGGCTACGCGATTTTTGAGGCCACCCATGGCACCGCTCCCAAGTACGCCGACAAAGATGTTATCAACCCCGGCTCGGTCATTCTGTCAGGAGTGATGATGTTCCGCCTCATGGGCTGGAGCGAAGCCGCCGACCTGATTGAGCACGGCATGGAGCGCACCATCGAAAAAAAGCAAGTCACGTACGACTTCGAACGGCTGATGGAAGGCGCCACCAAGGTAAGGACCAGCGAGTTTGCCGGCCACATCATCGAAAGCATGGACGCTGCGGTACTGAGCGCATCGCGTTAGCAGCCAAGCATCTATGGCGTGGCCCCGGACGCCTCGTCCGGGCTACGTGGTTTATTTGTGATTATCGATTTTGATCTTCTGACTCGGAAAGGAAATCATGCGTAGGAAAGTCACGGTCGTAGGCTCGGGAAATGTGGGCGCCACAGCCGCCCACTGGATCGCCGCCAAGGAACTGGCGGACGTCGTTCTAATTGACATCATCGAAGGCGTCCCGCAAGGCAAGGGCCTGGATCTGCTTGAAGCCATGCCGATTGAGAAGCGAGACTCTCACATCCTCGGCACCAACGATTACGCTGACACTGCCAACTCCGACATCGTCGTGATCACCGCCGGCGTCCCGCGCAAGCCCGGCATGAGCCGTGATGACCTGCTCAACACCAACCACAAAATCATGAAAGATGTGGTGAGCAAGGCGGTGCAGTATTCGCCCAACTGCATTCTGATTATCGTGTCGAACCCGCTCGATGCCATGGCCCAGGCGGCGTACAAGATGAGCGGCTTTCCTCGCGAGCGCGTCATTGGCATGGCCGGCGTCCTCGATTCCGCCCGCTTCCGCGCCTTCATTTCGGAAGAATTAAAAGTCAGTGTGGAGAACGTAACAGCGTTTGTCCTCGGTGGCCACGGCGATACCATGGTCCCCCTGCCGCGTTATTCCACCGTAGCCGGAATTCCGATTACTGAACTGATGGATGCAGCGACTGTCGCTCGCCTGGTCCAGCGTACTCGCGATGGCGGCGCCGAGATCGTGAAATATCTCAAGATCGGTAGCGCCTATTACGCCCCGTCAGCCGCGGTGGCGGAGATGGTCGAAGCCATCTTGAAAGACAAGAAAAAGATCCTGCCTTGCGCCGCTTATTTGGAAGGCGAATACGGGATCAAGGGTCTCTATGTAGGAGTGCCGGTGAAACTGGGTGAAAAGGGAATCGAGCAGATCATCGAGATCAAACTAACGCCCGAAGAGAAAGCCGGGCTCGATAAGAGTGCGGCGGCAGTAAAGGAATTGGTGGCCGTGATCGGAGTGTAGGCACGGCAGCATTCGTAAACGGCTCACTAGTGCGAGGCCAGCGAAATACGCAAGATCTGGATATCGTGCAAATCGGTTGGCGGTGGCAATGGCTGACCCGCTTGCCACTTGTGAAGCTGCGTATTTGCCATGAAAAGGAGCGAGTCGCCATCCAGGCAGCCGGTGGTCGGAGTTTCGAACACGGGATTATAGGTTTCGAGAATCTCGGAGCGGCTGATCTTGCTCAGGGTCGGATCGAGGTAAAATCGCACGACCCTCCCCGGATGAATTGCGTTTTGAATTCCAACCAGAGACTGGCGGTAGAAGTATAGACCATCGATGCTCGCGTCAATTACATCTGACGTCTTCTGCAAAGGAGCTGAAGTTTTGGTTCCTAAGTCAATCCGATAAATGTCAAAATCGCCAGCAACGAACAATATTCGTTCGTCGTCACTGACTGTGATTCCGTTGGCGCCCGCAACCCTTCCCGGCGGCAAAAACAATTCGAGTTCGTGGGATCCTGCTCGGGTGCAATACACCGACCCTTCCAGCGTGTTGGTGACGTAGGCCTTGCCGGTCGAAGGTACAACCGCGACATCGTTGAGAAATCCCGAGAATTTACTGGGCGCAGCAAATGTAGTTATGCGTTTATTCCCGTTGAGATCATACTTGAAAAGACCCTGAACCGAACCTGCAAGGTCCGCCGCGTCGCCGAATCTGGAACTGACCGCCCACAATTTCTTGCGGACTTCGTCGACGTGCAACCCGGCGACGTATGCGAGTCCGTCCTCGCCTGGCTTCACAAGTTCGTGGACTTCTCCCGTCCTGTCGGTCCACACGATCTTCCTCTCCACGCTACCGGTGTACACACGCCCGCTATACCTGGCGTAGGCCATGCCCTCGGGAAAAAGATTGGGTTCCCTGATTATGAATGCAGGCTCGCTCTGAATTTTCGCTTTGTTCTTGGCGCGGACCTCTGCAACAATGGCTTTGAATTCGGGCAAATCCCTGAGGTATGCGAAGTCTCGATATTCAGCTGGATCGAGTCCTCCCTTTGCATCTGCGACCTGCCGCAGAAGCTTCAGAGTGGCCGCTGTATCGCACTTTTCCGCATAATCCGCAGCAAGGTTATCCGCAGCAAGGTTATACAGCACCACTGGGTCATCGGGGTGAATGTCTCGTGACTGTTGGAGATGGGCAATTTCAGAGTCTACGTCAGGGGACTTTTTGGGTGTGCACTGAACGGCTCCTGCTTGATTTGGCAATCCGAGTGTATCGCAACCAGCAACGGCCAGAAGCAGGATCTGGTGTTAGAAGCAAGACTCAAGGTACACACTCCGGCGAGGCTTCAAGGCAAATTAGTGTGACCTGTTTTGGTGAAAAAAGTTAGCGGCAAGGGGCGCAACTTCTCGCCACGCCCCGCGCCTGTAGCCTACCAATAGGTGAAGGTGAAGTTATCCACAAAGGCCGAATACGAAGCCTGCTGGTCATTTCCGTCCATCTGGTAGTTGACGGTGATGCCCCACCAGCTGCCGGGCGCCCCACCCGGGGGATAGTATCGATTAATTTTACTAGTCACTCCATTTAGGGTGATCGACTGGTACAGCAGCGAATTGTCAGATTCACGCTGCACTTGAATGGTCAAATGGTTCCACGCATTGTTGACCGGGTTACAGGCTGCGCCGCTCGACACCCACTTGTGGCCGACGTTGTCCCAAATATCCCATACATGTCCGCCAAGGACGTTGCACTGGTTGCCCCAGATCAATCCCAGCCCATTAAAGTACATGTTGACATCAAACTCGAGGACCTGCGTCACTCCGAGATTCGTTGGATAAAAGTACACGTCATAAGTGAAGTTGTGCAGCGTCGGAAGCAGCGTGTGGCCAGAGTCCGGCAAGCCCTGCGACGAATTCGCGCCGATCAGAGGGTTGCTCCACAGCACGTCGGCATAAGGCGTGGTCCCGCCAATGTTGAACTTCGTCGCGTCTCCGCTAAGCGAGGGGGAGGTGACCCCTTGCTGCATGGACCAAGTAACCCCGGGGCAGGGATAATTGCAGATGCCGTAACCCGGAGGCAACTCACCCCAGCTCTTCCATCCCCCGCTAGCCTGCAGTTTGTACAAAGCCGTCCCGTTTACGGTTACGGTAGTGGACGCGGGGGCCGTACCACCCGCTCCCGTGGCTGTTGCGGTGTACTGGGTGGTAGTGCTCGGGGTAACGTTCGTCGATCCGTTCGCCGGGAAACTGCCTACTCCGGGAATGTTTACGGAGGTAGCGTTGGTCGTGGTCCAGTTCAATACTGCCGTACCGCCCTTGGGGATGGTATTGGGTTGAGCGCTGAATGAAATCGTAGGCGGATTCGAGGCGACAGCTACTGTGGTATTTGCCAAAGCCGTTCCGCCGGGGCCCGTCGCGGTGGCGGCGTACGCCGTAGTGGAAGGTGGAGTGACGTTCGTCGATCCACTTGCCCCAAACGTTCCTACTCCAGCGATGCTCACCGACGTCGCATTGCTGGTCGACCAGCTCAGAACTGCCGAAGCACCGGGGGCAACGCTGCTGGGCTGCGCACTGAAAGTAATCGTGGGCGTCTGGCCTGACGTTGTAACGCTGACGACGGTTGAGGATTTCGTTGTTCCGCCCGGCCCTGCTGCCGTCGCCGTATAGGTGGTCGTGGTTGTAGGAGTGACTTTCGCCGAGCCCATGGCCGGAAATGTGCCAAGACCGCTCACGCTCACGGAAGTCGCATTGCTGCTTGTCCAACTGAGCACCGTTGACGCGCCACTTGCCACCGTGCCCGGCTGAGCGACAAACGTGATCGTCGGAGCTTTCTGCTGGCTGGCGGGATTGTTTTGTGTTCCCATGGATCCGCCACCGCATCCGATAGCTGCGATCAAAAGCGAAAATAGAAAAGCGAATGCTGATATGCGCAGGAAAAATCGCATAGGGCCCCTTATTCAAAAAATTGTCAGGCAAAACAACTAGGGTCAGCCTTGAGTTACATTTAATTTAATCAGTCGGGCCTCGCTGCCCGCAAGCGAAAATGCCCAAGTAAATACACAGAAGTACATTGGGCAACAGCACCGTCAGAGTGTACAGAATCGTACATTTGGGCGATTTGTCGAGCAAACGACGCTCAATGGTCGCCCACGTTTAACCAATGTTTTTCAAAACAGAAAACGGTGCGTAGATGTCGATCTTTCCGCCGCTCGTTCGACTATCAAAGTAGAGAGCTGGGGGTCGACCGATCAATCCCGGAACCTTGCTCCGAATCCAAGCCAGATGGAGAGAATTATGCGATTCATGATGCTGATGATCCCCAAGGGATATGAAAAAGCCACGCCCGGCAGGAGCATCCACAATCACCAGAACGGTGTGGAGCGGACACGGCCGTCAGTGGGCCGGCGTGGCTCCTCCGCAGCTATGTTTGAGATCACGCCGTAACTCTGTTTCTCCGGCCGCTCGGTCCTTCGATCACCGAGCGGCCGGAGAGTTGACCGTCGACTAAGAACTCCTGAAAGGAGGCGATGCAGAGGTGCCCCACCTTTAATCCAGGCCGCCCCGCTACAAACTCTCGCGCAGTTCCCGTGCAAATTCTCGCAGTGCGCTCTCATCGCGCCGGTACCACATCCACTGGCCCAGTTTCTTTGCCTCCACCAATCCCGCTCTCGTCAAAATCGACATATGATGGGAGATTGTGGGTTGGGAAAGGTGAACGCGCAGCTCGATATCCGAAGCGCATAAACCCACATCCTTACCGATGGAATTCGCTCCGCGTTCCTTGAGCGCTTGCAAAATGCGCCGCCGGGTAGGATCGACAACGGCAAGCAACACCCGATTCAGACCTTGCTCGGCATCCGACATGGTGAAATAGCAATAAACCCGGGAATCGACGCTTGTCAATCTAAGACGTGTGGAGAAAATCCGCGAAATGCTCTTCGAAGGAAATGAACGGAAAGAACGCGAACGCCAGATGAAGCAGGAAGGCAGATTGCCGCCAGGGCAGTCGCTCACTCTGAAATGGCCAGTTTTGCAATATGGATCAGTACCGCGCTTCGATCCAAAAACGTGGGATTTTCAAATCTATGGCCTGGTCGATTCCCCACTGCGTTTCACCTGGGACGAATTCAACGCGCTGCCCAAAGTGGAGCGCACCAGCGACTTTCATTGCGTGACCCGCTGGAGCCGCTTCGACAATCGCGGGGACGGGGTCGCGTTCCAAGAAGTGATGCGCCGTGCTCATCCAAAGCGGAACGCCGCCTATGTTTTAGTGCACGCCGAACAGGGATACACCGCGAACGTCCCGCTGGCTGACTTGGATCGTGAAGAGGTTCTACTGGCAACGCACCACGATGGTGAGCCGCTCACTCCGGACCACGGATATCCCCTGCGGCTGATCGTTCCTCATCTTTATTCGTGGAAGTCGGTGAAGTGGGTACGATCGCTGGAGTTTCTTGATCACGACGTGCGTGGATTCTGGGAGCAGAACGGATATCACATGTACGGTGATCCGTGGAGGGAGCAGAGGTTCAGCAACGATTGACGATTGGCAATCGCCCATTGAAATCGACGATCGTCACCTTTTCAGAATTGGATTGTAGCCGTCGCTGACCAGCTTGGCGCGCATGGCCTCTGCCTCCTTAATGTCAGCGTACGGCCCGACCTGAACGTGGATCAGCTTGTCGGTAGGCGTGTTCGTGGAGAATGCGGGGTATTGCTTTTTCTTGAGCGCATCGACCAGAGCGTCCGCATCCTCGGCTTTGGTGACTGCGGCCACCTGCACATAGTAACCGTTCGAAGGCGGCGTAACAGCGGGATCAGCAGTTGTAGCGGGAGACGTAGTCTCTGGGCTCGGCGTCGAGACCTCATGCGGAGGCGGCTGATTATTATCGTCCTTGCCCTGAACCGTTTTGTAGAAGGTCATGTCAGGCTGCGGCGTGGCGCTGGCGGTTTTGATGGCGGCAGGCCGTGGGCCGCCAGTGGTGACGGAAGTCGCGGCAGGGAAGTCAGGAGACATAACTCTGACGGAACTTCTTCCCAGCGAAAACCCCACGCCGAAAAAAACCGCGCAAATTGCTACCAGTCCGAAAAACAGAGCCAGCATTTTGCCAGTGCCGAGCGTAATTTCCGTGTCTTGCGAAGTGGCGGTTGTCATTTGTACCTCGTCGTCTTTGTCGCCCGCTCAGCTTTTTGCAGCAGCGGGCGTAGCGTCTACATCGGGTTTTGCCAATAGTTTTTGCATACCGGAGAAGAAATCCACGGGAACCGGAAAAACCACAGTAGTGTTCTTCTCCACACCGATTTCGGTCAGGGTTTGCAGATAGCGCAATTGGATGCTGACCGGTTCGCTCGACAGCAGATGGGCAGCATCAACCAGACGTTGAGCGGCGGAAAATTCGCCTTCCGCGTGAATGATCTTGGAACGTTTTTCGCGTTCGGCCTCGGCTTGTTTAGCCATGGCGCGCAGCATGGACTCAGGCATATCCACCTGCTTGACTTCGACGTTGGCCACTTTCACTCCCCAGGGAGCGGTGTGCGTGTCCAGAATACTTTGCAGACGCAGGTTGATTTTGTCGCGATGGGCCAGCAGTTCATCCAGTTCCTGTTCGCCGAGGACGGAGCGCAGCGTGGTCTGCGCGAACTGCGAGGTTTGGTACACGTAGTTGGAAACCTCCACCACAGCTTTTCTTGGCTCGATCACGCGCAGAAAGATCACCGCGTTTACTTTCAGCGTGACATTGTCGCGGGTGATGATGTCCTGCGGGGGCACTTCCAGAGCCTCCTGACGCAAAGAAATGCGAACCATCCGGTCGAGCGGGGCGAAGACAAAAATCAGGCCTGGTCCTTTGGCTTGGGGCAGCAGCCGTCCCAGGCGAAAAATAACGCCGCGCTCGTATTCCGCCAGAATCTTGATCGAACTTAACAGGTATAGACCGGCAATGATAATTACGATGGTCGTGAAACCAAAGCCAAGCTCCATCTGCGCCTCCGCGCCTGATTGTCAGGAAGGTCTCTGAGGCGGATTGTATCGCAATTAGGCGGAATGGGAGGTGATTTCAAAGCCTTTCCGGTTGTCAGGGCAGGTGCAGGGCGATCTGATGCATCTGGGAGGATCAAAGGCTTGAACTGCCGAGGGCACAAAAACAAAGCAACGCCAAATCAGGCGGGGCGCCATGGTGGTGGTTTGCCGAGCCTATGGACTTGGGTCGACCGTTAATTGCAGTCCTTTTACCTGACGCACTACGACCGGCTGTCCTGCGGGGACGTTGGCCGCGGAGACGGCGTCCCACAGTTCGCCGTGGACGAAGACTTTTCCCTGCGGCGAGAGAGCACTCTGGGTCAAGCCGACCTCTCCGATCAGGCCTTGGATCCCGGTTACGACTTTGTTGGCTCGGGCTTTCAGGGCGATACTCATCAGAAAGACCGTAATAATTCCCAGCGGAATGCTCACTGCGAGAGCGGTTAGCAAGTGGACTCGCATTTCAGGGATAGGGGCGTCCACGAGCAGGAGGCCGCCCAGCGTGAGCGTGACGATGCCGCCAATGGCCAGCACTCCGTGGGCAGCAAACTTTGCTTCGAGCGCAAACAGAATGAATGACGCGAAAATCAGGACTACCGCGGCGAAGCGAGTGGGCAGCAGGTTCAGCGCGAAGATCGCGATCAGGATGAAGACGATTCCGACGGTTCCGGGCACGACCGCTCCGGGATGGTTGAACTCGGCGTAGAGCGCTAGCGCGCCGACGGCAAGCAGGATGAAGGCCACATTTGGATCCATCAAATAAGCGAGAATGTGCTGCTTTAAGGTCATCCCGAACGGGCGGACTGAGTTGCCGACCAGATTGAGCATGATTGTCTGGCCAGTGAACCGCTTGACTTGCTTGCCTTGCAATTGTTTGAAGAGGTCCTCCTCGGTGGGTGCTACGTAGTCGATCAGTTTTTGCGAAAGCGCTTCCTGATCGGTGAAGGATTTGGATTGGCGCACGGCGGTCTCGGCGACTTCAACGTTCCGGCCGCGTTTTCCGACTACTGAACGCATCATGGCGGCGGAGTCGTTTTCGATTTTCTCTTTCATCGTATCGTCCATCTTGCCGCCACCGAGCGAAACTGGATGGGCCGCCCCGGTGTTGGTTCCGGGCGCCATCGCTGCTACATCGGCGCTTTCGAGGATGAAGAATCCGGCGGAAGCGGCGCGGCTTCCGCTGGGCGTGACGTAGATGATTACGGGCACGGGCGAAGCCAGGATTTTTTCGATGATATCGCGAGTCGATTCAAGCAGACCGCCGGGCGTGTTGATCTCGATCAACAGAGCCTGGGCTTTGCCGTGTTCGGCTTCAGCGATGGCGCGGCCGATGTATTCATCAGTGATGGGATGAATGGAGTCGTTGATTACGATCTTCAATATTTCGGCGGACGAAGCAGCGGAAAGGATGAATAAGAGCAGTCCGCCCAGAAGAGCGGAAAGAATGTGTGAAACGAAAACCGGCTTCATCGATTGGGCAGCGGCTGCGCTTCCTGCGCGAGTTTGGCTGCAACGGCGCGTTTCAGCGCCAGCGCGGCCGCATTGGAGGGTTCCAGACGCAAAGCCTTGTCTATGTTCTCCGCAGCCGCTTCAGCTCTATTGTCTCGCAAATCGAGCTTGGCTAACACCAAAAGTGGTTCGGGAAACTGACGCAGCCGCAACGCCTCTTCAGCTTCGGTTCGCGCCGCCGTGGAATTGTTTTCGGATTCCAGCACACTTGCCAATCCCGCATGAGCCTCGGCATTCGATGAATTGAGCGTAACCGCCTCGCGAAATTCGGCTTCGGCTTCGGAGAGAAAACCCTGGGTTAGCAGTTGACGTCCACGATCGGCGTGGAATTGCGCATGGGTGCGCGGATCCGCCTTAGCCAGACGCTGCTCGGCGACGGCATCAATTTTCAGGGCAAGCTGCCGGAATGAACTCTCGTCATAATTGATGCGGATGCGTTCGAGCGGAGTTTTTAGCGCTGCCTGCGAAATTGCGTGCAGCGCAGAAGAACCGACGTCGGGAGCGATCGCGTCGAGCATGGATTTAGCGGCGGTATCGCTGGACTTCAGCGAAAGCGTTTCGCGCAATTGGTGAGAGGCGCCCGCAGCATCACCGGTGCTATAGAGTTCCAGGGCCAGATTGAAGTGATAGTCGGGATCGTTCGGATCAGCCTCGATTGCTTTTTGAAAATACCCAACGGCGGCTTTTCTGTCGGCGTGAGAAGTGACCACTCCCAGGTTGTTATAAACCTCGGCCAAGGGTAATCGGGCGGCAACGAAGCGAAATGCTGATTCAGCTCGCTGAAAGTCTCCGTGGTTGTAGGCCGCGAGGCCCAGATAAAAATTTGCCTCGCGCGCCATGGGATCATCTTGCGGGACTCGTACCAGCACGGAGATCGCTTGCTCGTACTGCCGTCCACCGTAATAGGCTTTCCCCAAATGCAGCAGCGCTGCGGCGTAGGTTGGATTCAGGCGAGTGGCTTCACGAAAGTGCTGGATCTGCTCTTCGGCGGTCGGTGCAGTCACTCCTCGAATGTAATTCTCGAACGCATCCAGGCGGAGCAGAGGCGCTGCGGAAACATAGGCCTCACGGGTGATGGAGATCTCCGGGCGAAGGGTATGCAGAACATCCCACGCCAGGGCAGTTTGAACGTTGATCAGTTGGGTCAATGGGCCGGACTCATTCATCTCGGGCAGCAAGTGCTGGCGGCGCATGTCCAGCAATTGCGCTGTGGTGCTGAAAGTGCGCCCATCGAAACGGTAGAGGCCAAGCACCAAGTAATCCACGTCTAACTGCTCGGCAATACGATAGAGAGTGGCGCGCGACGGATGAAGTCCGATTGGGATACTCACGCGCTCGTAAGCGCGGATGCGGTCTTCGCGCGGCAGCACGAACAGCGTGGCGGAATCCAGGCGCTCTTGCAGCAGTTCGGGAAAGGAGTCGCTAATCCACTCAAGGCCGGGAGCTTTGGATTGATTTTCAAAGGGCGCCACCAGGATGGTCTGGCCAGCCGTCGCCGGTCCCTGCGCGAAGGCGGCCGGGACTAGGAGCACCAGGAGTACTGCGCTGAGGCGGAGAAAGTTCAAGGCAAGAAGATTATAGCGGGTGGGCGCGCTGTGGGAGCGGGATGAAAGACTCTGTAAGTTCTGCTCAATTTCCTCCTGGGCTGGTGACTGGCCAGAATTTCGATGGGAGAAGACGGAATTGTCGCATTCTTGACGATTGACGGAGGCCGTCTTCGCGTGCTAATGTTCCGGCCCGCCGGGCTAAAAACGGCGCCAGTGGCCGAAGTTGGGTCTTGTAGGGCGGTTCGCCGGCTCGGGCAGCGCCTTCGACACACTAATTCACGAAAATGAGGGGGGAATATGAAGAAGTTTCTCAAATCGCAGGTTGCCTTGTTATTCCTATGCGCACCGCTTCTGCTTTGCCCGGATTTTCTGCAGGCTCAACAATACCTCTACACCAACGACAGCATTCCGTTTAGCTCCGGGAACAACACGGTTACCGCATACAAAGTCAGCGCCAAGGGTGCCGTAAGCATAATTAAGTCCTACCCAACCGGCGGGCTTGGCACCAACGGAAGCTACTTTGCTTCGATCGACATCGCATCCGCCAAGACGGCAACCAATCAGTGCATCTTTGCCTCCGACGCATATTCCGACGATGTGGCTGGATACAGCATCAACCTTGCGACTGGAACTCTGAAAACAGCCCCTCATTCTCCATATATGTCCGGCGGAGCGGGCGGCGGCCGCGATATTGGGTTGGCTGTCAGTTACACGTCGGGGAAAGCTTTTCTGTTTGCGGGGAATCCGCAGTCCAACACAATTACTTCATTTCAAATCAATGCGAATTGCTCGCTAAAACTGCATAAGACTTACAACGTTGCCGGCCTGCCGATTGGACTCAAGGCGACATCAAACGGGAAATATCTCATCACAGCTTACCTCGGACCGGTCGACTCCTTTGCCATCAGCGCCACCGGAGGACTGAAGGAGTTGGGCACGGTGAACGCGCAAGGTGCCGCGGCTGGGGTGGAGATCAGTTGCGATAGCTCAACGGTGTATTTTGGCGATGCAGCCTCTGACATGGAAGTGGATGTTTTTAGCCTGGATTCGCATGGAAAGCTGACGGAGCTAAACCACTTTACGGGCAGCCAAGCTAAGAATTCCAATAACGTTTTGCTCAGCAAGGATGGCAAGACGCTTTTCGTAAGCAACACCATGTCGGTTCCACCCGCGATTAGCGCGTTGACCGTCGGTTCAGGTGGCGCTTTGACCTACGACAGCACCACCAGCCTAAAAGGAACTGGGCAATATGCTCTCGGTCTGTCGGCGACAAAGTCGGGGGCGAGACTTTTCGTCGCGGAGACTAACAACAACGAGAATATCGGCGTGCTGAATGTGAAAGGAAACAAGCTAACGGAAGTGGCGGGTTCACCCTTCACGGGGACGCTAAACGGTTTTACTTCCTATAGCCTCACTGCTGTGCCGAGTCAAAGTTGCAAATGACAAGGGTTCGGGCCAGAAAAAGGGGCACACGTGTTTTCACTGTCGCGAAAGAGTGTGCCCCGGTAATTCTCGGGAGCGCTACTGGCGACGCAAGACACTTTTAAGCGGATCGTTGCTTCTCGTTCTCTTTTGAAACCTGCGTGCGCTGTAGTTCCTTCCAACTGGGTAGGGTTTGATCTCCGGTGATTAGTCTGGCTCCGCGTTCGTAGGTGAAATACGACCACGCCCACTGAATCAGTACGATTAATCGATTGCGGAATCCGATCAGGAAAAAGATGTGGACGAATAACCAGGAGAGCCAGGCAATGAAACCGGAGATGTGAATCCTGCCAAATTGCGCAATGGCGGCGGCTCGCCCGATAGTTGCCAAGCTGCCTTTATTGAGATAGTGAAAGTTCTGCCGCGGCTTTCGTTGCAGATCGCGTGCGATGTTGCGTGCGGCGGCCTTTCCCTGCTGGATCGCAGCAGGTGCAACCCCGGGCACCATCTGGCCAGAGTCATCTTTAATTGCTGCGAGATCTCCAACGACGAAGATGTTGGGATGCTGGGGAATGCTCAAGTCAGGATTTACCAGCACGCGCCCCGCGCGGTCGAGAGGCGCACCGAGTTTCTTGCCCAAAGGTGACGCGGCGACTCCGGCTGCCCACAAAATTACCGCAGCAGGAAGACGGGTCGCTCCGATGAGCACGGCAGCGGGCTCGACGCTTGTGACCATCGTGGATGTGTGGACCTCGACTCCCAGGGCGCGAAGCTGATGCTCGGCACTTCGTGACAGATCCTCGGGATAGGCGGGCAGAATTCGCGGTCCACCTTCGAGTAGTATTACCCGCGTGCGTTTGGGGTCGATGGAATTGAATTCGTCGGCCAAAGCGCGGCGAGCGATCTCAGACAGTGTTCCCGCCAATTCCACTCCAGTGGGACCACCGCCGACGATGACGAAATTCAGCTGCACCTGTTCTCCGCCACCGGCCTCCTGGCGTTCCGCCAATTCGAAGGCGAGCAATACCCGGCGCCGGATTTCGAGGGCGTCCTCGACGGTCTTCAGCCCCGGCGCAAGTGGCTCCCACTCGTCGTGCCCGAAATAAGCATGGCTCGCACCCGCTGCAACGATCAGGTAGTCGAAAGGAACGTCGCGATCCTCAAGCTTGACCACGCGCCGATCCAGGTTGAAATCTTGTACTTCTCCGAGTAGCACCTCAATGTTGTGACGGCGTCGCACGACCCAACGGATGGGGGCAGCAATTTCTCCCGGGGACAGTCCGGCCGTTGCCACTTGGTACAACAGCGGTTGGAAAGTGTGGTGATTCTTGCGGTCGATCAGCGTGATCCGGACGGGAGAGTGGGCGAGCTTGAGAGCCGCGTTCAGGCCGCCGAATCCGGCGCCGATAATCACGACTTGCGGTAGTGGTTTAGCATTCATCGGATTTCTTCATCGAATTTCATATCGCTAGATTATTCTGTGCGGGGGAACTTGCATCTCACCTTAAGTAGATTCCCGTCATGGCTGCCGAGTCGAAAAGTTTAATTTCTGAGATTGGTTCGGACTGCGGGCTTGTCTCGGAATCAATGCGAACGTTGACTGTAGAGCGGGCGGGCCTGTTTCAGATTGGACTGGTCTTCGCTTTGATCATGGTCGCCGTGTGGACGCCTCATGGTCGCGTCAACGCGATCAGCAACATCGGGGCGGCATTTTGCATTTTGTGGTTCACAGTACGCAGCGGTTATTCAGTTCGTGAATTGGGACTTGCCCGGCCGGGTTCTGGGGTGGCAGTGATGCTCGTTTCCGGGGCGTTCATGCTGCTTATGATTGTTGTGGCTGGTTCGGTCATACAGTCGCTTGGGCCTGCTCAGACCGTTCCTTGGCTGAGGGCTTGGCAATACGCCTTCTGGGCGCTGCAGCAGGAATTTATTTTGCAGTCGTTTTTCTATGTAAAGCTGGAATCGCTTGTCGGGAGCCAGCGCGCGCTGTTCGGAGCGGCGCTTCTGTTTTCCGTAGCACACCTTCCGAGCCCGGTGCTGACTCTGCTGAGCTTCATCGGCGGCTTATTGTTCTGCGAAATGTTTCGGCGCTATCGCAATATTTTTCCCTTGGGTTTGATACACGCTACCCTGGGACTCACCATTGCCGCGAGCCTTCCGGACAACCTGCTTCATCACATGCGGGTCGGGCTAGGCTATCTATCATATCGTCCCTGGCATTAGCCTTACAGATAGCGCGCCGCCAGGTTGAATCGGTTAACATGACCGGGTTAGGCGCGAGCACGCTTTGCATTTGAAACCTCCGCAAACACAGCCTCACCTGAATAACGCGGCGCGGTCCAGCGACGCCTCGCGTTGGCATTCGTTTCTCATGCCTTCGGTTTCCGATTTGCTTTTCGCCGGGTTGTTGTTCGCCTTCACCTGCGGTGCGATGGGGCGGCTCTTGCTGCGTGATGCGGGTACAGGTTGGCACATCCGCAACGGGGAAGTGATGCTGCAGACGCACTCGATTACCCGGGTTGATCCCTTCTCGGCGACTATGAGCGGACAGCCCTGGTATGCATGGGAATGGCTCTACGACGCGTTGATCGCGGCTATTCACCACTGGCTTGGACTCAATGGTGTGGTGTTCGCAACGGCCGCGATTATGGCGGCCACATTTGTCTTTGTGTTTCGCCGAGCGACGCGCCGGGGTGGGAGCCTGCCGATTACGCTTTTCCTGCTGGTGCTGTCCTTGGGGGCTTCGGCCGTCCATTTTCTGGCTCGGCCTCATGTCTTGAGCTGGTTGTTCACGGTGCTCTGGTTCGAGTTACTGGACTCGCCGGCATATGCGGCTGAACCCGGCAAAGACCAACGCATTTTTTTCTTGCCTGTTCTGATGCTGCTATGGGTCAATCTGCATGGCGGATTTCTGTTCGGCTTCGCTTTGTTGGGAGCCTACATCATTGGCGGCGGGATCCAATGGGTTACTTGTCGCGAGCAACGGGAAGAAATCGGACAATGGCTGAAACGGTTGGGGTTGGTCAGCGGGCTGTCGCTGGTGGCAAGCTTCGTCAATCCGTACGGCTACAAGCTGCACCTTCACATTTACCGCTATCTGTCGGATCGATTTCTGATGAACCACGTCACCGAATTCTTGTCCCCGGATTTTCACGGGCCCGCACAGCAGTGTTTCGCGGTGATCTTGCTAGTCACTATCGCAACGGTGGCGAGTGCGCGGCGGAAGCATCAGACAGCGCGATTGCTGGTGATCCTTTTGGCGGCTTATAGCGGCCTCTACGCTGCGCGCAACCTCCCAGTGTCATCCCTCCTGCTTACGTTGATTATTGCTCCGCTCCTGTCGGAAACTGTCGCAAAGGCGGCCGGGAATGAAGAGATTGCTTCGTGGCTGGGCAATCTGCTTTCAAGGCTGCAAAGTTTTGGGGCACGGATGGAGAAGCTGCATTTTCAAGGTCATCTTTGGATGGCGCTCGCATTCGTTCTCGGGTTGTGGGCTTGCATCCAGGGAGGTAGGCTCGGCTCGACCCAGTTAATTAATGCATACTTTGATGACAAACGCTTTCCGGTTGAGGCCGCAGGATTGATCGCTAAACGAGACATCCGGGAGCCGATCTTCTGTCCGGACCAATGGGGCGGGTATCTGATTTACCGGCTCTATCCGCAGACCCAGGTCCTGGTGGACGACCGGCACGACTTGTATGGCGATCAATTCTTCAAGGAGTACTTGAAGGTTGTCTTCGTGCAGTCGGACTGGCGCAAAGTACTAGACGAAAGGCACGTGGACTGGATATTGGTGCAGAAGAACTCGTCGCTGAGCACGATTCTGGAGCTGACGCCGGGATGGAAACTCGTGCATGCGGACGACACGGCGGTGCTGTTTCACCGCGAGAGATCGTGATTGCGATCGTAGCGCCAGCACCTCGCCGGCTGTCCCAAGGGCGCCTCGCCTCATGACAGAACTGGTACCGACGTTTACGCGAAGAGTGCCCCACGAGGCGCCCGGGGCCACATGGGTGTGGCGGCTATGGTGGTCGTGCGTTAGCGGGTATCGATGTCAAAGCCCAGAATTGCGTTTACTTCTACCGGTTGGTCGCCGCGAAATACTGGGCGGAATTTCCAACTGGTTAGTGCCGCGAGGACTTTCGTGGTCATCTCCCCGTTCCCAGGTTCCAAGACTTGGAGATTTCGTAGTGCTCCCGAACGGTCGAGGATGCACGCAATCACCAGCCTGGACGGCTTCAAGTGGGCAGGTAAGTCTGAGCGCACGGGTTGCGGGGCGACCAAATCTTCGGCGTACGGATGGGCCGCGGACGATGGATCCGCGTATTGCATCACAGCCGTGCCCAGCACGGTATCAATGTAGATCGTATAGTTCTTATCACCCTTGAGCAGGCCATAGAAATTGAACGCGCCTCCCGAACGGGCGCTTCCCACTACCGTGATGCCGGGCCCGGCATGATCCTTGCCAGGGGAAGAGCGTGCGGCGATATTCGGCCCGGCTCCATCGCCGCTAAAACTTGGGAGCGTGACAATATTGCTGCCGCCGTTCACCGAGACTCCGGGCATCGGTGGTTTGCCAACGGTTCCGTTGCCCGCGCCACCCGGACCGGGATACGGCGAGATTCCGCCGCGAGCCAGGGTTTCAGTTCCGTGGCCTGCGCCGTCTTTCGTCGCGTCGGCTTTGGCGGCGCCCGAGCCTTCCCCGGATAGTCCGCTGCCCGGCCCCGCACCGCGGCCGATACTTGCTCCGCCACCTGATCCGCCTAGTCCAGGTTTGTCTCCTCCCGACGGAGACATGGCCAGAGAGCCTGTGCCAGCATTGCCGGGCACACCGATCTTGGATCCGGGTTGGCTGGAAACCACGACGCCGGTTCCTCTGGCGCTGCCACCGTTATTGCTCGGTGGCGCAGCCACCGAACCAGCATCCATTGGGCTGCCCAAGCCCGCACCGCGATTCCCGCGACCCATGCCGGAGAGGGAACCTCCGGAAACTGGAGGAGGTGGCACAACGGCTATTCCGCCTCCTAGCCCGGTCGTCGTCGCATGCTGCAGCGAACCTCCACCCACCTGCACCGGAGGAGGTACAACATTTGCATTTCCCAAGCCCGCTACGGTGCGAGTCCCCGTCGCAGCGCCGTTCAACTGAACCGGGGGCGGGACCACGGCTGCGTTGCCCAAGCCGTTAAATGCGTGGTGGGTGTTGGCATCGTCTGCCATCGAGGCCGGGGGCGGCACGACTTGGTTTTGCAATATTCCCGTGCCATATCCTGGTCCCCGCTGATTGATCTCGCGCGCGATCTGCGTGGGCGGCGGGGCAATGACCGATGGTGCCGGAAGTGTGAGCCTGGGATGCAGATTGCTGGCTTGCTCAGGAGCGGACACCGGCGGCGGAATCACGGCCACAGTCTGCGAACCGGCTACGGGAACGAAAATATCGCGCCGAGGAGCGCTGGGACTCGGTGGGACGATAGCTGCGTTCAACGGCTGTGCAGACCGCAGCTTGTCGCGCTGCGCTTCGGGCGTCGGTGGGATGACCTTCGCGTTCAACGTCGGTGCGCGCTGCGTCTTGTCATTGCGAATATCGGGCGTGGGAGCTACCGCGGCCTCGGCGAGATTCGGCATCCGCAGCGAGGACTTCAGCCCCTCGGTTGGCGCAGGCCCTGGAATTGGCTTGAAGGCCAGGAGGTTGGCAACCGCCGAATCGGACTGCGGTAGCTTCAGCTTGGGAGCGTCCACCACTCTCTCTCGCAGCGACTCGCCACGCGCCACACGGATTGTCTGCGTGCGGTGATGCGCCTCGTGCCCGCCGGCACGACCGGATCGTCCAGCTTGTGCTCCGCCTGCATCTTCAGTTCGAGGCAGTTCCTCGCCAGAGAAATAAATGACGTCGTACTTGGGCATGGCCGGTGGTTCATAAGGCCGCAGCCTGCCGATTGTTTGGGACAGCATGATTGCGATGGCCAGCAATGCGCCTTCTACGATCCAGGAGGCTAACATTCCGCGGTAGGGAACCAGTCCGGTTCTGGCTTCTCCGGCGAGAGCTTCAGGAGAGCGCTTCAGAGCAGGCCGAATAGCGGTCAGGAACTCCTCCCACGGGGACGACCACTCGATCAGGAGTTTGAGTTCGTCGCTCACGCCGTGCTGGTCTCCCGTGCTTGGCCCATGGCGATCTCGATTTCGTCTCCGATCGCCGTTCCGCTGGACCTCAGTGTGTTGCCGGGCAATTCCAGAACCGAAGCCGCGCGCATGCTGACTCGTGCTACTCGCCACGGTTTCAGATTCTGCTCCACATGCACCACAAGCTTGTTCGTGTCCAGGTAAAGCACGTCGATCGGGAACCTCATGGCAAGCGTATGCACGCCGCGGGACGGAATAATCCAGAGGCCGTCTCCGGCGGTGAAACTAGCGGCGTCCATGCCCATCAGGCCGCGGAGCCGCGACCAATGGGTTCCGGCCACGGACAAATGGGTGGCCAGATAGGCGTTGCGCGTCCGATTGAACGCGTATCCTGTGGAGACCGGTAACAACATCACAACTCCTGATTCAGATGCTTAAGAATGCAGATCTCCAAACCGTGGGTCGTCGGTTTTCAATCGTCGGTTTATCAGTGTCCCGTTACCGGCGCCAGCGTCCGGATTAACTCGATGATCGCTGGGCCGAGCGTGACAAAGATGATCGAGGGGAGGACAAATAAAACCAGGGGAATTACCATTTTAATGGTCGTCTTGGCAGCTTGTTCTTCCGCCCGTTGCCGGCGCTCCGTGCGTAGCGAATCGGAATGTACCCGCAACGCCTGGGCAACACTGGTACCGAAACGATCAGTTTGTATTAAGGTGCCCACCAGCGAACGAATGTCGTCGACGCCGGTACGTTCCACCAGGTTGCGCAGAGCCTCGGCTCGGGGCTTACCGGCCCGCATTTCCAAGTTTACCAGATGGAACTCGTCGCTCAGTTCGGGGTGCGCATGATGCAGGTCCTGGCCTACGCGCATTAAAGCCTGGTCCAGGGCCAATCCGGCTTCAACACAGATGACAGTGAGGTCCAAGGCATCCGGCAACCCAAGCTTGATGCGCTGCTGTCGCGCCTTGATTAACCGCTTGAGCATAAAGCGGGGTAGAAAGAAACCGAAGGCGGCGACGCTAACCATCAGGATCGGCGAGTCAAAGCCGCTTCCCGCGATCACCAGCGCGAAAGCGAAAATCGCGCATACCAGACGGCTGCCCATATACATTGTTAAGTGACGGGATTCCCGATAGCCCGCCTGGATCAGCCAACGGCGGGTCCGCGAGACGTCGCTCGGCGATAGCGGGATAGCCTTGCTGAATGGATCGAGGGCTTGTTCCAGGCGTTCTTTAAGCGCTGGCTTCTCTGGAGCCTTGGCTCGTTGCCATCCCAGTGCGCGCAGGCGCGAACCGAGCAGGGAAGAGGGTGCGTAGGCCGCCGCCCCGAACGAAAACACGACCAGGGCGATGGTCAGGAACACCACAATTGTGAGCGCAACCGCCATCGGTCAATTCAAACTTGAATCTGAATGATCTTCCGGATCACGAAATAGCCGAACGTCTGCAGCACAACCCCAGCGACAACCAGAACGTGTCCGATAGGGTCCGCGAACAGCGGCCGGATAAATGCCGGACTCGTCAGCAGCATGGTGGTCACGATGACCGGAGGCAACCCCATGAGTAGCAGCATGGTGAGACGTCCCTGAGCTGTGTACACCCGTACCTGGCGCATGATCTTGAATCGTTCGCGGATCACATAAGAAAGGTTATCGAGGATTTCGGCCAGATTGCCACCGGTTTCGCGCTGCAGCATTACTGCGGTAACGAAGAATTTCACATCCACCAGGGGCACTCGCTCCGCAAGGTTCATCAGAGCGTCCCGCACGGGCATGCCAAACTTCTGCTCTTCAAACAGCTTGCGAAACTCGGATGCCACGGGTTCGGAGAGTTCGTTGGCAATCAACTCCAAGGCCGTGGTGAAAGCGTGGCCAGCGCGCACGGCTCGAGCCAGTGTATCGATGGCCTCTGGAAACAACTCCTCAAATTTCTGGAAACGTTTGGTGCGGCGGTACGAGGCATAGGAATAAGGCAAAAATCCGCCTAGGACCAGGCCAACGGCGGCGAACAGTAAAGCTTGTTTCGCCGGCAGAGATCCAGCCAGCAAGAACCCTACTGCGGCCAACACCAAAGAGCTGACAATGCAAAGCATTATTATGTTGCCCGCTCGTATTTTCAGGTTCGCCTGTTCCAGGAACGGCTGCAGATTCGAGATTCGGGCAGAACGTCGGAGCAGGTTGTCCAGCGCCGGAATCTTGCTTAACATCTCGTCGCGCACCAGGGCCAGTTCTTCGTTGGGCTGGGCGACCGACTCCTTCACGGTTGCCAAACGTTCGCGCAACAGGCGAGCTTGCGCACTCCGCTCGTCCAGTAAGGAAGCCACTGAAAAGACGCCCAGGGCGACAACCACGAAAACCAATATGGCGATAATCGCTAGCATGATTTCCCACTCGCGGAACTGCTTTAAACCTCTACTCGAGAGTCAAATAAACCGGCGCGCAGACGGCAACCACCTGTGGCGAGTCGTTCGGCGAATCTGGGCCGGATTCCGGTGGCGCGGAAACAGCCCTTGACCTTGCCCGCCTCATCGATTCCGGTCCGCTCGAACACAAATATGTCCTGCATGGAAATGACTTCACCTTCCATCCCCGTGACCTCGGAGACCGAAATCACCTTGCGGGTTCCGTCGGAGAGACGCGCGATCTGCACAATGGCATGGATGGCGGATGCGATCTGTTGCCGCATGGCCCGCTCCGGAAGATTGAGATTAGCCATGGAAACCATACTCTCCAATCGGGCCAAGGCGTCGCGGTGAGCGTTCGCGTGTACCGTCGTCAGCGAACCCTCATGGCCGGTGTTCATGGCCTGCAACATGTCGAATGCTTCTTCACCGCGCACCTCGCCCACTACAATGCGGTCTGGGCGCATACGCAAACTGTTAATGACCAACTGCCTCTGACGCACGGCCCCCTTACCTTCGATGTTGGGCGGGCGGGTTTCCAGTCGCACCACGTGTTCCTGTTTCATTTGCAGTTCGGCTGCGTCCTCGATCGTGACCACACGCTCGGAATTTGGAATGTAGCCGGAGAGCACGTTGAGCAGCGTGGTTTTGCCGGCGCCGGTTCCACCGGAGATCAGCAGGTTGAGCCGGCCTTTGACCATGGCGGAGAGCAACTCCAGCATCGGCTCGGTCAGCGTTTTATTTTCGATCATGTTGCGCGCCGTAATCGGATCGCGGCCGAAGCGCCGGATGGAGAGACAAGGCCCGTCGATCGCAAGCGGCGGGATGATGGCATTGACGCGGGATCCGTCGGGAAGACGCGCATCCACCATCGGCGAGGACTCATCGACCCGTCGCCCGACCCGAGACACGATCCGGTCGATGATCTGCATCAGATGGGAATCGTCCTTGAAGCTTAAACCGGTCGGTTCAAGTTTGCCGGCACGCTCCACGTAGACCCGATCAAAGCGGTTCACCAGAATGTCAGAGACGGTCGGATCCTTGAGCAGAGGTTCCAGCGGACCAAGGCCGAAAATTTCGTCCAGAATCTCCCGCGACAGCCGTTCCCGCTCGGCAAAGCTCAGAGGCACGGCTTCGCTGTTCACCGTATTGCGGATCAGCAGGAGGACTTCGTCCCGGGCGGCATCGCTCGGCGTCCTGCCCAGTTTTTCCAAATCAAGCCGGTCGAGAATCTTGCGGTGAAGATCCGCCTTGACCTGCTGGTATTCGGTTCTTTCGAAAGTCTGCAAATTCGCCATGAAGCCTGCCTGACTACCTTCTTAATGCTTGCTACCTGACTGCATTAAATCCTAAACCGTCTTAAACAAAGACCAAGCCTTGCGCTTTACCTCCAAATCGTTTTCGGTCAAACGCGCTGCCAGACCCGCGAAAGCACGGGCGATTTCCGTGTGATTTTGTGCCATCACCGGTACTCCGCGATCGATTGCAGTGGACACTGCGAAATATTGATTGGGAATCTTCCACATCAACTTTACTCCAGCCGCAGCTTCGGCATCGGCCTCGCTGAAGCCTGGTATTTTGCGGAAGCGATTCAGCACAAGATTCATCTTGTCGCGACCGCCGGTTTCTCCAAGATAATGCTGCACTCGCGCTGCGCTCCACAAAGAGGTAACATCGGCGTTGACTACCATCAGCACGCTCTGGGACAAGGTACAGATTACCCGTGTGGTTGTGTCGATACGCGTGGAGGCATCGACCACCACATAACGAAACTGACCAATCAACATATCGAAAAGCCGGGCGAACTCCGCAGTGGAGGGCTCTACCGCGACCGGAATATTGGTCCCGGCAAGCAACTGCAGGCCACCACTGTGCCGGGTCATGAAGCTTTCCAGCAGGGAACTGTCCAGACGATGCAGGTTGCGGATCGCATCTGTCACATTGAACAACGGCTTCAGGTTCAAATGTAGTGCCGTGTGTCCGAGCGGGGCCAAGTCAACCAGAGCCGTGTTGCCGTGGACAGACTGCAAAGCCAGGGCTAGATTGACCGCGATCGTGGTCGCACCGCTGCCCCCTTTCGCGTTGACCACGGTAAAGACTTTGCCGTTCGTCCCCTCCCGGTTCACTTTTCGCTGCGCCGATGTGAGACGGACAAAGGCTTCCAGAAGATCGGTAGTGGTGGTGGGACGTTCGATAAATTCGCGTGCCCCGGCCCGCATGGCGCCAACAATCACCTGAGGTTGCGAAATGCTTCCGATGGCGAACAGCGCTAAAGCCGGGAGTTCCTGGTGGATCAGTTCGATCGCCCGCAAGGCCAGAATCGCATTGTCCGCGGGTATATCCACCAGAACAACGTCAGCCTGCGTGGTCTGGATCCGGTGAACAAGAGGGTCAGTGGCCGCTACCGGAAAACTGGCATGGGTGTGCACGGTGCGAGCCACGCTGGTACCATCCACCAAGACCTGCAACACGGCACGTTGCTCACTATCCGCTGCGACGATTACAACCGAAAGTTCGGGCATAACGCTGCTACTTCTCCCACCGACTCCGCGTTACCAAAAGCACAAGGCGCGCATCGCGATTCGGCAATTCCAAGGGTTTTACTTGCTGCCTCCTGCTGGCTTCTTTCCATCAAATTTGTCCTTCTCCAGGAACGGTTGCGGATCGACGGGTCCAACGGGTGGTTGATTACTGGGCGCGATGCGGTGCACGGTGCACAGGACCATCAATTCCGTCTTGCTTTTTTGCAGGTTCTTGCTTTTGAAAAGGTTGCCTAGAATCGGAATATCGCCGATCCCCGGGACCTTGTTGGCGATCTGAGTTAACCGGTTATCCATGAGGCCGGCGATCACAAAGCTCTGCCCATCTTGCAGCTCAAATTCCGTGTCGGCACGGCGCGTGCTTAGCGCCGGGATGTTAAAACCAGAAATCGTAAGCCCGTTGGTAAAATCCAATTGACTTACCTCCGGCACGACCCGAAGGTGAATATTTCCATTGGGCATGATCAACGGCGTGAACCTCAGTCTGACTCCAAACTCCTTAAATGAGATGCTGACCGCGGTGAAGCCCTGTCCCGGCTGGACGATAGGAAACGGGAATTCTCCCCCGGCCAGGAAACTGGCCTCCTTGCCGTTTACCGCTATCAAGTTAGGCTCCGCGAGAATCTGCAAGAGGTTCTTCTGCTGCAGAGCCTGGATCACCACTCCAAAATTAATGTCGCTGCGGAATAAAAAGAGATTTAAAGGATTGGTGAGGTTAACGGTCGGAGGCGTGGCCGCAGTCGAGGTAGTAGTCGTGCCTCCCGCGGTGGTGGTGGTGGAAGAACTGGTAGAGATCGAGGTTCCTCCAAATTGCCCCGTGCTCAGGGTTCCGGTCGTATGACCAGTACCGGGAGTGAAGTAATTAACTCCCAGTTGCAAGGCAGCGCTGCGGTCTACTTCGGCGAACTTTACCTCCAGCAGAACTTCCTGAGCGCCTACTGGACCAAAGGTGAGCACGTTCACCACATTCTTGGAATAGGCTGCGGCAATCATCTCCGCCCGCTTGGCGATCTCTTCAGTGGTCACGTGGCCGGAAAGCACTATGGCTGAACGAGAAGGGGTGACCGTGATCTGTTCGTCTGGGAAGACTCGCCTTTCTTCCTCGGCAGTGGCACTGACGTCCACATCGACGCGCAGATCAAAGCTGCGTGAGCGCTCCAGTTCATCCCAGATCAGCAGGGAGACTTCGCCAGCGGAGCGCCCATGAACCAGGATTTGCGTGGGGGTGACCACGATCGCGTCCGCCACGCCGGGATCGGTGACAGAGACTCTCTTGAGCCGCTCTGTCGTATTAATGAGGAGTGACTTGCCTACCATCACCCGCAACGGGGCGGCTCCGCGCGACTCGCTTTCTGAAGGAGTCTGCGCGGTTGCCGCAGGGCCTTGAGGAACGCTTTGCGACGGCGCAGCCTCAGTTGGCGATTGCTCTGGTGCTGTAGTGGAAGGCGCCGCCTGTGGCTGCGCAGGTTGCGGAGACGCAGCTTGCGACCCCGCCGGTTCCTGCCATGCCACGGTGATAGCAGAGAGCAGAAACAGTATGCCTAGCGTTATTCCTGCGAGTTTGCCGGCTCGCATATTTCGTTTCTCCCACTTGCGGGAGGAAATCGACATAAGTTGTATCCCTCGCACCCTGGGTTGTGCTTAGAACTTGTCCTCTTCCTTCTTGTCCCCCTTGTAAACCTCTACCGTGTAAGCGGTCGGGATTGAGGGAGGAGCCTGGACAGCGACGTGTTTGGGTTTCCGCTGCGCCGCCACGGGAGTTGGCTCGACGCCATTCTTATAGAGCGAGGTGGCTCTCACCGCGGCAATGTCTTCTTGTTTGGTATCGAGCGGATTGCGCAGGGCCAACTGAATATGACCTTGAGACGTGGCCAGCGTCAGTCTCTGAGCATCATCCGGAGACAACAAAAGCGTGACTACAGGAGCACTCTGCGCGTCTCCGGCGGAGTTGCGTTCCATCCTCGTGCCGGTGGCGATGACGGCGACATTCTCGAGGACCGTGGTAGTTTGGGGCTCGTTAGAGCCTTGCGGATTTCCTGTAAGCAAGACGTCCACACGCGTCCCCGGCAGTACAAAACCGGAGACGGAGGTCGTGTCGTTCACCCGAACCGAGACTGCCCGCATGCCGGGTGGAATCAAAGAGGGCAAACCCGAGCCGGCGTTTTCCCCCGCCAGCTTGTTGGTTAGAACGAATTCTCCGCGGGCAATGGGCAGCACTACGCCCCTACCCACTACTTTCGTCCTCATGTGGAAGACACCGGCTGGCAGATCGGCGCTAGGGAAGCGTACTAGCCGGATATCTTTATCCTCTATTTTCGTTCCCACCTGCATATCCTCCGCGGCAACCACTACTTCTTCGCCCGGCGGGACTTTGGAGGCTGTCCTGGATTGCAGGCTACGGTAGACAACGAAGCTCACAAACGCGCCCAGTATCAGGGCGACAAACCCGATCAACAAGAGCCGGTTGCGATTCATCACTGCTCCTCAGGAATTGAACTCTCGCGTTGACCGCTTGGGGCATAGCTCAACAGCCAGGCCCAACCGGACTGTCGAGCCGTCCGTTCCGCCAACAGAGTTCGCGAATAATACCCATGGAACCCGGTGGCTCCGCGAGCGCTAATTCGCGATCGAACTGGCAACGGAGGAGAAGACATTATTTGCGTTACCGCCGATGAGACGGATCGTACCCACCACGATGACCAGGATTACCGCCAGCATGACCGCATATTCGGCGATATCTTGAGCTTCATCTTCCGACCAAAGTCTACGGAAAATTTTCTTCATTTTAGGCTCCTTGCATCAGGCCGACGGGCATACACTCCCACCTGATGCTGTGAAATTCCATGCGCACCTGCCCTCGAGTGCACAGATGACTTGCTTTTGTTGAATCAAAGGTTTGCGAGGAGAAAAGCATTCACTGCCAATTCTCCCCTAGACATCATACCCCTAGGTATCTCGTTAAAGCGACAACTTGTTGCACACCCTGACTCCCCCTACTGTGACCATAGTTTCTCATGGAAGGACAGATTGAAGAGCCGTTGGGTTGGGATTTTACCCCAGAAAGTGCGTGTTTCCTAGGCCAAGCGCCGCGAATTCGCCACGAATCCAATGATCGTCCCAATGCCGCTTCGCGTAGCGCGGTCAATTTTCGGTAGATGATCTAAAGCACCCTACCGAGCCCCCTTGGTCAGAACCACCGCCTGGTTATCACAATATACTGTCTCCCAATCCGGCAAGGCTTGCAACGCTGTTACCAGCGGAGCGTCTGGGGGCAGAACCACGGTTCGGATTCCCCACTTCTCAAATGGACGTCGCCAGGAATCGCCTCTCAAGTAGTAGGTGGTGGCAAAGTCGTCCATGAAAGCGTCACCATAAAGGTCTGCCCGGCCGTCGATATACACCTGATACTCGGGATAAAGCCTCCAGATGAGATACCCGCCCCAGTTGTAATGGTTCAGGATCGGAGCGGGCGGGCGCTGTGCGGCTATGAAGGAAACTGCAGCGGCGGGAAATTCTTTCGCTTCGTTCCCGGCCTGGCGGTGAGTAACATAGCGCACCCGTGCAACCAGGAAAACCAGAAAACCTGTCAGCAACATCGCGTTGAGCAGCGTCTTAGCCGGGGTCATGAGACTTGCCTCGACTTGAGCCTCTCCGTAATCCTGCGTTCCTGCAACCAGGCAAGCAGCGTTGCGCTAAGGAGAGGAATCGCGATTAGCGCATAAATCGGTATGTGCCTTACCGAACGCAATGCCGCATACGTCGTCACCGACAACAGTACAATCTCTCGCGGACGCAAACGGCGCGGCGAAATCGCGGCCAAAGCCACGGTCGCAACGATCATGACCAACATCGGCAAATACCTGAGTTGATGAAAGTCGGGCGAATGCCATTCGCCAATGTAGCTCTGCATGGCTGGGGACCAGAGCGTCTCCAGCGGATATGCATACATCGCCACCCCATACGGATTTAACGGGACGAGTGTGATGCACGCGACGATGGCCAAGGTCAGAACGCGAAAACGGGCGGCGGGTTCGTACTCAACTTCGAAACCGAAGGCGACATCGAGCGCATCGCCAACGAGAAATAATGCCATCAACGCTATGCCCAGTGCGTATCCAGCATGAAGATTCACCCAAAGCAGCATCAATGCGGGAGTCCACCACAAAAGTTTCGGATGTTCATAAGAACGCTCCAGAATCAACAGAAGCACGCTGGCGAGCAGCAAGGTAAGCATCTGCGGCCGAACGCCCCAACTGGGAGCTGCTGCGAACGCACCCAACAACGTGATCACTCCGGCAACGTAAGGACGCCCCGCGCAACGCGAGAAAACAAACAAGAACGTAGCTGCAATAACCGCGCCGAACCCCACAATCAACCCACCCCAGCCCGCCAGCCGATACACGCCGAAGATTAGAATCTGGGACAACCATTCGTGATCGATCCAAGGCTGTCCAAAGCGTGTGAACGAGTAAGGGTCAGTGTGAAAGACGGCGCGGGTTTGGACGATGAGCTGTCCGGTCCGCAGATGCCACCAAACATCAGGATCGGTCACGTTGCGCGCTGCCATGGTAAAAAGACCCAAGGCTAAGATGGCCACAAATACTCGGCGCGTTTGGAGAAGTTGATTCACGCCGTAAGAATACACTGCGGTTTTCGAATACAAAGTCCCACTGTCTCGCGAGAGAGTAACGTCTGACGATGTGAGGCTGGCCAACCCAGGGAAGCATTTCGGCATATCGGACGGAGAGAACACCGATGAAGGGAGCATATAATGCTTAGCTTGCCGTTAACCGAGCCGACCCTTAGAAAACTGACGATGTACCTTGCTGCGATGTTGTTTCTCCACATCTTCCTTGCATGGCATACGTGGGGAGGTGTCCTCGTCGGCCTTCCGGATTTTAGTATTTTTTATACGGCTGGCGAAATCTTGCACGAGGGACGAGGATTCGAGTTATACGACGACGTAGTTCAAGAAAAGGTCCAGCGCTCGTTTTCCCCAGTAGCCTACGAAAAACGGCAATCTGTACTCCCGTACAATCATCCCCCGTTTGAAGCTCTCATCTTTATTCCGTTTATTCGCCTGCCGTACACTGCCGCCTATCTGGTCTGGCTCGCCATCAACCTTGGACTAATGCTCGCTGTCTTGATTTTGTTGCGGAAGAATTTCGCCATTTTAGGCAGCGCGCCCTTGTACGTGTGGCTGCTAGCGGGCTTTGGTTTTTACCCATTGTTCATTGCGTTGATTCAAGGGCAGGACTCCGTCCTAGTATTGTTCTGTTATGCCATGGCATTTCTGGCATTTCGCAGGCGGGCCGAATCGCTCGCTGGGGCCTGGGCCGGGGTGGGGCTCTGCAAACCCCAACTGATCCTTCCTTTTGCTTTTCCGCTGGCGCTTGTGCGCCGGAGGTTTCTGGTTGGCTTCCTGTCCGTTGGCTTTGTCCTGTTTCTATCAGGGCTGGCCGCAGTCGGATGGAGAGGCTGGTTGCGCTATCCGCTGTATGTTTGGGCTGGAGAGAACGTTCAGAGCTATGCGTGGCTTTCGACGGTCGGAAACGCACCAAACCTAAGAGGCCTCGTTGCCAGCTTGTGCCCGGCCGGCACACCCCGCCTAAGAACGGGTCTGACTTTGCTTGCCTCGGCGATCGTCCTTGCCTCAGTCACTTACGCCTGGCGCCAGGCGCTTCTAACGGTTGCTGTCTATCGCGATTTGTTGTTCGCCTTGAGTCTGGTCGCGACCGCGCTGGTGAGCTATCACATTTACGTGCATGATCTGAGCGTATTGTTTCTGCCTGCACTTATCGTGCTCGAAGTTTCGTTGTCAAGTGAAGAGATCCATTCCTGGGCCAAACGCACGCTCTATGGTTGCATAGGAGTTCTGTTTTGCAGTCCCCTGTACTTGCTCCTCACTCTTCGTTACAAGAAAGGGGAGTTGATAGGTGGCGTCATCCTGATTTTCTTTGCAACCCTCTTGATCGAGTTTCTTCAAAACCAACCTCGAAGAAGAGGCACGCCGGAAACTGCATAACAACATGTTGCAGCTGATTTCGCTTCGCGTCCTATTGGTGCGCTTTTGCATTGCTCCGCTAGCGGTCGTCTTGCCTATCTTGATTGGCAACGTCCGGCGCTAACGATCTTTGCCGCGGCGTAAAATTCCGGGAAGTCTTTCTCCTTCTGCACTTCCCATGGCATGCCGGACGATGTAAATCGGCAGCATCGCAGGGCGGTCATTCCTCTTCAGTCCTGCCCTTTGGCAAAGTCTTGTCGCACTGAGGATAAGATTGCACAAGGATACTCGTACAAGTTGTAGCATGTAGCGATTTCATCTCGGCCAGTCGTTTGCGAAGAAACTCCAAATTCGGTTTAGCGTTAAGCCTGCTATTCGCAGGAAGCATGTGGTTTTACGTACAGCACGTGCTGGTCGGGCACCAACGAGCCTACGCCGAACAGCATGAAATCCCACGCGGAAATCTTTCCGACCTGTATCCTCGCTGGCTCGGCGCCCGGGAGTTGCTGCTGCATCATCGCGATCCTTACAGTGCCGAGGTTACTCGCGAAATTCAAATCGGGTATTGGGGTCGCCCCTTGGAACCTACGCGCTCAAATGATCCCAAAGACCAGGCGGGTTTTGCTTACCCGGTGTATGTTGTTTTTCTGCTCGCGCCAACAATTGCCCTGCCGTTCTCGGCCGTTCAGACTGGCTTTCGCTGGTTTCTCCTTATTTTGACTGCTGCCACGGTTCCGCTTTGGTTGCGGACACTGCGCTGGCGTCCGTCACTCACCACTACATCCATCTTGATCGTGCTGACGCTGGGAAGTTTTCAGGCCGTGCAGGGGATCAAGGTACAACAGCTTGGTCTGCTGGTCGGCGGGTTGGTGGCGGGCAGTGCGGCGCTGCTCGCCGAACGGCGGCCAGGCTTCGCCGGTGCCCTGCTGGCGTTCTCCACCATCAAACCGCAGTTGGTTTTTCCTGTGCTTGTTTGGCTTCTGCTGTGGGCGTTCAGCGACTGGCATGGGCGGCAGAATTTCGCATGGGGATTGGTCTCGACCATGGCGGTTCTGCTAGCTGCAGCGGAATATGTGTTACCGGGCTGGGTCTGGCGTTTTCGTGATGCCGTTATCTCTTACCGGCAATACAATGACGGAGCTGAATCGGTGCTTGATGTGCTCCTCGGGCCACAATTGGGGAAGCCGCTGGCGGTTCTGATCTTGCTGGCGTTAACGGTTCTGTGGTGGAGATTTCGGCGTGCATCCAACGATTCGCCCGCCTTCAACCTGATACTCGTGCTAACGCTCGTGGGTACGGTCGTGATCGTCCCCAAAGCTGCTCCGTACCACCAGGTCCTTTTGCTGCCGGGGATCCTGGTGGTGGCAGAGAAGTG